>Ga0116227_10013658_pt1 | contig 12667 bp, 12 predicted proteins | sample S1TSphgellanicum_FD_89693 | JGI IMG/M metagenome (GOLD analysis project Ga0116227, IMG submission 89693) | Host-associated microbial communities from peat moss isolated from Minnesota, USA - S1T2_Fb - Sphagnum magellanicum MG | ecosystem: Host-associated > Plants > Peat moss > Unclassified... | reverse complement strand
CTCAAAAAAGTGGAAATGGAAAAAGGGGGGATCCAGTGGCAAGATGTCTCCTTTCAAATGCGGGGATTGGGGGGGGGGGGAGAGGGAATGCTGGGACTAGGTTTTAGGTGTTTAGGTAGAAAATCCAAATCCAATGAAAAGGTAGAGAGGGGGGAAGCTAGTTTAGGGTTTAGTGTTCCTGGCAGTGCGGCATTTGCAATGGCTGCCTGCTCTTTACTCTCCAAGAAAAAATTGGGTTCACCCATTTTGTGATTTTGACCCCAAAAAAAAGTCATAATTGGTTTGTAAAAACCTCCCAATGATAACCGAATATTATCAAATTCATGAGAAATGGTCACAAATTTTTTTTACAAAAAATGATAACCTGCTCTGACATTAAAAAATAATTAAAACATTTACAAAGAACCAGGTCTTTATTAAGTTTTTTTCATAATCAGATCCAGCGGTTCTTAAAAACTGATATCCACCCAACACTGGTGTAAACCTGGTAAGAATTTACTAGTGTATTGGGAGAGCACTTTACCAAAAGCATAATAACTCCTTTGCTGAGAGGAGGCACTTTCAATTTTTAGGGGCAGGAAATTTGTCTTAGAGATGCCCATCTTAATTTGTTTTTAAAAAATTATTGTGATACCCAACAAGTACGCACGAGGATGTCCACTGGATATAAAAATTTAAATTTTGTATTGTTGTCTGGAGGATACCCTTCTGGTACCCTCCGGGTATCACAACAAGAAATTTCTTAAAAAATTATTTCAACAGTTCCTATGCCAGGTAAAGCCCTCAGGCTACGGCATTCCCAAAATAACCAGCCTTCGGCCTTGGGGGCAGCTTATTTTGGCAATGCCTCCACCCTGGGGCTTGCGAAACCCTACACATTAATAATGTATATGGTTTGAATAATGCCTGACCAGCCCTGCCCAAACCTAGTTGCAAAAAAGTGGAACTTCAAACTTGCGGCAGCCGCCCAGATGTGGGGCCAATCTACATGGAATCCCTCATCTTCAATAACTGGAATTCAAACCTAACCCTACATATAACCTGCCCCTTGAGATGAGATTAACCTCTCTCATCAGTGGGAAAGCAGGAAGACCGTTCGATGCTATCACTGTTTGATAAGCTTTTGTCGGTATCACCATGACCATTAGATAAGTTTCTGTCGGTACCACCATGACCATCCGATAAGTTCCGCTCAGTATCACCATGACCATCCGATAAGTTTCTGTCGGTACCACCATGACCATCCGATAAGTTTCTGTCAGTATCACCATGACCATGTGATTGTGTTTATTGGTACCACTTTAGATTTATGGCGGAATCTTTTTGTTCCACTGAGAGCATCTCCACCGCTGCACAGTATCTGACTATAGACAGTAAAATTTATTGCGAAATTGTCAAAATGTGCCGGTTTAGCTCAGGAAATTGATTTCTCTGCACCAAATTCGTGCACCTTCCCATCGCTGGTGAAAGGCGCAACACACTTGTGCACCTTCAAAAAAGAGTAATAAATTGGACCTGACTGCGGATCAGTATTTCTGATTGGTCGATCATAATGATTGGTCCAGGTGGTTTGCTATTAGTAGTCCCCACATATATGCAAATCCAGTTACAGTTTTATTGATGAGGTTGCCAAAAAAAAACAGCTAAACTTAGACGTTTAATTTTATAATCCAGAGTGACATACTGAGCACCGGTGGAGATGCTTTGAGACCTATGAACAGTATTTTGTATTTACTGGAACCTTTTGCATGAAGCAGACCCATTTTTCAGTCACCCATACCAACCATTGGAATCTGTTGGTACTCTATGCAATGGTGTCTTTTGGTGCCAGTGAGGCGGTTAAGGATATCTTTCCATTATTTATCACCGTAGCTTTTCATTATGTTTTTCCAGCTAAGTCCTTTTGGGTCCAGTCTTTTGGTTGTTGATATGCTTCATGCGACTGGTGGAGGGTTCGGTTCTTAATGGTTCCCTTTTCGCCTTGTGGCCGACCTTGTTTGGGCTGCTTGAGGGCCTCGACTTTGGTCCTTGCCCCTTATTTCTTTTTTCTCTCTCTTTCTTCGGGTGCTTTCTTTTTATAAAGTTTGGCAGGGTTTCATCATTTTGGTTGCCAGTGAGGCGGTTAAGGATATATTTATCATCAAAATCCTGCAAAACTTTCCATTATGTATCACAGTAGCTTTTCATTATGTTTTTCCACCAAACTCTTTATGGGTCAAGCATGGACCAATTGAAAGAACTTTTAGAGTTATTAGTCAAAATGTGAAAATAGTCAGGTTTTCCTCTCAGATTTTCTATTGTTTTGAACGTTTTCTAATGACTTGTAATCATCAGTGCTAAATTGTTTTTGGGATGATTGCCACCAAACATCACCCAAATGGAAAAAAAAGGTTGTTCCCAAACTCTAAGAGTCTACCCTGATTTTTTCGGTCACATGCTTATTCCTCAATTGTAATTATGGGCCCAAAACAAACCAAATATTTCTAGGAGAAATATGCTCTTAGTAACCTAATAAAATTTGAAATCGCTTTTGATGTCCTGTCTCCCTTCCAGAGTTTTTATTTTCAAAATTTGAAAGTTGCTAGATTGCCTCCAGTAAGTTGGGTAGAGTGTGTTATGTGGCTATTGTAGCCATTATGGAGATGAAGCACTTGGCTAATAAGATATTATGTAGTCATGGAATTGATTATCATGCTCACTGTAACAGCAAACTTTTGACTACTTAAACACCTGCAAATGTTTGGTGATCAATGGATCGTAGAAGGTACCAAATTGAGGTACAAACCAGTGTGGTGCATGTACATGTCAACAGCCATATATATGATGTGTAAATCCAATGTAAGTGTAAATCATTTACAGTTATATGTCAAAAAAATTTACACTTACACTTATCCTGTTGCAATGTGTATATATATTTTTTTACACTCACATTTACACAAGGCCAGTGTAAATATTTGTCAAATACACTTACACGATCCTATGTAAACGTTTTGGAGCATGCAAGTGTAAGTGAAAATACTAAAATTATTTGTGAAGTCACCCTGTCTTTGGGCCTCCTTTCACCCCAAATCCTTCTTTCAGGGGTATCCATAAAGTAAGGAAATTCTATTAAATCTGGGAATGAAATGCTAAAAATCGATGTTTATTGCACAAGGTTCAAGACTAACCATAGTAGCATCACAAGTAGGAGCAGTGGAAATATATGCAGCAACAGTGGAGGAGCTAAAGAAAAAGGAGAGACAGGGTGAAACTCCGTTCATCACAAAAACTGAGGTTCCTCCACCCTTGAAGGCTAATGGTTTTTATTTTTTTGAATCTCACCCTGTTTATGATCAAACTCAAGGTTCTAGTCTTGTTTTCCTTACTTTATAGATAATTTTATTCTATATCTTGAATGATCAGACCTTGTTGCAAAGTCATATGAATTAGTTGTGGATGTATATTTGATGGATTCTTTTTTGCAATGAGCCATTTAGCTGGCTTCAAAAACATTATGAAATCTCCTCTCCTCAATTAAAAATCACATTTTTTACATTGTTATATATTTATATTGTTTCACATAGCCATGCAAAATTAATCAATTATATATATATATATATATATATATTTACCTTGTTTTATCAGACCATGTAAGATTATATAAATTAATTTATTTTTACAATTACATGAAGTGTAAGTTCCAAACCATTTACACACATAACATTGGTACAAACTTGTAGTACCTAACAAAAAGTTTTCTTTGTTCTTTTTTTTAAGCATTCAAATTTCACAATCTTACCAAAAAAAAGTTTTAAAACTTAACATTGAGCAAACTACCCAATAACTAGTTACACAAACATATACAACATGCACATTACAAGGTTCAAACATTGCCAAGGATTTGAACCCCAATCTCAAAAGAAATTCTACCCATATGCAATAGCAATGTCCTTTCACCACAACCCACCCAAAGTTCCAAGTTCTAAGCCCCCAATCATATCAAACAAAATTCCAACTTCAACAATGAGTCACATAATTGTACAATGGCACAATGCACAAAGCTACACAAGTGCAAAAAACAAATCCAAACAAGCATTCAAAATTTCATGTTCAAAAAGCTGGAATTTTTTTTAAAAACCCCAAGGCTCAAGGCCCAAGCCCCACTTTGCATTCCATTGGCTACATTGTTCAAAGCATTTCATAATGAATCAACAAACTTGCATGAGCTTTTAAGGCATGTCTAAAACTTGTAAACAATAACAACTTATAAGCTTATGCAAATTGTGTTTCAATTTAAAGAAAAAAAACAAGTCATAAAATATTATACTTTTGATCATCCATTTGACAAAAAATTATCCCATTTAAAAAGGGTTATAATTAAGAAAAAACTAACTATCTTTTAAAAAAAACCATTTTCCTTCAATCAACATTGAATAGAATAAGATGCCTTTGTGTCCTTGCATTGATTAATGGCCTCTTCAAAAGGGACGTTTTCAATCATGTAAAAACATTGTGCATAAAATTGAATGCATAGGTCCAAATAACATGAAGCAATTCCTCTCAACTTAGTTTTGATAAATGCCATTATTAAGAAACAATCTTCATCTTCCACAAAGTTGAAGACTTGAACACATAATGTCTTGGCAAGTTTTATGAATTCTAAGAGTTTGTGCTTGAGGATGGCATAAGAGTTCAACTTTGCCCACAATTGAGTGACAAGGTTCATACGAAAGTTCTCTTTCATACTTGCTTCACCATTTGTAGTCATTGTTGTTTTTAAAAAATAACATTGTAAATCCAAAGCATGGCCATCAAGCAAAGCTTTCACCTAGACCTCATCCTTCCCACCTTGTGAAATCCATAGTAGGCAACTTTAATGATATTCAAGTGTTAGTGAAAAGGAACATTAACATTAATGGGGCAACTCAAAAATTTGAGTAGATTAACATGAGTTCATGGTTTAAGAATCTACCTTGCAATTCATGGACAAGAAACTTGGCAAAATCTTCACAACTTTGTTTCACCTAACAATCAATTCATCAAAGGTTAGGTCAGAATATTTATTGTAAACATAATTGTAAACATAATGGAGCATCAATAAAATCATATATGAAGATGTCTTAAGATTGGGCAAGTTTAATCAAGGCATGGACATAATCCAAAAGTGGCATCTAATTACATCTAAATCCAAAAATGAGCTTTAAAACACAAAAGAGGTTTAATTTGTCATTAAAAATGTTGTTTTTAGGTGCATCCATGTGCATTTTTGCAATTAGAGGTCGATAATTCCCCATGACATGTTCACTAAAATCAACATATTTATCCATCTTGTCTTCACATTTGTGAACAACTTGTTTCCTTTTTCTAAAAGCACATCACATAGCCTTTGAAATTCCACAAATATTTGGTGAATGAAATAAAAACCCATACAAACCACAAGGGTGGTTTCCAAGTGAACCACCAAATTTAACTTTGATAAGACCAAGACCATCAAATTGGTTCAATGGGCAAATCATAAATGGAATCACATTTTCTTTCATTTGTGTAATCATACCATGTTGAACTCTTGCAATGTCAAACACATTACTACCATCAATATAGCCCATTGATATGAATTTCACTCCCAATTTTTCAACATTCAAACCTTCAAATGTGGCCATCACATTGACCGTCAAATGAAAAACATTTTCGGTAATCCCCTACACACTAACATTTTCCACACATATTAAAAGTCGAATCCATTTCCAACCCTAAACAACATACAAATGAATGGATATTTAGGAGGTGTTGTTAATTGCAGTGACTTCATCCACACTAACATACAAAACATTTGCAACAACAACAACATTTTGAATGGAGTCCAATAAGAATTCATTCATGGATTCTATTATACCCCAACTTACAAAGTCATTGTAATTTTTAAGAATGTGCTTGGTCCGTTTAGCACATTGAAAAGTTCTTTTGGGCCTTCAAAATCAATCATTGTTTGACCCTTAAATGACAAATGACAAACATAAACAAACTACACAATTTTTATTTTATTTTTTTGTAGAACGTTAGCAACAACAAAATCCAAAATTAAAGGATGCTTAAAAGTTATGTATATTCATTCATTACATGCATTTTGGCATTTAAGGTTGAAGTAGAAAGAACCTACCTCAACACCAACATTAGCAACCTTGGCTTTGTGCCTACCTATGTGTTTCAACATATTATTAAGCTTTGAACCAAAAGCTTTTCTTTGCCTTTTACTTCAAAGAAAATTACACATTGAAGTACCTAGTGCACATCACGTTTGTCATTTACTATAAATTCAGCCCAAGGAAAATGTGTAGCCCATAATTTGTGTTGGAAATGCTTTAATTTTTCGTGAACACATTTCCTCTTCATTGCTATGATTGAATTTACAAAATCTTTTATTGGATCAACAACAACAATTTGGGAATTGTCTCATTCAGGATTACTTTAACATTAACAACAACATTAACAATAAGGAAGATCTACCTAAACCTAAAGGTTTTTAAAACTAACAAAAGAAACATCATATTATGAACCCTAAACCCGATGTAATGCATCTGAGTTTTTTCCCAACTCAAACACAACCTAAATAGAAAAAACCCAATGACAACTTGCGAAAACTTACACACACATGATGCACAATGCAAATACACAAGGAAAGGTAACCAAAAAAAAAATGTAGTGTGCACACCTACAAGGCCTTTGAGTGAAAGAAAAAAAAACTTTTAACCTTTCAATTTTGACATCAATCTGATTATCTTTATTTTCACATTGTTAGTTTTGAAATTCCACATCCCAAACTCCCTAACCACCAATGACCACCTCTAGTATAAGTTCTTGGATTCAATGTAGCCCCCAAATTTTTCAATAAGTATTAAAAATATGTTCACCAAACTAATGACCTCCATTGGATCAACTTGAGTCTTGAAGGTTCAAGCACAACTTCTTGCAGAATGCAAGCCACATACACCTCAAGAAATTTGATTACACATCTACAAATACATATTAGTGTCCATAATAGCATGGCTACAAAGCCCCTAAACCCTTTACATAGAACAATTACAAAGTGAAATGAAGTTGTTGATTTGGTGTGAATAAAAGTAGAGGAGGTGAAGAGCTCTTAATTAAAGAAAGTTGGAATGGTGAAATGAAGAGTGACGCGCTCCCAAGTCCCTAGTTAGTCCCAAGTTGGGGCTAAGTCACTCAAATTACGGAAGTATGAGGGACTCGAGGCATGTTCCTAGTTTCTAGCACTAAAGGGGGGTGAGAGGGGGCATGCTGAAAGCTCCAAGATTAGACTAGGAAGAGGGACAAGCTTATTTGGTTATTGGTCCTGCATCTAAATCAAACCAACAAGTTGGTTAGAACTCATTCTACACACTTTTAGTGTTGGGAGAAGCCATGGGTGACCTTGGACTCACTTGACTCACCATGACCCGAACTCAGGGGAAGCCACCACCTTCCCCCATATAGTATTCTCTACAGCTCTCCGTCGCACTTGCATCCAAATGGCTCTTTTTCCCAGGACTCCCAAGGTGGAGTCCCGAAACTATCTTGGTTTGGACTCTCGGGACTTTGGGCGTTCATAACTTCTCGCCCCGAGCTTGGATTGGGACGATGTTTGAACCAAAGTTGTAGTTCTCCTCGAGAGTTTTCCAACGGTATGTTGCATTTGACCTGCACACACCAAAATCAGGTCGATTCCCAACTTTTAATGGTCGGGAGTCAAACTGCCAGTTTGACTCCCGGCCCTTCTTTCGACCATAACTTGTGCTGTAGATGTCCAAATGTCTCATGCGAGGCCATTTTGGACATTTACACTTCAAGACCTTTCCAACGATATAAAGAACACCTCAATGCAAGATGTTTTGGCCCCTACAATCGCGCTCTGAGTTTTTGGGAGTCCCGGAGGACTCCCAAGTCCCATTTTCAGGAGTGTGAGTGATGACCTCACACTTCCCTCAAAGTGGGGTTGCGACAAAGGGTGACAATGTTAAGTCATCATTGTTTGAAACCCTAGGTTTTACCAAAAAATTAGATAAATAATTTTTTTAAAGTTTCCAGGTAGCATAAATTTATTTTTTTTTTTCATATTTTTATTTCAATTGAATTGGCTACATGGTATCCTTTCTATGAACTATAATTACCACATGGATTATTTTGTGTCGAATTATCTAGCTACATGGCAAGGAAATGTGTAATTTTTTAATGATTAAAAAAATCATTTTGTCAATCTTAATTTGAAAAAAGAAAACTTTCTATGTAAGTTTTGGAATTACAAGCTTTAAATTTTTATTAAATCATATGTGAATTTTAAGTTCCAATTTGTGACGACAAAACTATATGGGGGAATTGAACCTCGACCCATAAAGGCCCTAACCACTGCAACATAAAACCTAACCAACAAACAAAAAAATGTTAGTTCATCATGAAAAACAAATAGTAATTCCAAACATCCCACAAAGGGGTTGGTTGAAGGTTTGGGAATCTCCATATCCCAAAAAACATGAATCATGGAAACAAAAGGCAACAGGTGCAAACAAAATAACATGAGTTGCATTCATTTACTTTTGGGATTGCTTTTGGGGGAATATTGTTTAGAATGTATTTTTTAGTTTAAAAAAATAAAAAATATATAATTTTATTATTATTATTATTATGTCAACGTTTATGTAAAAGATTTCAAAATATATTTAATTTTCAAAGGTTTTGAAATATATTTACAAGTTTTTTTAGTGTTAAAAAACACAATTTATAATGTTTAATGAGTGTTTTTGAAAGCTTATTATTGATTGGATTTTTTCAAATTAATTCACATGTTCCAATGATATATTATAAACCTTACTATATAAAAAAATCTTATAGTTTTAACATTAAATTAAATTATCATGGCTTCTAAATGTGAAAAATTAAGCATTGGTTACACTTATTGTTGGCTCCTATTAGTATGACTACATGCCAACTCATTTGTCTTCACCATCAATACTCAAATTACAATTGCCATTAGATTTCAACATACAACTCAAGTTATAGTATCCATAAAAAATAACTAGCTCAAAGTTAATAGCCATATGCCCATTGTTTATTAACAAAGGCCCACAACCATTATATCATATGGGTGTCAATTTTTCAAGTTGATTACAAAATATTATCCCTAGTAGTCTTTTGCATTTTTGAGGAGGAAAATATTATATATGTAGATTTCAGAATTATAATAACATGATTTTGAATGAAAAATAATTTTAAACATAAAAAATATGTCAGAATTTCAAAAGGTGGAATCTTTGCAATTAGTGGAACATGGTATTTATATGGTATTATGTGGGTATTACATTTTGTCTCGCATAGCACATCATCTTGTCCACACATGAAAATACCATGTTACATGCATGCACCATTTTGTATAATAAATTCTTGCATTGATAACTAATTCCTAAATGGATGGTTAAATATATGTGTTTATTGGCCTTATTAAACAACCCATTAAGATGTTTGCATTTGGACCTAATTTAAAATTGTCCACATTCCAAAAAATACCATTTTTTTGGGCGTTTTGGGTTTGACTTAATTATGGATGTATTCATAATGGTTTATACTAGGGCCCTATAAAGTTTTTGGGTAAATCATATATATATAGATATTCAATGTCTATTGTTATGTATGGACATAACTATCCAAAATGGTATATTAAGAATACAAAAACCATTGCAATACGTGATCATTTTTTGGACACCCTAAAGAACCAACACCCATATGATACAATGATATCATAAATTCATACAAATGAGCCACTAAGTCATTGAGTAACAATAATGTCATAAAAAAAATTGATAAAATTTTGTAACAAGGTTAAGGAACCCACCAAGTCAAAACTTTGGTGGGCCAATAAAAAGATGAAACTATAAATGAAACATCAAACATCCAACTTTCCAAGGATTCCAGTTCCAACTAGATTGCAAAAACAAATTTAAGAACAAGGTTCAAGCCTAAGTAATCAAGATACAAAAGGAAAAAAATGGTAAAACTTGGGCAATCTTTAACCTCCATACTAAGTTTTGTCATCTTTCCAACTCCAAATTGCTTTTCCAAAAAGAAAGCTTATAAGCTGAAATTTTTTGGTTGAACATCCGAATGACATGTTCCAAATGCACAATCAATTTGTTTTCTAGCTTATTTTTTTATGAAGGTGAATGTAGAAAAACATTGTTCATTTTCCATTGAACCAATAACTTACACAACAACAAGTTTAACCAATTTATTGTACTCAAGAATTTTTTTCCACAAAAATTTGTGATGAAGAAAAACCTTTCCATAACTTGGTACATGGGTTCACATCAAAAGATTTTTGAATTGCCAACTTAGAATTTTTCTTCATGGTATTGAAAAATAAAGATCTTTGTAGGTAAAAAATAATGGTTGAAAACAATCTTGGAGCCCATAACTCGTCAAGCCTAAACTTTTAAGGCTATTAGATCTACCAAATTGAGCAACAAACCTTGCTTCAAGTTTTGGTTGTAGCCATATTTTGGGTACATAATACTAAATTCATCCATCAAGTTATGGGTTGAAAATTGACCTTGTAATTTTGTAATAAGTTGATTAGCAAATTTTTCACATTGTTTTTTCACAAATGCCACCAATTTTACACAACCAAGTTCTATAACAAAACTAGATGCCCCCATTTGTAAGCATGTGGCCCAAATATGTTGGTCAACAAACCCAAATGCCAAATGATCTATTCTTTTATTTGAATTAATAATCCATCAAAGATTTATGCTTTCATTCATGAGCATAATCAAGGCTTAAAAATTCATAAACACATCACCTTGAGTAGTGGAATGGATGTCATAATACATTTAATGTCATCTTCATAAAAAGAATGTGATATTCAAACAACAGATGTTTGACAAAATTAAACATGGATATCCACCTAATTTTGACATTTCACAATATTTTGTTGCCTTTTGTTTCCATGATATTTGCCAATTTGGCAAATTCGAGGTGTTTTTGGGGGCTATGGTTGAAATAAGCATAGATACACTTTCAATGCGAAAAATCAAATGTAGGTTTGAGAAGGTTTATATTGTGAAGTTTGTTTAATGAACCATACAATGTACACCAATGACAAAAAACATATTGACATCAGATCTAAGGCCTTGGAAGGTGCTAATGCCATTGGCACCAAAATAAAGTAACCTTCAAGCGAACTCTTTTTCCTTCAAACCCCCTTGTGTCAACAAAAAACTCATGATCAACAAAGTTAAACTATTAGCCCCAAATCTAAAAAGCACTTGTTGAACATTTAATAAGGGTATCCAACACTAATCCTGGAGAACATAACCATACATATTTGCCCAACTTCCATTATCCATGGATGTGAACTCAGCATAAGTAAAACATACAAACTTGGCATTTTGGATAACAAAATTAATCATTTTTCTCACCTCATGGTCTACATATTCTACTATTCCCCAATTAGCTTCATTGGACCAATTTTTTTTTGGGGACATATCCAAGTTTTAAAAACTTGATCAAAGGCTAAAAATCTTAATAAGTTTTCATTGGCTTACCTTTATTTAAGAGGATGAAAATAGTGGCAAATTGAACAAGTTTTTCTTTGTCTTCCATTGCTTAACCAAAATTAAACTATTGGAAAATAATTGTTGTTGACAATTGAACATAAACAATTTCATTTTTTAGATGCCTACATTTTGGATCCATAAACCACTTACCATCAAGAGCTTTTTTTTTACTCACATGTTTATCAATGGAATCGCATTTTGGCCACCAAAACCTTGTCTTTATTTTCAATTTGATAACAAATATGACATTTGACAGAAGTAATCAGCCTAGCTTTATTGAAAATGGATTCTACCCATGGCATTTTTAAAGCCTAGACATCTTGAAACTTACAAGTTTAATTAGTAACAGAAGCCTTTTTTCATCTTTTATGATTAAAAACATGCACATTTTCAACAATAATAGAGTTAAGGTTTTCAAAATATTCAAACATTTCAAAAGAATTTTGAGGTGGAATAATTGTCAATTTAGAGTTCTATTGTTGGTTTTTTTGTTCACCCATGTGACTAAATTTAAATGCATAAGAAGAAACAAATTGATCAAGTGCAAGGGCTTCTTCTAGGATTCAACCACCAAAAAAACATTTAAACTTCAAATTATCGGGAACTTGTAATCATGGAGGCATTACTAAAACCAGAAATGCAAACTAATTCAAATTTCAAATAGCAAAATCAATTCAAAATTGAAAATTCAAGAGGTTGAGCAAAAACATTTCACATTGTTGTCTATAAGACGAAATTCAAGTGCATTTCAAACAAAAAAAACTTCTATTGCGTGCCCATTATTTGTAACGTCACATAAGAAATTCAAATTAAAAAATTGAGAAGTTAAACCCTCAAAATTTAAATTCGTTAAATTACTCAATACTAAACAAATATTGCACATGTTTATAGACTTTGTGTCTTTAGAGTTTGTAGCTTTAATTTTCAATGTGGAATGTGCATATAAGAAATCCAAGCTTTTTAATCCTACATACTACTTGGAGTACCTGGCCAATGCCTACTAAGAGCTTGAAAGGCTTATAGGTTTTGATTTTAAACTAATAGTTTAGGAGTCATGATGAATTTGACAATCCACAAAACACACACAT
>Ga0116227_10013656_pt1 | contig 12670 bp, 11 predicted proteins | sample S1TSphgellanicum_FD_89693 | JGI IMG/M metagenome (GOLD analysis project Ga0116227, IMG submission 89693) | Host-associated microbial communities from peat moss isolated from Minnesota, USA - S1T2_Fb - Sphagnum magellanicum MG | ecosystem: Host-associated > Plants > Peat moss > Unclassified... | reverse complement strand
ATTCTTCATTTTGCACATTAAAATTCTTTAAAATTCTTCATTTAGCACCTTGTCATAACATTCTTTACCCGCGAATGTTTACCAAATTACACTGGTTGATCTATAAATTTTTTAAATTTTTTTAAAAATTCTTGCTTCTTTGGGCTTCCATAACATTCTCGCACCAAGAATGTCATAACTATGACTATTAGGGACTATTAAAAATAACTCAACACTATTATTGAGTTATGCAAACTTGAAATTACACTATTAGGGACTATTATAATAACATGTAACACTATTATAGACATTGCAAATAACATTAACACTCTTATTGATTAATGCAAACAACATTTAAAATTGTTAAGGATTGTTGCAACAAAATTTATCATTGTTATTGACTAATGCAAACAACATTGCATTGTTAAGGACTTTTATAAACATCATTGGGACTATTTGGGATTGAATTGTGGACATCATTACATTATTAAAGATTTCTTGAAACCTCACTCGACTTTTATAATTCTCAATACTCACAAACACCATGTGCAACACTTTCTATGGAACAAAATGGACTCCTATGCTCATTCCATTAAACAAGACCATGGTTGCCTATACGGGAGTAACATGTACCACATCAAATGTAATTAATGTTTGATGTTCCATGTTATTGAAAATGTAATTTAATTTCGTGTTGAGATTATAGGATTTATTTATATGATAACATTCATAATATATCATGGGAGCTTGTGAATAAATTTGAAATAATCAAATGAATAAATAAAATGAAATACACTAATAAGCACTATAACCATTATTTTTAAGTAGTAAAAGGACATGTTTAATAACTTTATTTTCTTTCTAAATGACAAATTTTGACAAATTTTTAATGCAAGGCTTATCAAAATACTATAAAGAAAATTATCATGATTTTTTAAAAAAAATTGAAACTTTTTGTGGAATATTCCAAAAATAAAGTAGTCCAGAAAATAGTCCCAAAGGGGTGGGTGTGGCTCATGTTATTGTGTTTGCACCCACACATAATTGAGGACTTTTTTAACAACACATCTGGTCATGGATAATGAATGACATATCTATCCACAAAACTAACATTGACATGGACTTGTAAGAACCACTACATAATCCAAACATCTCCAAGAATTATGAACTTAAGACTCACAAAATATTGACTAGACAAAAATTTGTGAATATTGATATAACCTTAAACTATTCGTGTACAAATATACATGTATTTCAAATGAAGTTTTCTACACAATGTTTAAAAAATAACAAAATGTACCTCTAGGAAACTCTGATGCGTAATGTTTGGGAAGAACCTTCACTAACCTTGGTGCTTTCAACGAGTGCTCAAACATAACTATAATGTTAGGTTTCATAATGACAAAAGAATCCCACCAAACTTCATGCATTTCCTCTTCACAGCTAAGGTGGATGCATTTTGACAAGGTGTTGAAGTGAATATCAACGCACCAACAATGGTATAAATGTTTACAAGAGGCAATCGTCCTTGACCACATTGGTGAAAACCCCAATTCGCAATATGGGCAACATTCAATCATCAAACACTTTTTGAAACCCAAGTCATTAACCTCAATAAGATGCAAAGCCAAAGCCTCAACACTACTGATTTGAAAACCAAAATCGTGTTGAAACTTTGCAAAAAGCTCCCTTGCAACATCACAAGACTTCTTGCAAAAAATGACCTTCTATTTTAATGAAAACAACTTACTATTCATAAACTCAATATCCTTATGGACCCTATCAAACTTTACTTGCCCTTGTTTTGCAAGGGTTTGAAAAGCTTTAACTAGGCATTTAAAACTGATGCACTCCTAACTCCTTAAAGGACTCAAATGTGAGCCCAAGTAGAAAGCGGTGAAAGAGGGAGGAGTCGGAGCACGCTCCCTAACTCATAACACTTTGAGGGGTAGAGGGGCGTGTTGGAGCTCCGGGATGGGACTAGGAAAAGTTGACAAGTTTCACTCACTCACACGGGCCTGCACACAACCCACACAAAGTGGTTAGTGCATAGTTGGAGCACCCTTGGTGCTAGGACGAGTCACGGGCAACACAGACACACAAGACTCACCACGGCCCGGACTTGGGGGAATCCACCACCTTCCCCCTTATAGTATACTCTGTGGCTGAACACGGAGTCTACATCCAAATGACTTTTCTTTCCCAGGATTCCCGAGTGGGAGTCCCGAAATCCCACTAGCTGAGACTCCCGTAATTTTGGAGCCCCATAACTTTGCAAGCAGACCTCCGATTGAGGTGCAGTCTGAAGCAAAGTTGTAGCTCTCGTTGAGAGCTTTCCAACGATATGTGGCACGCACCCCTGCAGCTAAGTAAATCGGGTCGATTCCCGACTTTTTGTGGTCGGGGGTCAAACTGGCAGTTTGACTCCTGACCCTTCTTTTGGCCATAACTACGTTTCAGATGTCCAAATGAGCAATGCGAGCCCATTTTAGACATCACAAGCCATTGGGTTTTGACCCCTGCAATTGCTCTTTGAAGTTTCGGGAGTCCACCGGGACTCCATCTCCCAAAGTGGGAGTTGCCTTGGGAGTGTGAGTGTTCACTCCCTCACACTCCCTCACACTCCCTCACACTCCCTCACACTTTCTTACACTCCCAGGAGTATGTGATGTGACTCCCCGACTTCCTCTTGACCCGCACCACTTGCCTTTGCTTTGATTCCCGGGCTTCCTTCCTTTTGGCCCGCAACCTTACAACCCCTTTGCCTTGGTCGCGAGCCCAAAGCTAGGGTTGTGACAAAAACAATAGAAGCTTCAGTGTCACTTGCATCTGCTAATGCTATGACCATCACGACAAGTGTGTCCTTTGTTGCGTCTAAATTGTTGTTGTGTCTTCTAATAAATTTCGAGCTTTCATGTTTAACATTTTAATGTCTTCTCTTGTTTGCTTTTGTTGGCCTTCTTGTTCTTCAACTTCTAACACCAATTACTTAAAAAGTTTCAAATACTACATAATCTGCTCATGCACAATGCCTAAGCAACCACCTCTTCAAACTTGGGTTCTTTCATCATCTAGGAATTTTGTGTCACCTTTGCCATCACTCAACAACTCAATGACTTAACCTTTTGGGCACTATTGTTCTCGATTTGTCCATTCCGCATACATAGCCCAATTCATCTTGTCACCCTTCAAGCCTGTAATAGGTTTTTTGGCCATGCCCAAAAAAATTATTCTTGAAGCAGGAACACACATCTTCTAATGGATAATCATCCACAAAATTTCAACTTTTGCAATAATCTCAGGATTCTCACTAAAAACATAACTGTAGCCATTTCGGTTATGGACAGGTCTAAAATACTTTTGGATCTCCTCCATAATTATGTTTCTAGGGATTTTAATCCTCTTGGGACTTAATCCTTTTGAGGAAAGCCCATACCATTCTACAAATTCCTTGCGTTTTAATGGGCATGCCGTCACCAAGTTCTGGAATTGTCCTGTATAATGGTGTAGTTAATCCAAGTCCTTTACTTCTTGGGCCAAATTCATGTTCAATCTTCACTTTCTTACTAATAATTTTCGTCGTCTTATTCCCATTTAGTGGAGGTCGTTACATGGTGAGAAGTAACTCTTGCCTCTTTACCATTAAGCAATGATGTTTACCTCAATCAAACATGAAATTGCTACAAAATAATAATTTCTTACATTTTGTCATGTTCAAACCTTACTAGAAACAAGTTATTGTACTTCCCAGTATGAAAATCGTGCCTTAATGTTGAGAGATTCTTACAAGACTACCCAATAATTCAAAATTCTTGTCAAACTCAGAATAAACCAAACTTCCATGTGTCCTTTCATAGGACCTATGAAACTAGTATGCATGATTAAGATTAATCATATATTAACCAAATCCAACGATCCATCTTTAAAGTAAGGTACATCCACTGTTTTATTTTGGGAATATGGACTTTACAAAAGGATTTTGAGTTGTCGCAAATGGTCTAGTGTAACATGCTTTTACCCGCCACCAGTAAGAGTCCAATGGGCATGTAGTGGTAATTTAATGGGTCATAGGTAAAAATCTAGTGGCCATGTAATGGTAGTTTAGTGGGGCAATGAGTAAAAACTTTGAGTACCAATATTATAGTGGGATTCTTTGGAAGGACCCTAAACCAAGTTGGTTGCAGCTTGATATCATTTGGAATAACAATTATTGAATCGCAAAATAAAAGGCACCATGTGCAAATCACATGGAAGCCTAAAATAATCATTGACTTCCCTTGGCAAATTTAAGGCGTGTGAAGGCTTGAAACTTGAAACTATGGAAGGGTGATGAAATTCATGCAAATGTTAGTCAAATTTTGTGGTACTTATGTCCATAGTGGTTTTAAAATATAATTGTAGCAAAATCAAAGAACTTCATATAATTAAACATTTAAGTAAGTAATATTTTAAATTCAATATACAAAGGCCTACTTGATGGGCACTTTCCATTTATGTTGCAAGGTAATTCTTTGGTATACTTTACCATGTTTTTGCCCAAAATTAAAAAAATTATGTGTCTACTCTTTAGTTCACCTACCTTTTTACTTTCTTACTTATTTGCCTACCTAAATAAGTAGGTATTAGTATGTTGGAACTATGAACTTACTTATCTATGGTTATGTATTGACCTACCTAGATGCTAATATATATTTGTTTTCAAAATTCAATTAATATGCCATGTGGCAACTTTTGATTGTGCCATATGTCATAATGTAAAACCTCCTAAAATGCAAAATCATAATGGATGATGAATATCAATATTTCAAAAAAAAATCACCAAATTTTTTTCATAGTGCCATGTGTTAAATTTTGATGAATGGATGAAAAATGATGTGAACATGACATTATGGTTGTAGTCATAGGGGAATTGCATAGTAGTTGAAAAAAAGTTGTTGCGATAGAGTTGCACTAAAGTGTGATCAAGTATATACAGTGAGTTGCATCTCTTGCAACTCATGCAACTTGTTTGATAACATTCATGGGTGTAAAAATACAATGAGTTGTAAATGATCATTATAACTCAAAATCAAAGCTAGTCAAATAACCTAATCCTTGATTGCATATGGGACACATACCTTTCTGGCGGATGAACATCCTGCTAAATTCATTATCTTTCCTGTCAACCATAACCTTTTCTCGATAGCTTTGAATTTGAAGGTTCCATTCATCAAACGGGGTTGCCATATCTCCATTCAAAAGTGGTCAAGCCACTTCAATAAATCCAATTGATTGCAGCGCTCCCGAAGATTGTCAAGATTTAAGCTAATAAATGATTTGTTCTTCTAGTGAATAATGACCCTTGAGTTGCAAGCCTAGTTGTGAAACACCCCTTTTTCTCATAGTGTATAGTTCCTATAATTAATTGAAATACACAAGTATGAACATGGAACTTTAACTTCCAATTTGTATTAATTAGTATTGGTGCCTTGACATATTGATCTTTGGTTATCTACAATTTTTTAAAACATTTTTCTAGTTAGACATAAGGTTTGAATCATTTCATAAGTTTAGTGATCGACTCCATGATAAAAGAATTTTTTTTGATAAAACATTTATATAATTGTGCTAGACCATTTAAATCTTGAATTTATGTTGTGTGGTTTGGCACATCATATTGATAAGGGCATGTGTTTTTTTAGGATTAGGAAGTTTACCTTCATTAAATATAAAAAATCCATAATCATAGTAGAGAAATTACCATAAAATCACATTTATTTGGATTAAGGTTGATTCCATATTCTAGTAAGTTTGAAAGCATTTTAAAGAGCTTTTCCAAATGTGTGGAGAAATCACTCATCATGGAATCATAAAAAAATGCCCTTTTGCAACTTTGATGTGACAAATAATCATTTATAAGAAAATATTGGAAGCAATAATGCAAATAAACTACCAATCTCCTTATAAAAACTCATAAAGTTGAGGGAAAAAATGACAACATTTGAACACATAAACATTTAAGTTTTTGAAGGAAATAAAATTTCAAAAGCATAAAATAAAAATCTGAAATGGCAAAGATGATTTCAAGAATAAAAAGAGCTTAAAATTATTTTGCATCAAAGTACAATGATTTGATCTACTTAGGATAAAACTTGGATTTTGGATATTGAAATTCGATAATGGATTTTTGGTAATAAAATCAGTAAGGGGTTTTTAGTAATAAAAATCCAATAACACAATGTTATCTATAGTTTTTGTCCAAGAAAATCTTAAAGTCTATTCTAGTTTTTAACATCATCTTCCCTCTCATTTGTGATTACATCTTTATGATCACTAGCTTAAGTGAAATGTAAAAAGTATCTTAAGAAAAATGAAAACTTGTTCTACCAAAAAATTAACTATTATACCATGGCAGTAGGCCTTGCCTCCTTTGTAAGGTTTGTAGCAATTGTGGCAGCTTCTGCAACAACTTCGGTAGCAGCTTATCCAAATTTGATAGTGTTGTTACAGTGCCAGAATGCAACTATATATTGGTTCCAATACTCTCCTCACTTTAGTGACTACTAGAATTTATGAATGTTTGGGTTTTCATGTCTGCTAGAGAAGCACTGGAATCACCTTCCAATACCATGAAATAAGGGAAGCTGTTTTTGAAAGCTTGGATTTTAGCTTGGTACCATTGCTCATCTTGCTGATATGTGGCAAACACCTTGTTGAACATCTGTGTAGAAAACAATTGGGGTCTTATCAAAAAGAAATTTCCAATTCTCGTGAAAACCCTGGTGTTTCTGATATGTCTTGTACCGGAAAATCTTCTCCTTAGGGTTTATCATGCAAAGACTAAGAAAAAGTGGGAGGGGTAGAAATTAGTGCACTTCCTTTTACAAGTGAATTTGGTTAGTTTGCTATGGGGTACCAGAAATAGAGGGAATCTTCAACAGACTTGGACTCCCGGTCCTTGTCTTTTTCTTTTGAACTTGATGGTAATTCCAAGGATTGAGCTGCAGGCATTTAGTTCCTAGGTGACTCTGGCTTTCCTTCACCAATGCATGGCTTCAACCCACTGAGGTTCCAAGTCCTCAAGGTAAGCAGTAGGGTTTTTCCAACATCAGATTCTGATTCCAGTTCATCCGTTTCAATATCTATGCAATTTTCGGCTATTGACTGGATCGACCATGTTCGGAGGGGTTTACCAGGTTACGCAATTTATCAACTTCAATGAAAGGAAGAAAGGATGCATTTGGAGTTCATCCAACCCAAGTGGTAAACATCCTGCTACGAAAATGCTTTTCGGTAGACCTGATTTGTACTACCAGAATCAGGGGATGAAGAGGATTCCAATGAAGAGATGCAAGGGGAATTGGATAATGTGGTACACACTGCTAGAGACGAGGTGATTCCTGAAGGCAAACCCATAGCACCAAACAACCCCCTACTGTACAAGTTAATAGAAACCACAACATACTAATTAATTTGTTATCCTTGTTCTGCCATGGCCACCAAGAGCATCAACTTCTGGTTGACATACGTCCCTCTGCTCCTCTTGAGCCAAATGACTTGAAGTAAGGCCAACATTTTTGCTGCATACTTCCCCTTGAGTTGGGAAGCTTTTTGGCCTTCTTTCTCTACCATTGTCTCAAAGGGCATCATTTGGATGCATGTTTTGGCAACATTTGCTTGCTTGATGGGTAGGGGCTTATCAATTCTGGCCTGGGGCAAGCATAACATGTTTTCAATTGTCTTTTCAATAATGAATATCAGAATGCCCTACACCACAAATTCTATCATGTCAGGGTTAAACATAACTACAGTTTGTAAAAATTCTTTGACTAAAGGATATATGGGACTTAGTTGCACATTCAAAAACCCAAAAACACCAACCTATTTTGCCCAATGCACATCTCTGCTAGCTACTCATTTAAAAAATTTGTCTATTTTAATTAAAATTAACTTTCTTTCATGGGACAGACTCACTGTAACCAGAAAGGGAGTGGCCGAACAAGGATTCTGTGGTTGTGTATTTTGTGTGAATGCCAGATTCACTGATCAGGGTTCTAGAGTTAATCCAGCCGTCACATTCATTAATGAGAGCGGCGGATTTTATCATTTTTGGAAGGAGGTTAGTGCTAGTCGTGCATGGAATGCATGGGAAGTGTTGCTTTCTGGCTGTGTGGGATGGGAAGTATAGGAGGAAGGCGGCGCGAATGATGGAAGGGGATGGCGTCGCATTGATGAGCTGTTGAGGAGATGATGGCGAAAAAAGTGAGGGAGGACAGAGGCTTGAAAAGGAAGCCAAGGATGGAGAGAAGGAGTTGTGTGGGCATGTGGAGACGAGACGAGGGGAAAGGAGCTCAGGAATGCATGGAGAGACAGACTGAGAAGTCTGATTTTTGGAGGAGAGCGTTAGAGTCCAAAAATTATTTTTGATTCTTGATGAACATTGTTCAGGGAGAGCAGATCAGAGTATAGTAGGAGGCTGAGGTCGTACTAGAGATGAATTTTTGTTCTTAGATTTTGTGTTGAAGATGGAAGGGTAGAGTTGAAGATGTCAGATGAGCTCAAAAATGTATAGACATATCACTCCGTATGTCTGTTTTTGGAGAATTTGGCTGAGTTGTTGTAACTCTCTGCTGCGCCAGTGACTTAGCAAAGTAGGGTTGATAGATTTTGATGAGTACTCTAAAATGAAAAAAGCTTGTGCTGTCGAGGAACTCTGTAAATTTTGAGCTAATTAGTTTGATCTCTAAGATTCTGTCTTGCTGATTTGTCTGAGTAAGAGTTGAATATGTGGAAGTTCAGAGAAAAGGGAGTTTGCACTGGTGATGTGTGCCTCTCCTTGGGGTTTAGTAGAGCCAGAGGACAAAAACTTTGGACTGAGATTAATGCCATTGTCATGCTGCTGGTTTGATAGGCAGATACCCATTCACATTCTGTCTGAGTGAGTTCGACAAAGGGGTCGTGTTGTTGTTTGACCCTTCCTTTTTGGTATCAGAGCATGGTTCCGTGTTTGTAGCCTTGGTAGAACATGTGGATGCTTAGGTAAAATGATTATTGAAGATCATGTCTTCATCTAGGGGAGAGGAAGTTCATGTGGAAGAAGTGACTCAGGAGATTCATGAACAACAGCTTGTTAGTAGATTCGATTTTTTTACTGTTCAGAATGGACCACAGAAGGGAGGAGTAATTCTGCATTTTCTAGGTTTTGGAGTAGTGAGGCTTGTAGGAATAGATCCAGATGAAGCTCGAGTTGGAGATATCGTAGTAGAAGTAGCGCATAGTGGTTTTTACACTCGCGCTCAAGTCTGGTTGAAGGTGATAGATGGAGCAAGGGGATGGGCGTCGACTTCAGAATTACAGACGCAATTCTACCACACCTCCTATCTTGCGTAGAGTAACACCTTTATTCGCTGAGAGGCAGAGTAGTGTGCCTAGGCTGGGAGACATTTGGGTTCCCAAACTTGTTGTGTCGCCTAATCATTTTGTCAGATTATATATTCCCGATGTGGAGGACTTGTTTCAAGTTGGAGATCGGCTACTTAGGGTGGAGCATAGCGGATCAAGATCTCGCCTCATAAGCTGGAGAATATTGCAAAACCAAGAGGGAGTGTGGCAGTTCTAACAAGAATCCACAAATGAGCAAAAATTTTCCATTTTTCCATCTAATTTTGCACCTTTGAGACCAGTAGCAGAGGGAGTTTAGTCTGAATTTGTAAAGTGGCATGGATAACGTTTGTTCTTCTTAAAGATCAAACATGAACAAGAGAGACTGAAAAGCTAGTCAAGTTTTGTTATCACCTGATTATGGTTTAAGGACCCGTGTGTTGTGAGAAGTGTTGTAATTTGAATTGCAGCTAAATGGTTGCAAGATGACTAGTCCCCAAGGAATGGACGAATTGTTCTGGGGAAGAGACCATGAAGATGTAAATGATTGGGCAGAGTGACTCACTATGGCAGCTGAAGTGCGTGACCTGAATGTTGACAAGTTATTCAAGAACGTGAAGCTGAATCTGAGGGGAAGAACCAAAGAGTGGTTCAAGAGATTGCAACCAGCGCCAGCAGATTGGACTGAGTTGCGGAATTTGATAGTGCAGAAATATGGCGATGTTGATGCTGATGACATCCAGATGAAGTTGGATGCCATCAAGCAGGAGCCCAAGGAGAGAGTGCAAAAGTATTTCGAACGTCTCGACAAGTTGTTTCAGAGAGGCAAGATACTAGATGCTGAGCAAAGAAGGAGGTTTTTGGCCAGGCTGAGGCTTGAAATTCGGAAATTATGCATAGTAAGGACATTTACTGACATTGAGGAGCTAGTGGGTGTTGCCACTGAGCTCGAGAAAGTTTTGGGTGAAATTGGAAAGACTCCATTTGAGCTTTTAAAGGAGGAGCAAGAAGAGGGAATCGAAAAAACATTGATGGAGAAGCAGGTGACTGCTTTGAATAACACACTGGTTAACTTTTTCAAGAGGAATGTGTCGAATTCTGTCGCATCATCCTCTTCCACGATGTCCAGCGGGTGCCAGATCTGCAAAGGAGGCGACCATATAGCCACAACATGTCCGAGACTTAATGAACCACGATCGAAATGTGCCAAATGTGGAATGTCTCATAGGACAAAAAATTGTGGGGTCAAATGTTCTTTTTGTGTAGGGTTGGGACACTCGGAGGACCGATGCTGGAAGAAACCCAAGGATGGAGGGTCACATTCTGGAGCAGCAAACTTCGTAAAAGTCTTGTTGAATGATGAGGAGGCAGCGCTCCAGCAACTTAACAGGTTGTGCGGCAATGAAAAGGTATTTTCATATACTCGGGTACCACGGAGGAGAATGCCCGTCGAAGTGGCACCAACAGGTAATGTACCATCTCCTGAAGTTCAAGGAGAGGGCACAGGAGTGAGTCAGGAGACCGTAGTCAAGTTGAAAATTCTTTCACATTTCATTAAGGGGAAGATTTCCCTTAGCCCAATGGAAATAGTTTTGATGATCCCAAGAGAGTTGGAACATCTGGAGAGTCTAGTGAAGTTAGCTCGTAGGAAGAAGGATGCCAAAACTATGAATGATCAGGTGTTTGTTGTTTCATCAGTCCCGGCAATTAGGCGAATCTGTGTTAACAAAACAAACAGGAGCAAGACCCTCCATTTGCCGGTGGAGATAAATAGATATGTGGTAGAAGGACTTGTGGACACAGGGGCATCCATGTCCGTCATGGCTGCTGTTGTAGTTAGGGAGTTAGGGATGATGCATTTGATAGCTGGATCCGAGACCTATAAGACTGCATCAGGAATTGTCACATAGGCTCTAGGTCGAATCGATGAGGTACCCATAAAGGTTGGAGGTGTTCAGTGTACCATGACCTTCATGGTGGTAGACATAGACAATTACGATGTGCTACTAGGATTGGATTTCTTGATGAAGATCGGAGCCATTGTAGATGTGGAGCGGGGTTTAATACAAGTAAGAAAGGGACTGGGAATTGATGTGGAGGTGTTACCCTTGACAATGGTGAATTTGTTGCAGAGAATGAATTCAGGATCTCTGATACAAGATACCACATCCATCTAGACGGATACACACAACGATGGCGATTCTGACTGGATATCAGACCAGGATCGTGCAATCATGACCAAGGAAGGTGGATCGTCCACATCGGCCTCAGATGCAGATATTAATGATAGTGAACGCAGTGATTCGAAATCCAATCAATTGAAACAAATTGATTGTGAGAATGAGTTTGGAGATACTGAATTGGAGGAGCTGGTGAAGTCAGAAGAACCGCAAGAGATTTTACAACTGACAATCCAGGAGCAGGCTGATGATTTCATGAAAGAAAAAATCACTGATTCTGACGATTATGCTGATTGGATTCAATGTGTGTCTGATGCAGAGCAAGGGAAACAAGTCATCTCTACAACTTCAAAGCATGAAGAAGCGCCTGTATTGCTGCAATTCCAACAGGTGAACAGTGATCTCTTTCCCAGCAAGTTCAAAGAGCAGCTGTCAGTATCTGACAACTGTAGAGCAGCTCAAGGTGGGTAGAGATTTCCTAGAAAATCCGAGTTGATCAGAACCTTGACCAAGCGAAAGGCCAGGAGTTGTGGGGAGTCTTGGAACATTATCAAGATGTATTCGCCTAGAACAAAAGGGAGCTGGGCTGTTGTACTATTGGAGAGCATTCCATAGATACGCAAGGCTATCCACCTTGCAGAGTGTCACCTGGTTGATTGTCATATTGGGAGGAGGTTGAGGTAAAGAGACAGATTGATGCGTTGGTGGACTTAGGTAAGATGAAACCAAGTGATTCTGAGTATGCCTGTCGTGTGACCCTGCCAATAAAAAGGGATGAGAGTAGGTGTTTCTGTGGGGATTATCGGCCACTTAATTTGCAGACATGGCGGGATTCATTTCCAATGCCTTTTGTTGACAATGTAATTTCCCAGTTGGGGAAATCGGCTTGGTTTTCTGCACTAGATTTGCAATCAAGATTCTGGCAAATTCGCATGGCTCCTGAAGATGTGAAGAAAATGGCCCTGGTCACCAAGACTGGGCTCTATGACTAGAGGATCATGCCTTTCGGTATCAAGAATGCGACCAACACATTCACAAGAACAATGTCGTCAGTCTTCAAGGAAATGGGAGACAAGTTCCTGAAGGTGTTTGTTGATGATCTTAACATCCACAGTGAGAATTGGGAGGACCACCTTCGACACTTGGGTGCT
>Ga0116227_10013655_pt1 | contig 12670 bp, 13 predicted proteins | sample S1TSphgellanicum_FD_89693 | JGI IMG/M metagenome (GOLD analysis project Ga0116227, IMG submission 89693) | Host-associated microbial communities from peat moss isolated from Minnesota, USA - S1T2_Fb - Sphagnum magellanicum MG | ecosystem: Host-associated > Plants > Peat moss > Unclassified... | reverse complement strand
TTGAAAAATTTTGATAAATATAAAAAAAAAAAATAAAAAAAAATTTATTATTATTTTAATTTTTAGGAAAAAAACTAAAACAAAATATTGAATTTTTTGTTTTTTTTTTTTTTTTTGAATCTCATGATTGAAAACCCTAGATATCACTTTACTTTTGCATTTTTTGGTTTCACAATTAGGTGAAATTTCACCAAGAAAATCAAATTTTTGGCATGAACCTTAACTTTCAATTACATTTTCTCCATAGAGTATTGATAACACACAAGTAGATTGATTGTAATGGTAAATGTAAATGGTTGGTTCTAGAAATCCTAAAGATGAAATCCGATGTTTTACATTGGAAATGTTAATTTTTGGTCTAAAAATGGCCCAATGAAAGCAATAGCAACTTCCTCAAAATTGTCTAAGATGCCAACTAGTGAGTAAGCTAGTTTGTTGCAGTGTTGGACATGTATTCAATCTTGTTGATAATTGGAGATTCCAATTTCTAGCAATTTTTGAAATAATTCATTCATTCAATTTTTTATTTTCAGTTTTTCAGGCAACATGTTAGTATTGCTTTTCAACGTGCTTTAATCTCTCCTATAGAGGAAGATTGTGTTGGCGGGAGATGCTTGTTCTAGACCTCTTATTACTATTAGATCTCACAATTTGCATGTTGACAACATTAGAAGGGCCAGGGGTGAGATAGCTTCCTACCACGCGAGGGACTAGTTCTCTCCCTTCTTTGGTTCCTGTGGGCTACGCACTTTTTGACCTTTTTTTGGCTTTCTTTTTTGTCTTTTGTGTGATGATTTTGGCCATTAGTTTTTATTGAATTTTTATGTATTCTTTATTTAATGCAATATGTTTTGTCAAGTCATGCTTATTGACAACTAGTTGCCTTCTTGGAATGTGTAGTTTCATTTATGATAAGGTGCTTCAATGACTGTTGGTGAAGTAATAACTCCTTGTTTTGGGGAATTTGTGGGCATTATCCTAGAAGTAATGACACAATAACAAAGTAGTAGGACTTGTGAAGAGAAAAAATTGTTGAATAACATTTTTACATGTTTATGCACATTTTACTATAAGTATGTGATGATCTAATCACATATGCACATGCCACTTTATATTTGGCGTTTGTCGAACGATGCCGAATTTAACTAAATTCGGCACAAGGAGAAAGTTAAATTCGGCGCGATTCGGCAATGTTTATTCAGACAGTATTCCGAGTAGAATTAGACCTTCAGGCTATGCATATGGCGGTACTGCTTCGCGTGGAGGATTCCTTCGAGGCTTGCATCAGTCAAACTCATGCGGTTCTTGTTCTTCTCATACTTCACCACCGAAAAGTCGTTCTCAACAGTGGATGTACCGGGAAAGATGGTCGCCAGACCATCGACGAATTTCTCCAGTAACGGATACGTGTTGTGGAGACCGATCCAAGAATCACGGTACGCAGCGCTGTCGTCGAAGCTGTCAATGGAGCTCTTCACATTGGGTTGGCGGCGATACGAGTCACACAAAGCCTTGTGCTGGCGCCCAATATTCTCAATCTCCTCGTTGCTGAAAGTGTAATCAAGGCGCTCCTTGTGGCGTTGCAGATAGATGCAGAAGTCGCGGGGCAGAATGCGGACAAGCTGATGGGGTAGAACATTGGGAGCTGCGTTGATATAAGCCTCGTTGTCTTCGGTTCTCTTCGCAACAACGGCGGTAATGCCATCCACCAATTCGAGGATGGCGGATGCTGACAATCGCAAAAGTGTCTCACAATGCCCGCTGTCCATTGCGGAGAGGTGATCTTTGATGAACATGCCCAAGTCCTCCATACAACCACTGACGGTAGTGAATGCGACCGCATAGTCACCCGAATCAAAAAGCTGGTGCATGCCTCGTCGATCGTGCCGCACTATGCCTCCGTCAATATCCCAACTATCCCAACCTTGTTGTTGATCTCGAGCATCAAGCGCTTCAACGTGTGATGTTAGTTGCACAGCAGCGCGCCATGCCTCTGTAGGGATTTGCACGAGATGGCAGCGATGCCCGCGATCTCATGGACGAAGAGCATCAGAATCCACCACGAATCGTCTGGCATGCAATTTGGCTTCTTTTCGTCAAGGTACGCGACGACAGCAAGCCGATGTTGGTCAAACCAGGTGGTCACTTTGATCCTGTTGAGCCAGCGCGTGTCGCAAATGAGAGGGCACTGGCTCCGTTTGTCTGAGATGAAGTTCTGTTGTCGACGAAGATATGCTACGAGCAATGTAAATGTCGAATAAAACGTGTCAGGAATGGCCAAGTAAAACGACTACATACACAAGTCGAGTTGGTGGGCCCCGCACCAGACGCGCATGAACCCGGGCTTGGCTACGCGATGTATCCGCGTGATTATGCCCTGATGTCACCCTGTCATCTTCTTCTCGCCATCCGAAAACGCTCCAATAATCGTCTTGTCCCAGTCCAGGAAGAGAGCGTCCATCGCCTTGGCGAACGTGTTGAAGATAATCTTGCTTGTGTGCCACTCATGCACAGGGATGGACAGAAGGTGGAAGTCATGCACAGTGGATTTGTGGCAGATGCGGATGCGAACATCGCAGTATGAGGTCGCCATGTGGGTTGCCATGTCGAGCACGACAGAGAACGCCTAGCACTGTCGCAACAGCTCCGCGATGCACTGCAAATTCATCGCACAGATAAAACGAACATAGCGGCTCACAATCCCCTCAGAGCACGAACCAATGCTCCCGATGCCGAGTACCTCTTTCATCTCCATAATCACCTGTGTCACCTGACGGAATGATAGTCCAGCAACCAAATATTGTACAACTAATTGAAATTGCTTGGTGTTGGTGACGGTGATGGCGTACCAACTAACGTCGCCGGCATCTGTTGCATCTTCCGACGAATCTAGAGTCGACACAAAGCTTTCGAGAAGGTGGGCTCGAGTAATCCCGTCCATGTTCTCGGGGTGAAACATCATCTCGCCAATGATGACATCGATGATATCCTTGTCGATCAGGACACTTACCTGGGGAGTGCGAGGAGCGGCAAAGGCATGCATCGTTGTCTACGAGCCGAAGATCGTGCCATTGTTGAAAAACAACTTCTTTGCGTTCGCTTTTAGCTCACGATACTCAGCCCACTGGGTACTATGCATCTGCGTGTGGTGCGAAGAGTAGTTCTCCTTACAAAAGGGTGCCTTGAAGTACTTGACACGCTCCGAACGACCACACTTCATTCCCACTTCTGACTCCTCCTTTCCGAAAACCTCACAGAATCAACATGCCGTCGTTACAACAGCGGTGCTGTTGCCCACAGCATAACAGCACGCTCGCATATCCACAGGCCAAACTCAGCAACATGATGAGCCTGGAACAACGTGTCGCGCTTCTTAGGAGGCATCACAGCAACCCAACGTCGTCACAAACAACCACACCATGCGCAAAAAAGTGAAAGGACTAAAATGTGTGCGCACTAAATTCGGCACCAAACCGTCCTCTAATTTTGGCATGATTCGACATTTCTTGCCGTTATGCCGAATTTAAAGTGGCTGACATATGCATAATCAATTAAATGTTGCACACCACTATGGATAGATATTGAGTGTATTTTTCTATGTATGTAACTTTGATTTCTTCAGGTTAAGGGCCCACAATGTTTAAGAAATTTGCTTGAGAGTTAACACATAGTTTAATGAAAGATGGATTCCAAAGATAATGTTCAACATGAGAAAATTCAGCCTATGGAAGTATCAAATGGAGATGGTGCTCGAAGCAAATTTATTTATTGATTGTGATTGATAAATTTTTGCAATTTAAAGATGGGAAAAAACCATGAAGAGGAAGAACATTTGTGATGTGCAAATGTTGTAATGTGACCTAAAATGAGCAATAAGATGAAAAAGTGAAAAAACACTAGGATTACCCTAATTTGACATTTGATGTGAGATATTGATCATTCAATAGTATGGTGGTTATGTTTGCTTCAAGTAGTTGGTATTATGTTTTTTGTTTTATGGTAGGTGCCTTCATTCATGAAAGCAAAGGAAATGTGGGCATTAGGTCTACTTATTTTGTTAGTAAGCTCACAAGCTTATCATCTTTGTTGTTTATTTTTCAAAGCAAATTTAAAAGCTTTGCCAAAGATTCGTTGATTGGATTTTATGGTGGTGAGAAATTGGAAAAACTTGGACTAGGTAATATTAATAAGTAGGATAGGTAGTAGGTAGTAAGTATGATAAGTAGTAAATAGTTAAAGAAAATAGTAAATATTTTATTGTGTAGATATATGATAATGTTGTAATGTTGTAGTGTTTTACTTTCATTAGAATTTATCCCATATCCTTTGTTTACAACTTCAAACTTGTAAAGTATATAAATAGGTGAAAGAATGGACTAGATTCATGGTATGCATTATGAACATAATGGTTGTGCCATTTGGGATGAGCCAATCAAAAGGCTTGTCCCCAACAAAAAAAATAGGATCCTACCTACGTACTTAGCTTATGTTAGGTAGCTTATTCTACCCTAACTTAGCCTAAAATAGGTTGCTTATTATAGTTTAGCCTAAGATGTATTATAATTAATTAATTATAATATTTAATCATTGTCATTGCAATTTTGAATTAATATAATTGTAATATTTAATTACATTAATTATAATATATCTTTTTTGAACAATTGGAAAATTGCCATGTGTTTTATGGCCATTGGCTCTTTAAATTAAAATGTGATTAAATCCTAACCACCCATCAAATGGCACATTTGGTGGCATGCAACTATCCCAAATGTAATTGCAAATGCAATCGCAAATTGGGTTTCCACATCATACTAAGGATCATCCATGGCAATGGATGAAATTTTTTAACCTAGTCGTAAAGTTTGCAATTACACTTTCAATTTCATGGCCATTATGTCTTTTGCAATTGATTGTCTTATGGCACTTGTCTAAGGTGGCTAAGCTATTTTTAATCGCATGTGTCCATTACAATTACAAATGAATCACAAATCCAATCATTGATTTTCAAATTTCTTTTAATGGTTTACATCTTGGTTCCAAACAAAGAGGTTGTGTGCATATTTTGATGTGTGCAATGGGATGCAAGACATGAAAAAGAAATCATGTAATGATGGTTTAATATAAGGAAACCTGATAAGAATGTAATGGGTTTGTATGCTTGTGGTATATATAACACATGTTGTGGATGAGAAGTTGAAATTATTATTTATTGAAGCATGATTTGGGACATAAATTGTTGTAACTTTGTATGCCTTAATTTATATACATACCCGAAACCCAAGGAGAATGCAAAGGTATGAAAGGAAAGGACTAGAGTCCAAGCAAGTTGACTATTAGCTAGGAGTTTGAAAATCAAGGAGAAATATAAAGGTTTTTAATTCATCTACCAATTGGCTACAACAAAGTCAACAATGGGAATGGGGTTGTTGAAAAAATAGATGTTGAAGAAAGAAAATTGAAAATAAATTTTTATTGACAAGTTCCTCCCAACCAAGAAACCCAAAACATGCCTATGGAGTTTCACCTACCTTGCTCTTTAAACTATTCAAGAGTTGTAACTTTTGTGAATTAGTGTGTTCCTTACTAAATGTCTTTAAGTGTTTCTTCACATTAATTACATTTATACTAACTTAGATTTCAACATAGAATTAAATTGGGATACTTGTTTGATTCTATGTCAATATGTGAAAAGGACACTACTCTAACTTTCATAGTACACAACTCATGTTTTTCTTTGGGTAAACTTTTAGTTCAATTGCCATATTTTCAATATAACAATATTGCAATTGGATGTCACTAGAAGAAACTTTGACCAATACATATAAAGTGAAATTGGGGTTCAATGTGCTTAAAATGTGAATGGAACTTGGGATTCTCAACCAATGCAATGGCATTTTTATTATCCCCATGAATGATAGTAGACTTAAGTTGTTTTTTACCTAGGTCACATATGAGTTGACAAAACCATATTATTTCCTTTGCTACCAAGGTATAGGCCATGTATTCCACCTCTATGGAAGATGAAACAATTGTTGTTTACCTTTTGTTGGTCCAACTTATAGTTGTGGAAGATATAATAAACACATATCTAGATGTGGATTTTCTAATGTCGATGTCAATTGCCCAATCTACATTAGAATTCCCATAACACACTACATTAGGTTTGGGTAAAAGAGTTAGAATTGATTTTCCTTTATAAAGTAGCCCTTGATTGGAAGTTCTTTTAAGGTATCACATGATCATTTTTACTATAGATTGATGAATATTTCCAAGGTTAGCCAAGTGTTGTGATACTACTCCCACATCAAATGCAATGTTTGGTTGTGTATAAACCATTGCATACATTAAACTCCCCATTGTTTATTTATAAGGAATTTCAATCAACTTTCTCCTTTGTTCATTTGAATTAGAAATTGGTTTCTAGTTTATTTTGAACTTGATTTTAATGGTGTGGAAATTGGTCTACCATTTTCCATGCTAAATCTTTTTAATACATCACTTATGGATTTAAATTAATTAAGTTCCATGATACAAAGTTCGTAATTCTTTTTAATTTGAATACCAAGATGGTAAATTTCTATTTCTCCCATGTTAAACATATCAAATTCTACACATAGTAAAACTTTTGTTTGTGATCTTTTTGTTCCAAAGCTTTACTTAAGGTGTCCAATGTTGTTTGGTTTATTTCAATTATACCAATACTTGTTCGTAATTTATTGAATCTTGAAACCATTGAAATGGTTTCCAAGTTCTAGATCACCATTGGAATCCTATTGGTGATGTTATATTATTGTGGTAAAAAAATGCTTGCATCATCCAAATGGTCAAATGGGTCCTCTTCTTGGTTATTTTGAAAAGATTAGCTTTTGAATCAATACGTTGAGGAGGTTTAAAAGGTGATACTTGATAAATTATTTCATTTTGAGGATGAGGTGGTGGGATAATTACATGGTTTACAATGTGAAGTATGTAGGTAGTTGATACTCATAAAGGTTCTTGGTAGTTTTCGATTAAATGCCAAATAGATTGACTTTGTTCATTGTTGACTTGTTATTTATTCCTCATTGAAATGGGTTGGCCTTTATTAGTTGACCCATTTCCCCTTATGTTTTGGGGTCCAAGCATAATAAATTAGACCAAAAAGTATGTCTACCTAAAATCCCATTTTAAATAATGACAATTTTTTACAAAAACACAAAAAAATAGATCGGAAAGCTTTTTATTTTTCATTTTGAAAACATTTGTGCCTCCATTGGGTATATGGTAAGTTGAGTATAAAATTTGAAAAGCTTCAGTACAATAAAAATAAACAATAAGTAGGTTTGAAATTGATTGGTAAATATTTTTTTCAAACCTACTTTTACCCTACAAGTTAAATACATTTTTATTAAAATGTGAAAAATATGAAAAGCCACAAGTACATTTTAGGGCCCATTAATTCAATTTTTTTAAAAACGTGATATTTCATCTACTTACAACCTACTTAAAGGCTATAAAGTAGACTGTGAGCTTCACTTGAATTCCCATGAATTTACTTAAACCTACTTTAAACATGTAGTCTTTATTTAAAGTTTTAACAAAGTTGAAAAAAATGTTCATATTAATCTTTAAACTAAATAATATTTTTAAATTTAATATATCAAAGCATACTTGATGACCACTTTTTGTTTATGTTGTAAGGAACATTTGTGGTTTAATTTACCATGCTTAGACCCTTTATAATTGAAATTCTTCATCAAATATGACATCCCTACTAATAATTACAGTTTTAAAAAAGGAGTTGTGTTATCTATAAACCTTAGCATTATCATTGTACCCCATTATTGACATAATTGTTTCCATGCATTAGTTCATGGATTGTATATTAATGTGGCCCAATTTTTTGTGCCATAAATCATGAATTCTTATATTTGGATTGTTTTGAATTATTGTATCCATGCAAGGTGAAACATCTATAGAGTAGGGGACCAAAGTGCCTAATTTGTATAAGTTGCCATCTCTTTCACAAGTCGTATTAATCCGATTGGATTTATCTTGAATGGTACATATAGGACTTTAGGAATGAACTTTATTTCTCCATTTGTTAATTAATTCTAATTTTCCCATTGCCATGTATTTTATGGTGTGTGTCATCACCAAGGTACACATAGGCTTCAATTTGATGACGATTATATTTTATAAACCAATTTCTATTATTTGTCACATGGCAAGTGGCACTGGAATCTACAACTTAACTTAATTTTTATTATTGTTTAAATCAAATGTTGACAAAAAGGCTACAAATAACCTTACCTTCTTGGAGACATGGGGTATTCTTGTTTTGTTTGAAATGAGATTTTGAGCCTCATTACGACTTTTCTCATTTGCAATTTTTTTTTGTCAATTTTTAATTTGATGCTCGGGAAGCTTGCAATAGAAACAATTTTCTAAAATTTTCTTTGGTCCATTGTTTAAGTTGTTGCTACTCACTTTCCAATTTGGACTTTTAAATGGATGGAATTAGGTCTTTTTGGCCTAGAAGGATTTGCTCCATTATTTCCACTATACAATGCAAAACCTTCCCCTCTATATAGTTTTGCATTTCTTTTGGTTTCTTCTTCCAACAAGAGATTTAATTACATGAAGAATACCCACTTGACTCATTTGGGCCATAATTAGACTCCTATATGATTTGGGCATTGAACCCAAAAGTGCTTGCTATAGCATCAACATTAGCCACTTTCCCTACTGGTGCAGTCAATTCATCTGGCACATAGCTAAATGTATTAAAATGGGCTTGAACAATATCTCTCTCATCCATTATTAACATTGGTTGTCTAAAAATTAGTCTTACTTTGATATGAAATTTCTTTTGATGTTTTAAAAGATTTAACATAGAACAATTGATTATTTTTCATACACAAAAGGAGATTAGTTCTTGCTTTTGTATCTTTAATGTCCCAAGTAATTTGATTTGTGGGATCCACTGGTCTAATATTACAACCATTGAGATGGTCCCATTGTTCTTCTCAATGGAGAAAAATCTCCATGCAAGTGGACCATGTTTGGTAATTACTATTGATCAAATATTCAGGCCCAATACTAGCCATGGTGGATGAGTTCTAGGAAAGTTTTGTCTTTTTTAAACACTTACCAAGCTCCAATACCATGTAGAAAAAAAATTGTTTAAGCAAAAAATTTATTGACAAGTTCCTCCCAACCAAGAAACCCATAACATACTTCTAGAATTTCATCCACCTTGCTCTTCAAACTGTTCAAGAGTCGGAGCTCGTGGGAACTATAGTGTTCCTTTACTAAATGTCTCTTCACATTAACTAAACTTATACTAACTTATATTTCAACAAGTAGGTGGGTTTTGAAGTGAGGGAAGCAGTAAGGTAACTAAGCCTATTGCTATTGCTCAACTTAACATGAAAGATGGTTACATCTTTTGTAATGTTATGGGTATTCTTTGGTAGAAATAAGTAAGAAGGACAAAAAGACAAAGACCTCTTAATCGTTTTAGGCTCCAAACAACATTAGCACTACCATGTCGAAAAACATCCACTTGTTTGTATAAACAACCAAAGACCTCAATTGTCTGTCATTTGTGATATTTGCACCACTACTTCTGCGCTGTGTCCCACAGAGGAATTCTTGTAATGTTGAGAGTCTTTCTTCATCTGTCTTGCAGCCTAGATGGAAAAGAATATGCATTGTTAAGTTTAACAATGCCTTATGAAAAGCTGTGAAGAGTAGTGGAAGATACAACTAGCTGAGGAGATCTCAGTCATGAACAAGGGGTGTGTCATACTGTGGCCTTGCCATTTGCATTAAAAAAGTATGTTAAGGCAATCGAATTGTTTTGGAAACTGCAAAAGTATAATGTTCAAAAAATCCTCTTAAAGAAACCAATATCCTTCAAGATATTATCACGCTATAACTAATCTCAGGTTTCAACACAAGCCAAGATATCATCTTTCAAACATCCTCAGATAAAAATAGACCTATTATTATTAGCTAGGGGCCTATAAAAATCCCTTAAGCTACTATACTCTATGATGAAGCTAAACACAATATCCTTGCCTTGGTAGGCAAGGCCAATAAAGACACTGGGACAGTGGAGAAAAGAATTGAGAGAAGAACCGGCCATGGATAACGATGAGACAGTCTCCTTATAACAGTCCACTTGCCACACTGAGTTACTGCCAGTTTTTGAAGACGCCCACTTCAGGAACATTGAGCTCAAGAAAGACAAAATTTGCCGTCCTTTAGGACAGATGTAAAGCTGTGGCGTTCTCCTATTGATACAAATAACAACCGCGAAACACAGCACGACGTTGGTAAAACCGCTGAAGGTAGCTAGCTAACTGATTCATGGACTCAGCATAATTGGGATTCCGACTGTATCCATCCCCCAGTGGTTGCATTGGTGGATGCATTTACAGGGCATCTAAGGACAAGAGACCGGAGAACTCAGCTGTAAAGGAAAACAGCCTAATTCATGGATCTTATTGCACTTGAACAGAGTGATGATGAGAATGGAATCATGTGGAGTTGGCAAGTCTGTGACCTGAAACACATGAAGAAGGTTCATCCCAGGCAGACTTCTCATGTTCTTTGATGATCTCCTCCGGCAAAATGGCTTATACAAAACTGGCCAGAGTAAACCAACAGGCCTCGGCGCTCCATGAGGGAGGGATGCATGCATGGTGGGTGGCAGGAGATGCATTTGAGCGACCCAGTACTTACACTCATACCATGGTAAAACCCTAGATTTTGGGGGTTTTGTAAAACCCTCTGCACTTTACAGTAGTGCAAATGGAGGGTGCATTATATGCTGTAATTGAGCGTCAGCAGCAAGTGAAATGCCTCCTGTAGAGATGGGTGTTTCACTTCGGGCATTACTTTTAAAAAGTAATAATTTGCCATGATACCCGGAAGGTACCCGTCTGGTACCCACCAAAAGAAAAAAAGTGAGTTGAGTTTTACATTAGCTAATGCCCTCAGGTCGGGGGTGTTCCTGAAATAATCGGCCCTAGAGGGGGAGTTCACACGGCCAGTTATTTCGGGAACATGCCAGCCCTAGGGTACTGAGCCCCAGTTTTGCCAAAACTGGTGACAAAATCAAGGATGAAAATAGTACATAGGAGAAAAAGAGAGGACCAAACTGGTTTTCTCATCTAAATTGGCCCTCAGAGGAGTTTCGCCCCCGGTTTTGGATTTGCCGTACCTGTACCTTCGTTGCTGCAGACATTCTTCATGAATTGTCAGAATAAAATCCTCCGAATCTTGTGAACTGATATATCCTGTTTCATTAAAGAGTATTAAACAGGTTTCACGCACTTTACAGCTACATTCAAATTGGGGATGAAAGAGGGATTACAGGGTCAAACTAGTGCACAACGACAGGGTAACTTGAAGCATAACTCATCATAAATATGTTCTTATTAGCCTAAATCACGGCCAGAGTCCAAATTTAACAACTCTGGGGTTCAATATAGCCACTAATAAGAGGGCCAGCTCACTCAAGAAGCTGAAGGTACCAGTGTAGGGTTGGCTTTCATTTGAAATAGAAATTGATGATAGGCTGCTCTCAAAAGAAAATTTTGAGATTTACAAAAAAAATTGATACCCTCTACAATGTAAAAAAATTCAGTAACACCCTGCCCTCTTGGTTTTGAGAAGAGGAAGGAACAAGTGTTGGTCCTGTATATGGCAGATATATGCCTGGTATATAGACTGGTATGAGACTGGTATTACCTCAAGTCCCTACGAGCTGGTACTCAGCCTCTACAACAAGCCAGAACATCAGCTTTCCGTGAAGGAGGAATGTTGTGCAACTCCAACACAACTCCAAATGTAGTGAACTTGATCTTGTGCTGTGAAGTTGCTGATTGATCCCCAAACAATGACAAGTAGTTAACTCGTTTGTAGCTTAACCACACTAACCCCATCAAGGGTTCAAGTTCTTTGGCAAGCACTGGACATTTCCAAACCTCGCAAGCCTGTGTGGCCCCAGGTAGAGTCATAAGAATGGGTGTAAAGTAAAGCCTGAGGGAGCCGAACTTTGGGGGCGTATGAGCCCCACCAGGTGGAGCCAAATGTGGGCCTCATATTGTAAAGCCTGCCCCTGAGGGCTTTACATGGCCTAAACATATGCAACATTATGCATGGTTTTTTTATAAAGACATTCCCACAATACCCATCTGATATCACAGGAAAAAACAATGAAGGGCTTTTCAAAAATGTACTGCCTGCGGAGGCGAGTAACTATGTTTTCATAAAGCTTGACAACTTTTTATGCCATGTAAGATGCTCTTCAGGTGCACTACAAAAGCCATTGCAGGTTTTTATGAAGAGAAACAGTGTTAGGGTAGAACTGCCTATCTCTGATCATTACACTATCACTGAACATTAATTTAGATCTTTGTCATCTGCTTCATTTTCAGTGATTTAAAATGTTATGGGAGGGCTACCACACTCTAGAAATCATCTTTGAAGTGCAAAGGAAAAGGAGTAATGAAAACATAGCAAGGAAAAAAAAATCTTTTCAAGATACAAAATGCGTTTTTTTTTTTTTTTTTTCCCCTTTTTTTTGGCCCTCTCCCCCTTTCAAAGCTTATTAATTTTTTAATTTTTTTTTATTTTAAAATTTTTTAAAGTTTTTTTGGAGTGCCACCTTGTGTTC
>Ga0116227_10013652_pt1 | contig 12672 bp, 5 predicted proteins | sample S1TSphgellanicum_FD_89693 | JGI IMG/M metagenome (GOLD analysis project Ga0116227, IMG submission 89693) | Host-associated microbial communities from peat moss isolated from Minnesota, USA - S1T2_Fb - Sphagnum magellanicum MG | ecosystem: Host-associated > Plants > Peat moss > Unclassified... | reverse complement strand
TGTCTTCCTTGACTGCTGGAGTTTCCAGGCAATTTGTTGTCGCAAGGCTTCATCCTTCCCCATCCGCACACCCCACTCAATGTATTCTTCATCTGTCCAGGCAATACCTTCTGTTACCCCAGCATTCATCATCATCGTGTAACTATTACGAGCGGCAAACTGCTCACCGACTCGGGTCACCAAGGGGATGCACATCCACAGGGTTTCTAGGGTTGTGGTTGCTCCGTTGTAGGGGTAGGTATCTAACACGATATCTGCAATGGTTAAGTTACCTCGGTGTAGAGCCTCTGACGGCACTTTTGGTAAAAAACGCAGCTGCTGCATATCTACCCCCTCTTCCGCTGCAATTTGGTGGAAAAAGCTTTTAATAGATTCTTCATCAGCAAATCCTTTAATTAAGAAATAACTATTGGGGACTGCTTTTAAAATTCGCATTTGCCAACGGGCTGTCTCTGGATGCCGCTTGTACCCAGTCTGAGAACTGAGATATACCACAGCATCATTGGGAATATCTAACTGCTCCCGACGCAGGGTAGGTACACCTGCCTCGAAACCATCGACGGCAATGTAAGTATGGGGTAGACGCCAGATTTTTTCTGTGTAGTAGTCTTGGGCATTGACTGGTAAGACATAGGGGTCGGCAATGTAGTAATCAATGGTGGGGATTCCCGATGCATCCCAACCCAGCCAAGTTACTTGCACAGGTGCAGGTTTATACGCCATCACCTTGCAGCACAGATTATTGGTTAGACTATCAAGGTCAACTAAAATATCTATTTCATCTTCATGGATGCGATCGGTGATTTCTGCTGGATCTAATCTGAGTAAATGGGCTTTATCGACATGATTGACATACCACTCATGCAGGGTATCACTAATCTGATTAGTTTTAAATTGGTGGGAATTAGCAGCGACAAAATAACCGTGAATTTGAAACCGCTCATGATCGTGATACTCAAACAACCATCTAGCTAGCCAGCCGATGGAGTGACTTCTCATATAGTTAGATAAGTAGCCAATTTTCAATGGTCTTTGAGTATTAAGAGGTTTAGGTCGCTGACGGTATTGTTCTATTTTCTCCTTACTGTAAATTTCAATAGCTACCTGACACCACTGAGCTACTTGATTAATCACCTCTCGATTCTGAGGTGCCAAATCCCGCAGATAGGGAAAAAAGAAGCCGCAGGCATATAGTAGAATCCAAGTTAATCTATCAGTCTCCGTGATTTTGGCTGTTGGCAGCGACCTTAATAGGGACTCTAGCTGCTGAGACACACAAACAGCCTTTTCCCAGTGTCCAGTGGCACCCATCAACCCCCGCAGGACTAAATTTTTCGCAAATATTTGATTGGGCAAGGTTTGTGCCAGAGTATAGAATTTTTCGGCCATGGCTATGCCTTGGTCATAGTTACCAATATCTTGATATAAACCTGATAAATAACGTACCAATTCTGCGTTGGTACTATCTAGTCTCAGTCCCAACTCTGCCAATTGTATTGCCTTCCTCGGTTGCATTAGGGAAAAGGCAATTAGGAGTACAGCTTTGAGGATGATGCCTAAACAGTTAGGTAAATGCTGAAGATGTGGCAAGCAAGCTGCGGTGAAATCCACCGTTGCTGGGTGAAGTGGTACCGAATTGAGAACTTCGTTGAGTACATCCAGTAGCCATTTTGGGTCAATGCCTAAAGATGGCTCTGTCTGTAGAACTTCAATTACTCCCCAGGAGGTTAGTTCCTCCCCGGTAAAAGTTTCTTGCTCGATCCCCAGCTGAATTAAGTGTAAAAGATTATCGAGAGATTGAGGCTGAATTTCTCGCATCTGCTGCCTAATTATCCAGGTAGTTACATCATCTGCCAATGCCCTATAGCGTTCAGCTTCCACCTGTAGCACCTGCATCAGTTCAGCATTCCACTCTTCAACCTCCTCAGATCCCGCTTCCATCATGGCGAAAAGCCAAGTTGACTGTGCCTCTGTCCCCTGTCCTTGTAACAATAGGGCTAATCCTAAATACCAGTAGTTAGACTTCTCACCCGGTGCTTCAGTTATTGCCTGTTCGTAGAGACTAGAAGCCTGATAGTAGTCTTTCTGGAGCAGAGATTTATACGCCTGTTGCGGTAAATTGGTGGTCATCATCTGTATTTAATAAAAAACTGAGTGTGTAATTAAGTACTACTTATTCGTGTACTGTTCGATCTGCCAAGAACAAATTGTGTCTTTCTCCCCCCTAACTCAGCTCTGACTTTTCCCGTTATCTTTTCGTGGAGGTTTACTCTTGCAGTGTAGGGAATTCAAAATAAAAAATCATCGCAACGTAAAGTCCAACCTCATGGGGTACGACAAGACATAGTCCAGTTGCATCTGCCTTTTCCACTTCGGGTACGTAATGCTCATGGAGTGATTTTTTCTGTCCAGTTCCCGTAGGCTTCAGACCGACACTGATTGTAGGACACCAAATCAGAGATAATCCTTACTCCCTTTGGTCGTGGCTCCAAGGCAGGAATGAGAATTCCCTCCTGCTCCCTGCCTCCTGCTCCTGCTCCCTGCTCCCTACTCCCTGCCCCTTGCCCCCTGCCCCCTGCCCCCTGCCTCCTTAACTCCCACCCAGATAAATCTGCCACATCTGCTCGTAAGCCTGTTCCATATCCCGGGTAAACTGCCTCCCATTCCATAGGGGAGCTGTCTTCCTTGACTGCTGGAGTTTCCAGGCAATTTGTTGTCGCAAGGCTTCATCCTTCCCCATCCGCACACCCCACTCAATATATTCCTCATCTGTCCAGGCAATACCTTCTGTTACCCCAGCATTCATCATCATCGTGTAACTATTGCGAGCGGCAAACTGCTCACCGACTCGCGTCACTAAGGGGATACACATCCACAGGGTTTCTAGGGTTGTGGTTGCTCCGTTGTAAGGGTAGGTATCTAACACTATATCTGCTATGGTTAAGTTACCTCGGTGTAGAGCCTCTGACGGCACTTTTGGCAGAAACCGCAGCTGCTGCATATCTACCCCCTCTTCCGCTGCTATTTGGTGAAAAAAGCCTTTAATAGATTCTTCATCAGCAAATCCTTTAATTAAGAAGTAACTATTGGGGACTGCTTTTAAAATTCGCATTTGCCAACGGGCTGTCTCTGGATGCCGCTTGTACCCAGTCTGAGAACTGAGATACACCACAGCATCAGTGGGAATATCTAACTGTTCCCGACGGAGGGTAGGTATACCTGTCTCGAAACCATCGACGGCAATGTAAGTATGGGGTAGACGCCAGATTTTTTCTGTATAGTAGTCTTGGGCATTGGCTGGTAAGACGTAGGGGTCAGCAATGTAGTAATCAATGGTGGGGATTCCCGATGCATCCCAACCCAGCCAAGTTACCTGCACAGGTGCAGGTTTATACGCCATCACCTTGCAGCCCAGATTATTGGTTAGACTATCAAGGTCAACTAAAATATCGATTTCATCTTCATGGATTTTATCGGTGATTTCTGCTGGATCTAATCTGAGTAAATGAGCTTTATCGACATGATTGACATACCATTCATGGAGGGTGTCACTGATCCGATTAGTCTTAAATTGATGGGAATTAGCAGCGACAAAATAACCGTGAATTTGAAACCGCTCATGATCGTGATACTCAAATAACCATCTAGCTAGCCAGCCGATGGAGTGGCTTCTCATAAACCTAGATAGGTAGCCAATTTTCAATGGTCTTTGAGTATTACCCTGTTGGGAAACTTCCTTAGCTCGCTGACGGTATCGCTCTATCTTTTCGTTGATTTCAATCGTCACTTGATACCACTGAGCTACTTGATTAACCACCTCTCGATTCTGAGGTGCTAAATCCCGCAGATAGGGAAAAAAGAAGCTGCAGGCATATAGCAGAATCACACTTGATCTATCAGTTTTACTGATTTGGTCTCTTGGCAGCGACCTTAATAGGGACTCTAGCTGCTGAGACACACAAACAGCCTTTTCCCAGTGTCCAGCGGCACCCATCAACCCCACCAGGACTAAGTATTTAGCAAATATTTGATTGGGCAAGGTTTGTGCCAGCGCATAGCATTTTTCGGCCATGGCTATGCCTTGGTCATAGTTACCAATATTTTGATATAAACCTGATAAATGACGGAGGAATTCTTCGTTGGCACTATCTAGACTCAGTCCCAACTCTGCCAATTGTACTGCCTTTCTCGGTTGCATTAGGGAGTAGGCAATTAGAAGTACAGCCTCTATGAGGATACTTAAACAGCTAGGTAAATGCTGAAGATGTGGCAAGCAAGCCGCTGTGAAATCCACCGTTGCTGGGTGAAGTGGTGCAGAATTGAGAACTTCCTTGAGTACATCCAGTAGCCATTCCGGGTCAACAGTTAAACATGGCTTCGTCTGTAAAATTTCAATTACTCCCCAGGAAGTTAGTTCCTCCCCGGTAAAGGTTTCTTGGTTGATACTCAGCTGAATCAAGTGTAAAAGATTATCGAGGGATTGGGGCTGAATTTCTCGGATCTGCTGCCTAATTACCCAGCTCGTCGCACCATCTGCCAATGCTGTGTAGCGTTCAGCTTCCACCTGTAGCACCTGCATCAGTTCACCATTCCACTCCTCAACCTGCTCAGGTCCTCCTTCCATCATGGCGAAAAGCCAAGTTGACTGTGCCTCTGTCCCCTGTCCTTGCAACAATAAGGCTAAACCTAAATACCAGTAGTTAGATTTCTCCGTGGGCGCTTCTGTTATTGCCTGTTCATAAAGACTAGATGCTTGATAGTAGTCTCTCTGAACTAAGCATTTATACGCTTGTTGCTGTAAATTAGTGGTCATGAGCTGTATTGAATAAAAAACTTAGCCTGTAGTATTTGTGTAGTGTTAAATATGTCAAGAATAAACCGTTTCTTTCGCCCCCTCTAACTCAGCTAACTACGAATTCAGATAAATCTGCCACATCTGCTCGTAAGCCTGTTCCATATCCCGGGTAAACTGCCTCCCATTCCACAGGGCAGATGTCTTTCTTGACTGCTGGAGTTTCCAGGCAATTTGTTGTCGTAAAGCTTTATCCTTCCCTAACCGAATACCCCACTCAATGTACTCCTCATCGGTCCAGGCAATACCTTCTGTTACCCCAGCATTCATCATCATCGTGTAACTATTGCGAGATGCAAACTGCTCACCGACTCGCGTCACTAAGGGGATGCACATCCACAGGGTTTCTAGGGTTGTAGTTGCTCCGTTGTAAGGGTAGGTATCTAACACGATATCTGCAATGGTTAAGTTACCTCGGTGTAGAGCCTCTGAAGGTACTTCTGGTAAAAAACGCAGCTGCTCCATACTTACCCCCTCTTCCGCTGCAATTTGGTGGAAAAAGCTTTTAATTAATTCTTCATCAGCAAATCCTTTGATTAAAAAATAACTATTGGGCACTGCTTTTAAAATTCGCATTTGCCAGTGGGCTGTTTCTAAATGCCGCTTGTACCCAAGCTGGGAACTGAGATATACCACAGCATCATTAGGAATATCTAACAGATCCCGGCGAAGGGTAGGTACACCTGCCTCAAAACCATCGACGGCAATGTAAGTATGGGGTAGACGCCAAATTTTTTCTGTATAGTAGTCTTGGGCATTGGCTGGTAAGACGTAGGGGTCAGCAATGTAGTAATCAATGGTGGGGATTCCCGATGCATCCCAACCCAGCCAAGTTACTTGCACAGGTGCAGGTTTATACGCCATCACCTCGCAGCACAGATTATTGGTTAAGCTATCGAGGTCAACTAAAATATCTATTTCATCTGCATGGATTTGATCAGTGATTTCTACTGGATATAATCTGAGTAAATTGGCTTTATCGACATGATTGACATACCATTCATGGAGAGGATCACTGATCTGATTAGTTTTAAATTGATGGGAATTAGCAGCGACAAAATAACCGTGAATTTGAAACCGCTCGTGATCATGATACTCAAACAACCATCTAGCTAGCCAACCGATAGAGTGTCTCCGCATACAGGTAGATAAGTAGCCGATTTTCAATGGTCTGTTAGTGTTACCAGGTTTAACTCGCTGACGGTACTGCCCGATCTTCTCCCTAGCATAAATTTCAATCGCCACTTGACACCACTGAGCTATCTGATTAATCACTTCTCGATTCTGGGGTGCCAAATCTCGCAGATAGGGAAAAAAGAAGCCACAAGCATATAGCCGAATCACAGTTGCCCTATCCACCTCACTAATTTGGGCTGTTTGCAGCAACTTTAATAGGGATTCTAGCTGTTGGGACACGGAAAGAGCTTTTTCCCAGTGTCCGGTCGCACCCATTAACCCCCGCAGGACTAAATTTTGAGCAAATATTTGATTTGGCAAGGTTTGTGCTAAAGCATAGCATTTTTCGGCCATGGCTATGCCTTGGTCATAGTTACCTGTATCTTGATATAAACTTGATAAATGACGGAGGAATTCTTCGTTGGCACTATCTAGACGCAGGCCCAACTCTGCTAATTTTAATGCCTGTCTCGGTTGCAGTAGGGAAAAGGCAATTAGGAGTACAGCCTCGATGATGATGCCCAAACAGTTAGGTAAATGCTGAAGATGTGGCAAGCAAGCCGCTGTGAAATCCACCGTTGCTGGGTGAAGTGGTGCCGAATTGAGAACTTCCTTGAGTATATCCAGTAGCCATTTCGGGTTAACAGTTAAACATGGCTCTGTCCGCACAATTTCAATTAGTCCCCAGTCGGTTAGTTCCTCCCCGGTAAAGGTTTCCTGCTTAATACTTAGCTGAGTCAAATGTAACAGATTATCTAGGGATTGAGGCTGAATTTCTCGCATCTGCTGCCTAATTATCCAGGCAGTTGCATCATCACACCGTTCAGCTTCCGCCTTGAGCACCTGCATGAGTTCACCATTCCACTCCTCCACCTCCTCCACTTCCCCCTCCATCATTGCTAAAAGCCAAGTTGACTGTGCCTCTGTCTCTTGTCCTTGCAATAATAGTGCTAATCCTAAATACCAGTAGTTAGACTTCTTTGAAGGTGCTTCAGCTATTGCCTGTTCATAGAGACTAGAAGCCTGATAGTAGTCTTTCTGAATCAGGCATTTATACGCCTGTTGCTCTAAATTAGTAGTCATCAGCCAACCCTAGATTAAATAAAAAACCGAGTGTATAGGTAGTACTACACACTCTGGAAGAAATTCTAATTCTTAATTTAGCTATGGAATCACAACTGCAATTAAAGTACAACCATTTAGGAGTTCTTAGTTCAGTGTAACAAAGGTAGAGTCCTCTGCAGTACTTAGTGAGCCACAAGCAGCACTAGCAGAAGATACAGGAGAAGTAGTCGCACTAAGAGTATCTGCCGCTGTTGCTGGAACATTACCTTCACAAAGTAAAGTTTCAGTTAATGCTTGTACAGCAGTACCACCAGCGTCACTAGTTGATGTAGATTGAGTTGTTGCGTATGTGACACCTGCATAAGATTTCAGCTGTGCTACTGCTGTTAGACCGTAATTTGTCACACCAGCAGCAGCACCATCAGTATCAGCTAGGATAGTATAGATATAGTTGGTTGTCTGGCTCTTGATACCTAAAGCCAAGTCGCCAAGATTGGTTGTGAATTTGTTGGCATTCTCTAGATAGTACGCTTGCTGAGCACGGTTGAGGGCACCGACGTTCTGTTTAGCTTCTGCTTGTCTACCTTTAGATACTTGGTTGAGCAATGAAGGTAGGGCAATGGCAGCTAGTACACCAATAATAATGATTACAACTAACAACTCAATGAGTGTAAAACCTTCTTCTTTTCTGTTCTTGCGGCTGCTAATGTGTTGCAGGAACTTGGCTTGTAATTCTGGCTTCAACATGGGAATGTCTCCTGAAATTGGGGTAATTAAAGATTGATTTCCTGTCTCTTGCTCAGAACTTACCCAAAAACGATCGCTTTCATATCACCCTAAAAAAAATATTTCTGGTGATAGATGAAACTTTATAAATATCTGTTGATTTCACGGTTTCTTTGAATTCATATAGAATTTAGGGTGGTATTTCTACATAAGAATTCATCGATTCTTGAAATTCAAATAGAACTTAGAGTGCTATGGGAATCCTGCTTGATTTTTGAAATGAACTCAGTATACTGAATTCTTTGTAATCCCCTTGGAGCTTACCTTTTGCTTCTTGCGTGGTACGTAAACAATTTCTCCGAATCAAACCGGATTCCTATATTCCCCTTGTTTAAATTACTTAAGGGTGATTCTCCCATGGTGACTATTAACCCTGGAGAATAAGGGACTTCCAACTAAAAAAATATCGAATTCCCAGGGGAGCAGAGGGATTAACAGTCGTGTTGAGTCCATAAATTGGGATAATTTAATTTCTGGAAGTTCCTAATTAATCGACTGGAACAAAGCTATTGTTATTCTGAGTCTTCGGACCAGAGCAATCACCAGAGCTAGTGCCTCCTTGGATCACTGCATCAGTACCCAATCCGGGAACAGTCCCGCTACAAAGTACAGATAAGTTTACTGATTGTGAAAGAGGACCATTAGAAGTGAATGTGGATTGAAGTGTTGCGTAAGTAATACCAGCATAAGACTTCAGATCTGGTATTGCTGCTAGACCGAAGTTGGTTACACCACTAGATAGTGTATTACCAGCATCACTATTAATTACTATGCTATATATGTAGTTGATAGTCTGAGTTTGGATACCTAGAGCTAAGTCTCCGAGATTGGTTGTAAAGACGCTAGCCGATTCCATATAGTATGCCTGTTGAGCACGGTCTATGGCCCCAATGTTCTGCTGAGCTTCGGCTTGTCTACCCTTAGCCACCTGATTAATCATTGCAGGTAATGCAATAGCAGCTAGTATACCGATAATAATAATTACAACCAACAGTTCAATGAGTGTAAAACCCTCTTCTGCTGTGTTCTTACGGTTGTTGATGTGTTGCAGGAACTTAGACTGCAGTTCTGGCTTTAACATGGGGTTATTCGTGAAATCCGGGTGTAATATAATATCGATGACTATCTTTTGATAAGTTACCCGAATGCGATCGTTTTCATATCACTGCCAGTAAAAATCTTTACACTAGTAAAAAGGGAACAGGGGACAAATCATATACCCTCCTACCCTCTACCTCCTACTAAGTACCTGTGCAAAATTAATTTCCTATTTGAAAAATCTGTATCCTTGGCTGGACAAGGAACAGAGCCAAATAGGATGTGTAAATAATTTTGTTTAACTACTTACCAACCCCAACTCCCTGGTATCCCTTTAAAAGGTCCGACAACATCACTGGTAATCCAACCACCATAAAAGTCGCCTGGTTGTGGCTGCACTTTCTCCCCATTGACATAACAACCATCCATTAGATGTGGGTAGACAGCTACATAATCTTTGATAGCTGCAAAAGCTGGTGTGGGACTGGGGTAGAACCAGGCGGCATTTGGCGCTTCCTTCTCACCAACGCGGACTGTATAGTAACCAGCACGTCCTTTCCACTCACAAAAGCTAGATTGTGGTATGAGCAACAAATATTCTGCTTTGATGTCCTCAGGGGGAATATAGTAAGAAGGTGGATGACTAGTTTCTAAAACCCGCTTGGCATTGTGGGTATCAGCTATCGTCACCCCATTAAAAATGATCTGGATATGCTTGGTGGAGTCTTCCAAACGTGGGGGACGGGGGTAGTCCCAAACAGATTCTTGTCCGAGAGCAGGTTCAATCCGTTGAGGTCTGGGCATACTAGGGATTGGCGATTGAGGTTAGATGGTTTGAAGTTCAGTCTTCTTAATTTTACTCTGATTGGACACGTGCTTTGTAATATAGGAGGCGGAGGGCAGGAGGCAGATATTGATATTGATGGCTATGATTACTTTGTTTTAGATTAGTTGTTAAGTGCATTTAGACCAGCTATAATCTGTGCAGAAATCAATGAAGTAATACCTCCACCGATAAAATTCAGGGTAAAATGGCATTCTAGCTATGTTTGGGGAGAGAATCATTTTTTGGGGAAAGTATTTGCCAGCTAAATCTGTTGTGCGAAAAGTATGATTATGCACTTGTTGAATTACACTATAACAATGCTTTCTTAGTCCCAAAAGAACTGAATCCTTTTACTCCACTTACACCAGAGGATGCTTATATAAATGGTTATTTACAACGTATAGATCGAAAACAAAGATTCTATTGAAATGCCAAGTTTGAGGAAATTTACTCTTTGCCACCGGAACAAGCGTTAGATTTTGTGAAAACTTTTTTCTCTAAAAATACTTGTCAATTTGATTGTTATCTGTAATCAAGGCGTGCTTATGAACGATATTACCAATTCCGAACTTAATCGGTTGATTCCTCCCGAAATCAAAAATGATGAATTTTATTTAACTATTCAAAAAATTGCCAAAGAAGAAGATATTAAGACTGTTCTAGAAATTGGTTCATCTTCAGGCCAAGGTAGTACTGAAGCATTCGTAACAGGGTTAAGAGAAAACCCTAATAATCCAAGTTTATTTTGTATGGAAGTTTCACAAACAAGATTTAATGAATTACAGAAGAGGTATAAACATGATGCATTTGTAAAGTGTTATAATGTTTCTTCCGTATCTGTAAAAGATTTTCCAGATGAAAAGGAGGTGATTCATTTCTACAATAGTGTAGAGAGTAATCTGAAACTTTACCCTCTTGAGCTTATTCTTAGTTGGTTACAGCAAGATATTGAATATCTAATTAACTCTGGAGTACCTGATAATGGCATTCAAAAAATTAAGCAGGAAAACAACATAGATTTTTTTGATTTGGTATTAATTGATGGTTCAGAGTTTACTGGAAATTCTGAACTAAATCTGGTATATGGAGCCAATTTTATTTGCTTAGATGATATTAATACATTTAAAAATTACAAAAGTCATCAACGACTATTAGCAGATACGAACTATACACTCATTGCTCAGAATACTTCTATTAGGAATGGGTACTCCATATTTAGGAAAATTGATCGAATATGCACTCCAATGACTAATTCAATAAATCAATATCAAATTATCAAGGTTGCTGTTGAATCCGTTGAAGGGTTCATGATACCTGGACAAGAAGAGTTCTTGTTTAACAAGGTGAAATCCCTCCCCCAAGATGCAGTTATAGTAGAGATTGGTTCCTTTAAAGGTCGCTCGACAGTTGCTATGGGATATGCATGTGTGGGGACTAACCGGAAAATTTACTCTATTGATACATGGGACGGGAACAATAGTGACTTTAGCGAAAGGGAGTTTTTTGAGATTTGGCAGCATAATATTCGAGCAAACGGCCTTGAAGAATATGTAGTACCACTACAGGGTTACTCACATAATATATTAAACCAGTGGCATGAGTTAACAGGCGGTAAAGCTATTGATTTTATTTTTATTGATGGTTCCCACCAATATTTAGATGTTTTAAAGGATTTTGAAATGTCTTTTCCCTGGGTTAAAGATGGGGGTTGGATAGCATTTCATGATGTAATCCAGACAGGTACTGGACCAGAACGTGTGTGGCATAAAACAGCTAAATTTATTCTGATGAATCATGAGTACTCTTCATCTCTTGCGTGTGGTCAAAAAAATTTAAATGTTATTGACTCTAACCTACCGCTACCCATCCACTTTTTTACTATTGTTCTAAATGGTGAACCATTTATCCGTTACCATGTTGATATATTTAAACAACTTCCTTTTAAATGGCATTGGCATATTATAGAAGGTGTAGCAGATTTAAAACATGACACCAGTTGGAGTGCAAAAAACGGCGGATATATCAGTGACGAAATCCATGTAAATGGACGTAGTCGTGACGGTACTACTGAGTATATAAATGAATTAGCGCAAATTTACCCTAATAATATTTCAATTTATCGTAAACCAGAAGGGGATTTCTGGGATGGAAAACGGGAAATGGTAAATGCACCACTGGCAAACATTCAAGAAGAATGTTTACTGTGGCAAGTGGATGTAGATGAATTTTGGACACTAGCTCAAATTTGTTCTGCCAGAGAGTTATTTATCAGTAACCCTGATAAAACCGCAGCTTTCTATTGGTGTTGGTATTTTGTTGGTGAAAACCTGATCATTAGTACTCGCAACTGTTATACCCAAAACCCTCAACACGATTGGCTAAGAACTTGGAAATTTAAGCCGGGAGCATTCTGGAAGACCCATGAACCTCCCGTACTAGTACAGCCTTTGGCAGATGGTAAATTTGAAAACCTGGTAAATTCAAATCCTTTTCGGCATCAAGAGACTGAAACGCATGGTTTGGTCTTCCAGCATTTTGCTTATGTAACACTAGAGCAGTTGCAATTTAAAGATCAATACTATGGTAAGAAAGATGCCGTTTCTAGGTGGCAGGCTCTACAAACTACAACTAAACTTCCAGTTCTGCTACGAGAGTATTTTCCTTGGGTTGGAGACGAAACACGGGTAGATATGGCATATTCCTATGGAGTTATACCAATTGCCCAAAGAGAAATTAGTAGCAATAGTTGGCGCTTTTTACAACCAGAGGAAATAGAGCGAGAAATTGCCCAAATTCAGAAACCAGTACCAATAATTCTGATTGACGGTGTATTCTTCCAACTCTATAAAACTGGCATAGCACGGGTCTGGAAATCCTTACTAGAAGAATGGTCAAATAGCAGGTTTGCCAAACATATAATCGTCCTTGA
>Ga0116227_10013650_pt1 | contig 12674 bp, 12 predicted proteins | sample S1TSphgellanicum_FD_89693 | JGI IMG/M metagenome (GOLD analysis project Ga0116227, IMG submission 89693) | Host-associated microbial communities from peat moss isolated from Minnesota, USA - S1T2_Fb - Sphagnum magellanicum MG | ecosystem: Host-associated > Plants > Peat moss > Unclassified... | reverse complement strand
TTGTCCGAACACCAAAGGAATCCAGAATGAGTTCTAACCACTTTGTGTGGTTCCATGCAGGCCCGTGTGAGTGAGTAAGCTTGTCAATTCTTCCTAGTCTTTCCCGGGACTTCTAGCACGCCCCTCTCACCCCCTTTAGTGCTGGAAGTCGGGATCGTGCCCCAAGTTCCAACTCCTTCCGCATTGCCACATACTTAGACCCTCAAGTGGGTCTACGAGGAACTTGGGAGCGCGACACTATGATTGTCCAAAGTCCCGGGACTCTAACCCGGGACAGTTTCGAGACTCCAACTTGGGAGTCTCGGGATAAAGAGCCATTTGGATGTAGCCTCGGCAGAGAGCTACAGGGTGAACCCCTTGCGGGGAGGGGGGGCAACAACCCCTTCAAACATTAGAGAAATTGAGAAAGTACAAGGGGGGGAGGTAGTGCCACCTGATGGTGGCACTGTCCGTCCCGAGAATGTTCAGGTGAAGCCATTCTTTCCTAAAGGTAAGCTCAATGCTAAGCTGAATGTTCGGGTCCTTGGTCTGATGGTGAGATTTAATGGCCTTCCAGGTGGCCATACCGACCTCCACTGTCGCCACCCAGGCGTCTAGCAAGATTTTACGAAGGGAGTATTGATCATCAAAGTGTTTTCTACACCTCTCCGACCAGAGATGGTAGAGGATAAAGCTGCGGAAAATGTCGAGAGGCTGGCGGGGGTAAGTGAAGCCGTCGGTGTGGTACGCAAGGAGGCCGGGGGGGTCGTCTTCGTGTTCCAGGGCGACTTCACCAATAAGCGTGAAAGGCCAGGAGATCTCGAGAACTCGGTTGGTTTTCCATTCGGCCTAAATGCGTTCGTAAGCTTTCCAAGCGATTTGAGCTCTTGGGCAATCGAGTAGGTAGTGTTTCGGAGTCTCTTCGGCACCCGAGCTGCAGACCTTGCATTGGGGGGGGAGGCCCATGATCTTGAGCTAGGAGCCAACTGGGAGGCCCTGGTTGAGAATGAGCCAGATGAGGGTGCTCACTTTTCTTGGGCGGGCGCTGTGCCATATTCTGGCGATGGCTTGCGAAGTTGTTGTGTTCCAGAGGTTGAGGCCTTGGATGAACGTGATCATGTGCGGGGTGTGTGATGGTTTTCGAGCGTTGATGTAGCCTTTTTTGGCGGTGTAGCCGAAGAAGGGCGCGTCCCCTAGTAGCGGGGAGGTGCGCCATCGCCACTCCCCTGGGTCCCAGGGGAGGTCTTGGATGAAGCCGGTTTCGAAGATCTAGAAAATTGGGGTCTTCTTGTCAAGAGTCTTCAGCTCCTTGGCAATCTTGAAGTGGGCTCCGGGTCTTTCTTGAGCCAGAATTCTGACCGGAAAAAGGTTGTCGGTGGCGATGGTGATGGTTTGGTTAGTGGAGGCCTGAATGTGTCCGCTGTGAACGCTTCTTTTGAATTCGATAGCTTTGGCTTGACCCGGCAATACGCTGAGTACGAAGTATAACCAGTCGAGCAGGGCTCTTGAGGGGGGGGTGGGGTTGCTTATCCAATCACTTTCCTTCGGAGTGTAAGAGCTTTCCGCCAGGCGCCAAGGGATGCTGGCGATGATGGCTTCTTTGTATTGCCTATTCGAGGCATGATAGCTCATTCCGAGCTCTCTGAGACTTTTCCAGGTTTGAGTTTCCAAGTTCCAGAGATCCTTCGTTCGTGAGCAACCGGCCCTCGCGAAGGCGCTCTCGTCCCTCGATCCACCTAGGCCTAGCGGAATTCCGCTTTTGTTGAGAATTAGCGGATTGCCAAAAATTGGTTGTCTGAATATTTCCGCGATGTTGGACGGTTTCTCCTTGGTGAGGCTGGGTCTCACGTTCATCCAAGCTCCTATTATGCTCTTCCACATTGAGCATGGGACCCTTTTGACCTTCGGAGCTGCGAAGATCCAGTTCACGTCCGTGATGTTAGGTCCTTTGCTGTGCACGGGGAGCCGGGTCTGATCGGCCTTGTGCTGAATTAGTTCTTTCCAGGGCTCGCCTCCCGGGGCTAGCCCCCTTATGAACAATTTGGCCAGAAGGGCCTCGGATTGGGCCTTGGGATCTATAATTCCCAACCCCCCTTGGGTGGTCGAGAACGTGAGCGTGTCCCATTTGACTTTGGTGCGAGCTGGAGCGTCCTTGCCGCCCCATATAAAATTCCTTACCACACTTCTGATTTGCGTGATCATCCGGGGGTTGGGGTTCCAACATGCGGCGATGTACCACATGGAGGCCAGGAGGACCTGGTTGGCTACCAGGATCCTTCCGGCCAAGGATAATTGGTTGTGGCTCCAGTTGATGAGCTTGCTTTTGAGAGCCGTCATCATCTTGTCAAGGTTCGTTTTTGGCGGAAGGTGGGAGCCCACTTGAACTCCAAGGTATCTGATACCTTTTCCGTCTGGGACCCATTTGAGTCCTACATCGGTTCCCCATTGCCAAGTCCGCTCATTTTTGCTTGCCCAGATGGCCGTCGACTTATGCTAGTTGATTCTTGCGCCTGAGGCCGCGCTGAACATCTCTAGAACTCTGCGGGCCTTGTCTAGGTTGGGGGGTGTCCCCTTGAGGTACAAAGCCGTGTCATCCGCGAAGGTCTGGTCTCTGATGAGGCCACCCTTCGGGAGTGAAAGGCCTTCTACCCCGTATTTGGGGTCGGCCAGCAAGTACCCCAAAACGTCCGTGGCCCGGATAAATAAATAAGGAGCCAAGGGGCATCCTTGCCTCACCGACCTGGCCAGCTGAAATTCCGGCCCAAGCACGCCATTCATCTTGATAATTGAGGTTGCTTCTTTGTAAAGAGAGTTCACCCAGTGAATCCAGGTGTTGTCGAATCCTAGCTTTTCCAAAGCGGAAAACAGGAAGTTCCATTCGATTCAATCGAATGCCTTTTCGAAATCGAGCAAGAGAAGAACTAAATCTTGATTGCTTTCTTCGGCCCAGCTCATGGCTTCCTGCACGATGAAGACATTATCAAGGATTGATCTCCCTTCCACGAAGCCCGTTTAGTTGGGTCGTATGATGTTCGGGAGGGCCGCTTGAAGCCTTCCGACAAGTACCTTGGCCAAAATTTTGTATACGTTGTCGAGGAGTGTTATGGGTCTCCAGTTGTTTAGCTTGGCGCGGTCCCCAGATTTCGGGATAAGGGTGATAATCCCTTTATTGATGAAGGGCGAGGTGGCTCCCTCGCTGAGCATTTCCGTGAATGCTTGTAGGAGGTCCGGGGCTATCTTTTGCTCGAATTTGTGGAAAAACTCCATGGGTATGCCATCGTGACTTGGCGCTTTGCCTTTTGACAAGGCTTTGATGACATTGCACACCTCTTCTAGCGAGAGATGGCTGGTCAACCTTGCATTCACCTCTCCTGAGACTTTGATTAGGACGCTTTGCCAGCACCTCTCTTGCGCCTCCACGGTGCCGGCATTGTTGGCTTCCAAGGTGTAAAGGCGGGAGTAGAAGTTCGTGACGTGATGAGTGAGGTCTAGCTGGCCCGTGATGGTGCCCGAGTCGAACTCTAATTCCCTCATCAGAGTTTTCTTTTTTCTTATTTGATGGAAGTCGAAAAAGGTTTTGGAGCAGGTGTCACCGTACTTGAGCCAGTTGGCGACGGTGATGTGTCAGTTGCGCGCCACGGTGGCTTGAAAGTGTTCCGCCAGCTTACCTTGGGCGTCCGAAAGGATCCCTCTTACTTCCACATTTGTGGGATCTTTTTGGAGCTGAAGTTCCACCAGCTGGATCTTCTTGGCGCATGATCTGACGTGTGTCCCCTGGGCACGTCTTTTTTCTTTCGCCAAACGCGCATTGCATTGGTTCACCCTGCGCATTGCCACTTCGAGCCATTCTGCCCAGTCGATGGCGTTGGTGGGCGCGCCGTGTCTCCGGACCAGGCTTCTAAAAGCTCGCCTCTACAGTTTTCCTCGCTGAGTAAGGTTGCATCGAAGAAGCGGGCGGGGTTGTTTGGTGGGGGGTGGTGCCCCTAGATTGTGATGATGAGCGGCGAATGATCCGAGAGTTTTTTGATGGAGGGTGCGGCCTTTATTCGGCTGCCTCTTTCCTCGATTTCCTGAGACACTAAGAATTTGTCAATCCTTGACATTGCCGAGTGGGCTCTAGACCTGTCGTTGTCAAAAGTAAAATTCTTCTTTGTCATCTTTCTGAAGCTATCGAACTTCCAGGCATCGGCGAGTCCATATCGCAAAGTCATTTGATGCCAAGAGGCTGCCTCACGCCTGTGGATTTGCCTCTCGCCGGATGTTCTTCGTCGGGTGGTTTCTTCAAGGTGGTTGAAGTCTCCTCCAACCACGACGTGATCCACTATGAAGTCCGCCTGGGTGATTTTTTGCCAGAGAGGGGCCCTATCTCTGGAAGAGTGCTAACCGTATATGTTGATTATGGTTAGGGTCCCCCCCTTTGGGGACTGAAGCGTTACGTATTGAGCGCGTCCTTCCATCAGTGTGCCGTGGTCTTTGATGAGCGGAGAGGTTGCTCTATCGATCAAGATTGCCATTCTTGCGCTCATTCTTTGAAAGCAGCCCATGGGGATGCCCTCATTCCACAGCGCAGTACCATTCCAAAATTCTAAACCCTTCGCTGCATTCTGGATGTTTTCTTTGCCTAAGTGATGCTCTTGAATTAGAAGGACTTGAGGAGGGGAGGGGAGCGAGGCCATCCATGCCTTAATCTCCTTGGGTTTGGGTGAGTCCCTCCTCAGACCTCTGACGTTGAGGGAGGCCAGAGTGAAAGGTCTTTCAAACATATGTAAGCCGATTTCGGGCGGCCTTGGAGCCGAACGATCCCGCTTCTTTTGTAGTATCCCTTGCCAGGCCGTCTTTGGAACCGTCCTCTTCCTCTTGGTCCGAATTGGCAGGTCCGTCGTTGATTACCGGCGGCGAGTCTAGGAAGTTGAGGTTGAGCTTGGTAAAGCGCTTCTTTCTCGCCACCTGAAGCGATGCTTGGATGCTAGTTGATTGGTTTTTGCATTCTTGGTGCTCCGAGATCGCCGCCTCGGTCTTCATCAGCAGATTGTGTGCTTGAGCTAAGAATTCCATCTCGTTGCTCATTCCTTGCGAGCTATCTAAAACTTTCCAGTGCAAGTGTTGTTTGTTTTGGATGCTCAGTGCGTTGGATCCGGAGTCGATGTGGGCTAGGATGGTGCATTCCGTCCTGCCTCTGCTTGGCTCCTTTTGCCAGCTCCATTCGAGTTGGGGTCGATCTTTGAGCGTCAGCCTGTATCTTAATATCTTCTCTTCCAACTTCGTTTCCAGTCTTTGCATGAGGTCCACCCAAGCCGATTCTTGGGTCCACGTGACTTCGACTGATCCCGTGATTCTCATATTGAACGGGAGGCTCGGTCGGTTTTGGTTCTTGTAATGCACCAAAGTTTCCTTTTGGGCGTTCTTCTCTTTAGCCAGAATCGGCCAGATATAGGAGTCAGCCGCTTCTATATTGAACACTTCTCCGATCTTGCTCGCCATAATGGTGAGAGTTTTAGGGTTCTTGAACTGTTCGTGTAAGTCCGGGAATTGTACCTTGATAGTGTGCGTGAGGAGCGCTTCCGCTCCTTGCGCGTTGGCGTCGAAGTTCGGATTATATCTAGAAAACGATAGGCTGAGCCCGTTCCACTCCACCGGTGCGAGCTTCCTGGTTTGGGTGGCTCCTTCTTCGTTCTCGAAGAGGACCAAGAAGAAGCCTCTCGTTAAGAGTGTTGCTGAGACGTATGTGGTCGGGAGGTGGAGCTTCAGAGACTCGTGTAGTTCCTTGAACGTCGCTCTTCCTCCCAACATTCGTCCGATTATAGTTCTGCGTGCCTTCCTGGCCGTGTTGCCTTGCATTTCGCTAACCATTTCTTTCGGGAATTCCGCCTCAAGCTCCACACTGTAGTCAACCGGCGATGGGCCTTGGGTTTCCTCCTTCGTGGGGGAAGTTCTTCCTGGTCCGTTGCCCAGCTGCACGATCAGAGTCGGATTTGAAGGGGGAATCGTTGTATGAATGCTCGGCTTCCTTCTCGAAGTTCTTCTTTCGATCTTCTCGCTTGGAACCCTCATTCTTGTGGCTGAGGTATTTTCTCTTGCCACTTGCCTTGTGGCAATGGCTCCCCGATTTCCCTGATCCAACTTTCCCCCAACGAACACAGAAATAGATTCTGATAAACGAGGGAGAGAGAGGGATTGAGAGGGAGGTACCTGTGGAGGAGAGGATTTGCCTGATGCCTCGTCCACGCCCGGTGAAGCTTGAGTCGGGATGTCCGAGAGGAGAAGATCCAGAAGTGATCGTTGACGGTGCTTTTCTCAGGCTCCTCCATCGCTCCTCTCCGAAGTTGCTTGCGCTCCTCGGTCTTGAATGGGACATCTAGTCGAGCTGTTGGGCGCGGTCTGGGCCTCTGGTACTAGGATCACTCTCTTCTCTCCTTTGCTGAGTGAATTTTCGTGAGGGAAATCGCTTGGCTCGGAGGGAGATGCGCAAAGACACAGCACTGTCAGAGCAGCCGCCGGAGGGAAAGATCCGTTGGTGAGCGGAATACTTTCTACGCTTGAAGGAACGGAAAGACGAGCGCCGCCACCGTTAGGGTTCGTTTTGCTTTTGAACTTTCTGAAACCTTGCCGCGCGTTACGGCCTGCCTTCTTGATTTTATCAGCGACAAAAAAGAACTCATTGAGTTTGGAGATTTGAAAATCTTCGAGCTCTGATGAGATATTCGACTTCACCATCGAGAAGCGCTCAAAAAAAATCAAGAAAATTGAATTTCAGGATCTAGAGCTGCGTTCCTCTCTGATACGTGAACCGGGAACGGAGAGCACAACGCCGCGCGGAGAGCTACAAAGAATACTATATGGGGGAAGGTGGTGGCTTCCCTTGAGTCCGGGCCGTGGTGAGTCTTGTGTGTAAAAGTGCTCGTGGCTTGTCCCAACACCCAAGGGTTTTCCCGAATGCGAATTAACCTTCTTGTGGTTGGTTTTGGATACAGATTCAAGCTTGATCTTCTAGTCAATCTTCCTAGTCTAATCCCGGGACTTTTAGCATGCCCCTCTACCCCCTTTTAGTGGTGAAAGTCGGGAGCGCCCCTCAAGTCTCAACTTTCCGCAATTTCACATAGTTGGACCCTCAAGTGAGTTCAACTCGGGACTTGGGAGTGCGTCATGTAAATTACAGCAAAGAATTACAAGCACTGAAAATCCATTGAGTAATCAACAAAGATCAATGAAGGAAGCATTAGAAGAAAAACATGTATTTTCGACTACTCTTTACAACTAAATTTTAGTTGCAAGAGACATTTTGTAATCAAAATATTTTTAGTCGCCTAAGATAAGTCGCAAGTGATAAATTAATCGTAAATGACAAAGGGTATTGTATGAAAAAAAAAATCAACAAATACATTTCATCCTTTGACTCCATTGTATACGTATTGTCACATGTGATTAAGATGCAACTATTTTGGTCACAATTGAAGGCAAATCATGTGCTACCACATGTTTTAATATATGATTATTATTATTATTATTATTATATTTTGAAATAATTTAAGATGTTCAATTCAAATACTTGGATGATCTTACATTATGACACGTGGCCCAATGTAAATATGCCACGTGGCATTAAAAAAAGTTGGTAGGTACCTAGGTAGGTACATAAATAGATGTTTACAATCCTTACTTACCTACCTACCTATTTAAATAAAACAGTAAGTAGGTGGGTTTTACCTTCCTAGGTTAAATACCTACTCATATAGGTAGGTACATAGGCCAACCTAGATGGGTAAATCAAACTAGGTACCTACTTAGCTAGATAGATAAGTAGGTGGGGAGGTAAGTACTTTAGAATTGTGCATTATTTGTTTTTTTGTTTTGGGTTCAGCTTTTTTATTAACTCATCCCATGTGCACAAATTTCTTAATGTGAAATTGGATAGGCACACCCCCCTTATTTATATAGTGTTCAATAGGAATGAAGAACAAAAAATATGGGATAAGTTTTGAAGTTGCAACTTCTTTACAAATTAAGTTGTAATTCCAAAAAAAAATTCATGCCTTACTTTCTTAGTTTTTAGATTTTTAAACAATTCAAGTATTAGATAATTAGATAATCATTTAATTAATAATGATGAAATTTACATATATTTAAATTATAAACTATACATTACAAATATTCAGTATTCATTATCAATTACTTAAATAAGTAATACCTTCTTAATATTTAACAAACTAGCTATTAGTTACTCACAAGTTATTAATACATAATTCATAAATAATAAAATATTTAAAAATATTTTATTACTTTTTAGAATCTGACCAAATTATATATAATATAATTAATGTGAAACTAATTTAATGACTATAATTTAAAATTAAATATTTAAAATATTTATTTTAAAATTATAAATAATGAATTAACAATTGTTATTAGAAAGTAAATTCTTACGAGATTTTTAAAAAATTTATTATTCAACTAATTACATAGCTTAATGTATAATAACATTTATTGTTGTAAAAAATATTATAGGTCAAGCAATTTTTTTCTCTTGGTAATTATTAACTATAAATACAATAATTTGTTAAACTTAACATTAAATTTCATAATTAATGTAAAATTACTATAAAATATGTATCATAAATGATTAATCACAGAATTTTTTAAAGATATTATTATTATATAATAATTCGTGAAATTAAAATTAGTAAAATAATTATTTTAATTACAATATAAATTTTTCAAAATTTTAATTCAGGTTTGAACTTATAAACTAAAGAGAGTGAATAATTATGATCAATTAGAATATAATTATATATGCACATACTAATTTTATTCTTATATGAAGTAATTACAATGATTTAAAGTAATGTCACATTAATTTAATTAATTAATTTCTTCTAATATAAGAATATAAATTATATAATATACAAATCTATGTTATAATAATAATAATAATATAGTGTCACTTTGATTTAATAAACATAATCATTTATAATTATTTACAAAAGTGATTTATTATGGATAAAACTAGTAGAAAAGACGCTTGAAACTCAATCAATAATTTTTTGAATTAAATATAAATTTTAGATTCCAAAATAGTAATTCAGAATTGAAATATGAATTTTTAGATCAAATAAGTTTTTTGAAGTTAAATAAAAAATTTCAGAATTGAAATGTTAATTTTCAGATTCAAATAATAATAGTCAAAATTAAAATTTCCATTTTAAGACTCATTTAATAATTTTCTGAATTGAAATATTAATTTTGAGAATCCAAAATAATAATTTGGAATTCAAATTTCAACTTTCAATTCAAATAATTTCTTAAAATTTAAATTTTAAACTTCAGAATTCAAATATCAAATTTCAAGTTCAAATAAAAATATTTAAAATCAAGTTGCCAATTTTGAGACTCAATAAAATTTTTAAAATTGAAATAATAATTTTTACATTCGAAAATAATAATTTAGAATGCAAATATCAGTTTTTAGATCAAATAAGTTTTTTGAATTTAAATAACAATTTTCAGAATTGAAATGTTAATTTTCATATTCAAAGAACAATATTCAAAATTGAAATGGCCATTTTTAGACTCAATTACTAATTTTCAGACTTGAAGTACTAATTTTGAGAATCCAAAATAATAATTTGGAATTTAAAATTCAGGTTCGAATCAAATGATTATGTAAAATTTAAATGAAAATTTTTCGGAACTGAAATATAAATTTTCATAGTCACATAAAAATATTCAAAATTAAAATGTCCATTTTTATTATCAATTAATAATTTTTTGAATTGAAATACTAATTTTTGGATTCGAAAATATTAATGTAGAATTGAAAATCAAATTTTAAATCAAATAAGCTTTTTTGAATTGAAATTGAAAATATCATATTCAAGTCAAAATTTTCAAATTCAAATAATGTTTTAAACAATTGAAATAACAATTTTCAGATTCAAATATCGAGTTTCAAATTTTAATGTATTTTTTACAAAATTTAAATAACAGTTTTTAGAATTGAAATATCAATTTTCAGATTTGAATAAAAAATTCAAAGTTCAAATATTAATTTTGAGATTCATTATATGAACAATATACTTATGTATGCATATTATGTATATATAATTTTACTACATACATTAAAATACACCCCTATGTCATTGTAGAATACCATTAGGATGCAACTAATTTGGTGACTATTGCGACTAATGGGACATATCAACCTATTAATGGATGAAAATAAATGTAAAATTGATGCAACCAATAGGATGAAATTTTTAATAGTTGCATCATAGTTGTGAAAATGACCAGAATAGTTGAAAGTTGGTCTTGTAGTTACAAATAGTCCCAAATCTAGTGCAAACGATTACAAGTTGCATGTAGTCGTAATTGGAATGGTTACATTTTGGCTGATTTCTACTAGTGAAGTAAAAAATAGAAACCACCATTTTGGCATGAATCAAAAGTGTCACAATGGATTATGGATTTTACACATTGAAGCTCAATTTTGGAGAAAAATAATTGTGTTCCAAGAAAGGAGAAATTTGAATGAAGAATGTTAGATGATGGATCATGCACAATCAAAGGAAAGGAGAAGAGACTCAAGAATGAAGTAAATCAAATAAATATGGTACAAGGTATCAAGAGGTCTTTGGATGGAAAAACAATTTGAAGCAGAATACTGATTATAACAATTGCCAAAAGAGAAATAAAAGCATTGAAATTGAGCTTTCCACCCAACCATAGGATCACACAGAGGATTCAAGGACTTAGTGATCCACCCCTGAGCTCAACAAACAAGATTTACCTCATTTAGTGGCTTCATCATCAACTAAAGATCTAACATAAGGATCATACTTAATATATTTTTTAATGCTAGGTGGTGAGATCACGGAAACCATGACCTAGGCTTCGGCCTCGACATACGAAGGCAACAAGAAGCTCCAAGATGGACTAAGTTGTAAATCCTTTATTGAGAAAAAAATAGGACCCATGGGAGCAGGCAACAGAAGCCTTCTTCAAGAATACAAGAAGTGACGATTAGGAAAAATAGAAAGGAATCCACAACAACAAATTCGGAAACAAGATGAAAATGTAGACTTATTCATAATCCAACTTCCATCTAGATCGCTTTGGCAATGGGGAGTCCTCATCATCCAATCATATAATGCAATGTTTTTCCACATGGTGAGGAACCTCAACAAGCGGTTGCAGCACCTTTTCAAACACCTCCATGTTCAGCTCAAGAGCTAAAATATGATGCTAGAGGATTTGGCAAGTTCTGATGCTTTTACTTGCTTGGAGCATGAAATTCTATGATGCTTCAATGATAATTACATATGCACCTAACTTTGTAATTACTTTCTTCTTTTCGCAATAAACTTTGCGTTCTCCCACTTTAATCTTTTTCATCAATGTTTGTTGAACTTTTATTCATGACCCAATGAGTGAGCGTCAAACAATTCATAGTCCATAGGGCTTTATGCTTTATGGTTTGGATTTTTTAATTGGGAATATTCAAATTTTAATATTCTCACTTCACCAATATTACATTGTACCCTTCATTTATAGTGTTTTGGCTAGGCATTGTATCCAAAGTTTTACTTCTAGATTCTCTGCACTAGATTTGATTAACAATTGTTATTTCGCAGGGCGTTGTGTTTAAAAACTGAATATATTTGCTCTACCACATTCATTTTTAGTTATTTGGAATTGTGTTGATGGTCCCTTCTTTGTTATTGTCCTAAAATGATATCCTTTATAATGTGTTTGTCACCTTCTAGATTACCACCCACCCTTTGATTTCGCTATGTTGTAATTTGATGTATTGTGCTAAGGATTGGGGAACAATTATCAAACAACCAATTGGTGCTTCTTTTCCTATAGACTTCAACAACCAATAGTTATTTGATCCGAAATTATATGACCTATCCCTAGTAGGTTTTTTTAGGATTTGTCTACATTGGGCTAATCATTGTTGATCAGGCTTCACGTGGCTTAACTCATCTACTCTTTTCCTTTTGTTTAAATGTTCTTGTCCACCTATTTTTATAAACATTTTACACCATTTTCCATTGCAATTAAGAATAATCAATCTTTCTTGTGTTTAAAGGCTTGTTTCCACATTTTTGTGCTAGCAGAATATTCATTTCTTTTTTTTATGGCATATCAAGATCAAATCCATGCCATTATGGTTTCCCAAATCTTAATAAATTGATTACCACATTAATTTTTCGTTTTTCATTTGTGTCTCGTACCCATTATGTTTATGCTTTTGGTAAAGTTGTTAAAATTATTTGTTTCTCCCTTACTGTTCTTAATACCCACATAAACATGATTTTCCAACTTTCATAATGTGTAGCACATTCCATGAAAAAAAAACCTTCCTTAATTTATTTTTAGAAGGCTAACCTTGTCATAAAAAAGACCCACCCACGAAGTTCTTACTCTCATTTATGTCTCTATGGTTTAATATGTCGTTTTGGTCTATGCCATTTCACATTCGTCGTTGCTTGTTGCACTAATAGAAATAGGCCAAAATGTAACCATTCCATTTACGACTACATGCGACTTGTAGTCGTTTGCATTAGATTTGGGACTATTTGTAACTACAAGACCAACTTTCAACTATTTTGGTCATTTTCACAACTATGATGCAACTATTAAAAATTTCATCCTATTGGTTACATCAATTTTACATTTATTTTCATCCATTAATAGGT
>Ga0116227_10013649_pt1 | contig 12675 bp, 5 predicted proteins | sample S1TSphgellanicum_FD_89693 | JGI IMG/M metagenome (GOLD analysis project Ga0116227, IMG submission 89693) | Host-associated microbial communities from peat moss isolated from Minnesota, USA - S1T2_Fb - Sphagnum magellanicum MG | ecosystem: Host-associated > Plants > Peat moss > Unclassified... | reverse complement strand
TGTGTCTGGTCGGATGGGTGGCGCATATTCTCTAGATTTGTGCAAGGTTCAAGCAGATGATAGCAACCAGAAGCAAACGGATTACTACTTCTTCAGCCGCAAAGACAAGAAGTACCCGACTGGCAACCGTGCAAACCGTGCCACTGCGGCTGGCTTCTGGAAGGCGACAGGGCGTGACAAACCCATCCATACCAAGCTACAGCAGCTGATAGGGATGCGCAAAACTCTGGTTTTCTACGAAGGCCGAGCACCTCACGGGATTAAAACCGAGTGGATCATGCACGAGTTTCGCCTGGACGATGGACCTGGCATGCCCGCCCATGTAAGCTGCTCTTCTTCGTCTTCCTCTTCCTTTTTTTTTCCCCATATTATCAATTCTACTCTCTCTTCAAATGGATGAACAGACCTGAGAGAGGGAATGAGACATGTCTGGGGTAACTACATATTTTACACTACTCGCATGTAGTTGAATCCCAATTCCAAAAAGAGTGTTCTCCCAAGCTTGGCTATTCTGGCTATTAATTACAGAGAGCCATATAATAGGATGATCAATTCGACATAAATCCAATAGCATCATCCATTGTCCCTCAGCTATCTATTATGCTCATGGGTCATTGGGGAGGACCTGGCTCAATGGCCAGGTAGCCTTAAGCCATTAAGTGTGACCCATATTAAATGGCCTTTGGGGAGGAGGAGGAGGAGGACCTGGCTGAGTGGGGCGCAGGTGGCCCCTCAAGCCAGATCTAACCAATGGCCATTGGGGGAGGAGAACCTGGCTGAGTGACCAGTGAGTGGCCATTGGGAAGGACCAGCTGGGTGAGGGATGGGTCTGATCCAATGGCCATTTGTGGGGGCTGGGTGGGGGGCGGGGGGAGGGGGGGAGAGGACCAGCTGCTGGCTGAGTGAGTGATGGGTGGCCTCAACCTGGTCCTTCTGACCAATGGCCATTGGGGGACAACCTGGTTATTAAGTGGCCGGTGGTTGTCCGAAGCTGAGTTTGACCAATGGCGATTGGTGGACAACCTGGTTAATTAAGTGGCCGGTGCTTGTCCCAAGCCGAGTTTGTCCACTGGCCATTATATGACATTAACAGTTTGCACTCAGGAGAGGGGAAGATTCTACCCCACATCAGTTAGTTTGAACTCTGTAGACTAGACTTGAGCTAGACTTCTATTTCATGATGATGTGTGTGCTGGTCTTATGGATTTTGAAAGAGCGCCATTGGTCCCCTAAGAAAACTTAGGGGTGAAGATGGGAATCTCTCTCCTGAGTGACGATTACTGTCCTCAGACCTTTGGTTGCAAGCTTCATATACATCATCAACCTATAAGTCCATGATCTGTAACTGCTAGCTTAGCTGTTTTATTTGTCTTGTGAAGATGAAAAGAGAGTTAAATTGCTTGCTGGTTCAAGCGTTTGCAAATGCTAAACCAAATGGCTATTAAACCAAGTCTTCAACTAGGGGCATTTTAAAAAATTTCCATTATAAAGCCATTATGCACTAGTAGATAATATTTTGAACTGTACTAGTTAATTACATCCCTTGAACCATCTTTAACCATCTTGATTTAGAGCATTTAGAACATCAATTGGTCAGAACTAATCATCCCTCTACTTACTTGTAAAGTGTTGCCAATTTTTTTTTTTTAAATTAATAATATTATTATCTAATTTTGACAAGCTCCCTAAGAGAGAGAGAGAGAGAGAGAGAGAGAGAGAGAGAGAGAGAGAAAGAAAAAAGAAAAAAAAGGGCCTGAGGGGATGGTCTGATGTCTGATCCACAATACCCAGATGTATATATAACGGCACTAGTTGACACCCTGATTGATCACCCCTAGTAGCCTACCCTGGTGAGAGAAGAATCACTGAGTCCAGATTACTAACTTAGTTGGGGATTGAACTTAAGTGTGCCTAGCTTTACTTGTAGCTTGGTCCATTTAGCCGGGTTGCATGTTAGGTCCAGTTTATTACTACCGGGTGTCCCAGTCCTCTAAGCCATGGCCCACTCGGAAGTAAAGCGTCGATTGTTGCTTGGTTGCTCGCTGTGTACAGGAGGATGGTGGTTGGGTAGTGTGCCGTGTATTCAAGAAGACCAAAAGCTTCAAGCTGAAGCTGCAAGAGAGGGCCTACTCTTTTGAAGAGCAGATGGGGGGAATGCTTCAGGACATGAGTTCTCCAGAGATCATTCCTGACATGAGCTCGCCAGAGATGCTTTCCACACCTAATTCTGCAGCAGCAGCAGCAGCAGCAGCAGCTGGTGGTGAAGGCATGAGCTGCAGCTACGGTCATGGTAATTGTTTCCCCATGCTGCTGCAGCAGCAGCAGCGGTGCAGCAATTCCCAGATATGTAAGCAAGAGCAGCTCAACATGAACTGCAATTTCAACAACTCAGCTGCAGCTTTCAATGCAGCCCATCTCTCACATTCTATGACGACCGGGGCATCATCATCTTCCAGTTTCATTAAGAATATGACCCTGCAAGCTGAAGCCCATCATCATCATCATCAGCACCAGCACCAGCACCAGGGTCCGGTTAGTCTGGCAGCAACCCACAACAATAACAGCAAGTCTAAAGAGGCGTTCTTCACAGACGAAGCATATTACATGGAGAATCCGCTCAATGTCTTCAATGAGCATCGATTCGACGATAATGGCAATGATGATCATCATCATGAGGAAAGCTGCTTCCCTAGTGCGGTGTACGAGGGACTGGATTGCCTCACATATAATGATCAAGCTGCTGCAGGCACAAGCAGCTGCAAGGACTTACGTTTTCCATCAACTAGTGCTGCTGCAAGATCACCTGCTGCTGCAGCAGCAGCAGGAGATCAGCCACTGGGAGACGTCACCGTTCTCCTCCAGCTAAAGAGACAGAACCCGGAGAATATGTACGAGCTCTGGAACTAAGCTGGAGCCTCTGTCAAACTCCTCACTTAGATCTTCATCCGCAGATAGAATACACTTGAAGCAAGCTGATCACAAGACCATGGGTTCCCAAGATTTCAGAATTTGAAGCTAAAGAAAGAAAGAGAGAGAGAGAAAGAGATAGAGGCTAGAACGAGTGTTGGTATGGTATACATGAGGCTGCTGCACATGGTATATAGTCTGGTCTATGCAGCACTATATAGACCACGCTAGGTACCAGATTGATATGACATGAAACAATACCAGCCTTGTATGATCAGTACCATCCTCCTCCAGTTGGTACCAGCCTAATGCATGGCAGGGACCTGAGGTAATACCTAGCTCACACTAGTGTTACACCAGTTTCAATATCATTCAATACCAGGTATAATATACTTGCCATATACTAGCCAAAAATCAGCCTTGGGTCATGAACCCAATACCAGGACCCCGAGGTTGGTATATAATTCAATTCAAGAGTACATACTCTACTGTTGCACCAATTTCACTGCCAGATATGTATACTTGCCTCATACTAGCAAAAAATCAGGACCTTGGATCATCACCCAATTTGGTCAGGACCAGGCTCATGGTATGTTCAAAAGTATTCTAGTGAAATTACACCAATTTCCATACCAGGTATATATTACTTGCCTCATTATATAGCCAAATTAAAATCAATCTTGGGTCACCCATACCAGGTCCACCAGGCTAGTAGATGTATATAGATATACCTGACTCATAATAGCCAAAAATCAGACCTGTACCCAATGCCAGGACCAGGCTCACATGTGGTATGTATGTTCAAAAAGTTGATCACCAGACGAACAACACTAGTGCTGTTTTTTTGGGTCTCTCCTGGATACCTACTGTGAACTCCTGCCTGCCTGCCTTCCTGCTTGCTGGCTTTAGGGTCCAGGGTTTAGGGGTTTAGGGTCAGTAATCCTGAAGGCTAAACTCCTGTAGAGGAAAGTTAGTTAGTTAATTAGTTAGTTGCCCATGTGGGTGAAATTTGGATAGTTCTTGGGGTGACTGGTTTAATATAATTAGCAGGCAAAAGGCTTGAAAGGTCGAAAGCCAGAGAAAAATTCTTGCACAATATTCATGTATAGAGATTTTATACCACGCAAAATTGTGGGAAAAGCGACACCTTTGCAACTAGTCTACCCAATTGACAGTCTACAGGTAACACTTCTTAAATCAAATGGTCCCACTACACTTACTATCATACACAATCTGATGGTAAGTAAGGAAAGAGTTGAGGGGCATTTCTGCACATTGGCACCAACAATGGCCACCCTTGCATCTGATCTGTGCTCCATTGTCTTTTTAAATTTCTCTGTGTAAGTCTTGCTAGGGTTAATATTAGTGAAGAAAAAATATACACAAGTATATGTTGAAAGGTTTGTGGACTAGGCTTGTGCCTCTGAGTTATCTCATTTTGGCGCCCCGGTTCAAAACTGTTGCTCAAACGCTGCTTGTCTGAAAATCAGTTGAACCGTAGCACATATCTTGCAGAATAGGCACTGATGAACCCCACTTCTGAGAAGCCAATGTTGGACCAATCAGAACCCCAAGGTGGATAAAGGCCAATGTGGTTGATGAGATTGTTAGAATAGGAGCCTTCAATTGTTTTGAGATTGAATTAGTCCCTTGAATTGCTTTGAAGAGTTGCCTCAGTGACCTAGTACTTTAATGTTGCAAATCATTTTCATGTGGCCTGGCCCATGCAAAGTGCAACGAGGTGCTTTTAACAAGATGTAAGTCTCAGGTCTTTGCTACTAATGAAAATTGGCAATCTGTGCATGATGTGACTAAGGATGCTTTTGCATATTCTGAAATGGGTACGAGTTTCTTCTGATATTGATCAAGATCAATACGCTGATCTTATAACCCTGCATACCATTATTATGATACTGAAACTACCTGAAACTGAGCAAATTCCAAAAGTTTTATAGCCTGCCTGACTTCCAAGTTTCTTGTTTTCTTCTTTGGACACTGAGTTAAGGATGGTGAACCAGCACCCACACTGGAACCATCACCATTATAGTGAAGCTTCTAAAGTAGTGGCTATGATTAGCCCCCAGGAAATGTTAAATTTAGACTGGACAAGACCCTGATTTGGTCTTAGGATTGATTCTCAAGATTGCAAATCCAGAAAGAGGATAAAGCTAGAGCAATATAGTGGAATTATACATAATTTCCAAATTGGAAAACATGGAATTTGTAAGCAAAATTTTTAATCAACTTGGCTCGGGTCAAAACATGGAATTTGCATACAAAGTTTGCAACACTCATGGAATTCCATCCTCGAACTAGCTGAAATGCATTATATACATTGAATTATGTCTCTGTACTCACACATCACACTACACCTAAGACTTTGGAATTCACCCAGATATTAAGGTCCTTCAACTTGTTCTTGAGAGGGTTGGTGATAGCCATCCTTGAGGTATGATTGGCTGGAATGCCACCAGCCTTGGTCCCAGGGTCCCTTATAGCTCATTCTAGGTTAATCCTTTCATGTTGTTCCAGCCTCATCCTAATGCTCATTGCACAACCTTATTCATGTGCACAACAAAGACACAAAGATAGGCTATCTATTTTAATCTCTTTGCAGAATCCATTTGCCATTTCTTTTGAATGCATGATGACCAATTACAATCATCAAGATATCTCGACTTATGTTGTGCAAAACCACAAAGCACAATTGCAATCAAATCTCAAGGAACATTGTACACTCCCTCACTACCAAAATGGGTTTTTATCATTCTCCTAAGTATCTTTTACCTATTTTTTCGTTAGTTGATGTGTAGTTGCAAATCGCATTTTTAAAAGCAAAGATTCTCCTAAGCCAAAATTGCAAAAGGATTCTCAAACACAACAACCCCCATGTCAAACCGTCACCACCACAATATATTTGTTGATGAATGTGTGATGAGTGTTAAGTGATGCATTGTGAACACCTTGCCATGGCTGATAGGCAGGTACCCACAAGCCAAGAATGCCCAATCTAGCTATTATATATCATATATAAATTGGCATTTGGGAGAGATTTTGTCACATCATTAGAAATTTTGTACACTATTTGCTAGATCTCACTATATTTATTGTGTCAATCACATGCCTTTGAAAGAGTGCAATTACTTATATGAAGATTAAAGTGAAGTGTGAAATCACTCCTTAATGACAATTATGTATGCATGTATCACCCATTTTATAGGTTTCAAATCTTTCACATTTCCATTGGTGGCCATTGCAAAGAGCCTCACTTAAAATCCTAGAATTAGTCATCTTATGTGTAAGGGTTGTACATTCACCTATGAAGGGATTGGCAATGGTCTAGACCCCAATTTGGGGAACATAATTAAGAATTCAAGCTAGGCCACACCCTCTATGTAGAGGTACTTTAGATCTCTTAAGGTCCAACCACACTTACTAGTAAGCAAAAAGTAGTGACCATTTTGTGTTGACACCACATTAGCAGTGTTATGGAACACAAGATTGATGTAGCATGTGATGTGGCATGTGGTGTTACAAAAGTGATAAGTCGTGTGGTATCTACCATTGAATGTTACACTTTTGGTATAGATTTCAAACTTTTGTGTGCAAAATTTGATGGCAAGTTATCAATTCCACATTGTGATGCTTGAGGTTTGTAACATGAGTATTCTTCGTCACACCTATTATGTTATTAACTTAATTTTCTACTTTCACCTTTCTAATAATTCTTGTTCACACTCCAATTTTATGAATAAGCAACATCATAACTTCTATCTATGCTGCAATTTTATGAACAAGCAACATCATAGGTTCTATAGTGTCGCAACCCTAGCTTTGGGCTCGCAACCAAGGCAAAGGGGTTACAAGGTTGCGGGCCAAGAGCAAGGAAGCCCGGGAGTCAAGGCAAAGGCATTGCAAGGTTGCGGGCCAAGAGGAAGCCGGGGAGTCACATCACATACTCCCGGGAGTGTTAGAAAGTGTGAGGGAGTATGAGGGAGTGAACCCTCACACTCCCAAGGTAACTCCCACTTTGGGAGATGGAATCCCGGTGGACTCCCGAAACTTTAGAGAGCGATTGCAGGGGTCAAAAACCAATGGCTTGTGGCGTTCTTTATATCATTGGAAAGCTCTTGGAACGTAGATGTCTAAAATGGGCTCGCATTGCTCATTTGGACATCTAAAACGTAAGTTATGGCCAAAAGAAAGGCCGGGAGTCAAATTGCCAGTTTGACTACCGACCACAAAAAGTCAATCGACCCGATTTACTTAACTGCAGGGGGCGTGCCACATATTGTTAGAAAGCTCTCAACAAGAGCTACAACTTTTCTTTAGACCGCATCTCAATCAGAGGTCTGCTCGCAAAGTTATGGGGCTCCAAAGTCGCGGGAGTCCCAACTGGCGAGATTTCGGGACTCCCACTCGGGAGTCCCAGGAGAGAAAAGGCATTTGGATGTAGGCTTCGTGGCCAGCCATAGAGTATACTATAAGGGGAAGGTGGTGGCTTCCCCCAAGTCTAGGCCGTGGTGAGTCTTGTGTGTCCGTGTTGCCCGTGGCTCATCCTAGCACCAAGGGTGCTCCAACTATGCACTAACCACTTTGTGTGAGTTGTGTGCAAGCCCGTGTGAGTGAATGAAGCTTGTCAACTCTTCCTAGTCCCATCCCAGAGCTCCAACACACCCCTTTACCCCTTAAAGTGTTGTGAGCTAAGGAGCGTGCTCCGACTCCTTCTTCTTCCGTTGTTTTCTACTCGGGCTCACATTTGAGTCCTTTAAGGAGTTGGGAGTGCGTCACTATCTATGTCACAATTTTATGAGCAAGCAACATTGTAGCTCCTATTTCTACCATAGTTTTATGAGCAAGTTTCTACTTGTCTACAAGTTTCACCATAACTTATCTACAAAGTGTCTAAAGATTGATTATCTACTTTATTTTTTACAAATTTAAGTGTTGCAAATTAATTATCTATTGCATCATTAGAACATTCATCTATGGAATTGAATTGCAACTATTCTCAAGAGCACAACAAATCCAATTGAATCTCTTACACTTTTCCTTTGCATGGGGTTCCATTCATGATTGGGGTTCCAATAAAAGGAAAAAAAATTTCAATTTTTTTTAGAATTTTCTTTTTTTTAAAGTACAAATGACATTTACAAGGAACAAATTGAAGTGAAAAAATAACATAATTTGTGTGGTGATGATAATTTTTCACATGCATACATAATTATGCATCAATATTTTTGTTTATAAACAAAAATGCAAAAAATGTCAAAATGAGTTTGTAAAGTCAAATAAACATTTGCATGATTGTTTCATGCACATATGACTTTGTATAAATTTTGAACTTAATGAATATACACAACTAGCCAAATGATTTTCGAAAATAATCATTTCCCTTATAGCCATTTGTTTCAAAATTTTAGGACTTTGAAATTTTCATATGATTATTTTTTCATCAAGTTAACTGAATGAACATGTAGTTGCACAAACAAAAACATGTTCTTGTACAAAAAGTTTGAAATCAATTTGCATATCATGTGTTCAACATGTCATTTGATTTCCAAAAAAACAAGTACTAAAAAACTAAATTCCAAGCTTTCAAACACTAAGAATATTAATCATTGTAAAATAGTAAGATACAAAATAGCATCAATGTTATTTCGAAAATGGGATTCATTCAAATAACATCACTTTCTACCTATCAAAGCTACAAACATTGTCACCTGGCCTACAAACAATATTATGAACCCATTGCAAACAAAACTTAGTAGTTGAATTCTTTACCTAGATATAATGTGAAAGTAAAATTTAAATTTTTTTTAAAAAAATGAAAAGATTGAAAATAGAGCAGACCTAAAGGAAGTTGAGGAATTTTGCAATCCCCCTTATCACTTTTCATATATTGCATGAACTAAGAATAATGAAGGGAATAGGAATTCAAATGTGGCTTAGAAACTTGATGATAGTTTGAAAATGCATTTCAACTATACTTGCAAAAGGTAATCCAATCAATGTTGGCCACAACCATGAAGCAAGGTCCAACCATTGTACCTTATTCTTGGCAATTTAATTGTCCTCTTAAATACTCTAAGAAAAAACCATTGTTCTTGGAATTGTGAAGAACTTTGTTCAACTCATCAAATGTCAATGAACAAGGTTTGGTCTTCTTTCCCATAGGGTAATCTTCAACAAGCATAATACACAAAAGTGAAAGCAAGAAAAAAAAACCAAATAGTATATGGACAGTCCTTAAAAATTGTTTTTTTATTTTTAAAAAATCACCATGGGAACATTATATATATATATATATATATATATATATATATATATTATACTTTCAAAGTTGCAACTATAAAATTTTATTGAAAATTCACCATGTTTCAAAAGTCCTTTTATATGTTGAAAGCACTTAAGAAAAGCATGTGGACAGGTGGTTTTTTTGTATCAAAAATCCTTTTCTTTTATCAAATGTTTACCAAATTGTTTTAATTTTTTTGTGAACTTTAATATATACTCCACAAGAATGGATTCATGTGTTCAAACATTCAAAAAATAAAAATACATATACTAACACGCTCCCAAGTCCTTAGTTAAACTCAAGTTGGGTTTAAATTACTCTCACAGCAAAATTGTGAGGAACTTAGAGCATGCTCCCAACTCTTAACACTAGAAGGGGTAGAGGGGAATGTTGAAGCTCCGGGATGGGACTAGGAAGGGTGACAAGCTATTCACTTACTCAAACCTCCATCAAACCAACCAACAAGTTGGTTAATTCACATTCTGGAACACCCTTGGTGCTAGGACAAGCCACGAACAACTCTGGACTTGACGCACTCCCAAGTCCCTTGTTAGACCCAAAAGGGATCCAACTATGTCAAATTGCGGAAGTAGTTTGGGACTTGGAGCCGCTCCCAGCTTCCAGCACTAAAGGGGGTGAGAGGGACGTGCTGAAAGCTCCGAGATAGACTAGGAAGAGGGACAAGCTTACTCAATTACACGGTCTTGCATCCAAATCCAACCCACAAATGGGTTAGAACTCATTCTGCACCTTTTTGGTATTGGGACAAGCCACGGGCTAAATTGGACTCACTTGACTCACCACGGCCCGGACTCGGGGGAAGCCACCACCTTCCCCCATATAGTATTCTCTGCAGCTCTCCACAGGACTTGCATCCAAATGGCTTTTTTTCCCAGGACTCCCAAAGTGGAGTCCCGAAATTGTCCCGGTTTGGACTCCTGGGACTTTGGACGCTCCTAGGACTCCTCGCTTTGAACTCGGATCGAGACGAGGTCTAAACCAAAGTTGTAGCTCTCGTCGAGAGCTTTCCAAGGGTGTGTCGCACTTCACCTGAACGCACCAGAATCGGGTTGATTCCCAACTTTTAGTGGTCGGGAGTCAAATTGCCAGTTTGACTTCCAGCCCTTCTTTCGACCATAACTTGTGCTACAAATGTCCAAATGGCTCATGCGAGGCCATTTTGGACATCTACACTTCAAGACCTTTCCAATAATACTAAGAAAGTCCCAATGCAAGGTGTTTTGACCCTTGCAATCACGCTTTGAGTTTTTGAGAGTCTTGGAGGACTCCCAAGTCCCATTTTCGAGAGTGTGAGTGGCGACCTCACAACTTCCTCAAAGTGGGGTTGCGACAAGACTCACTTGACTCACCACGGCCCGGACTCGGGGGCAGCCACCACCTTCCTCCATATAGTATACTTTGTGCCTCTCCGCAGGAAACAGGAAAAGGGGGCCCGAACTAGAGGCCTCCAACATAAAACCCAATTGGCGGAAATTCGGTTACAAGAAGACCCCGAAGATGAATCGGTCAGGAGCATCATTTCAACGGCGCAAGGACACATGGCAGACTCCCTCCAAGAACAAGTGGCATGAAACCACCAACTCAGTGCGTCCACATGGTTCAGGTACAGGGACACGTGCTCCAAAAGGTTCTTTGACTTCCATCGCATCGGGAGGAAACGGACACTCCTCAAAGAACTGACAACCGAGGAGGGAGAGATCAAGGGTCAGGAGGACCTAGCTCACTATGTCCGATCTTTCTACACACATCTCTACACCTCGGAAGCGAGCGCTCCCGGCACCTCGGAAGCCCGAGAAGCGTGCTGGGCCAGCACCCCGACACGGGTCTCGATCGAAACGAATCAGGAGTTGACCAAAGATCTCACCCTAAAAGAAATCCGAGATGCCATCTCCGCGATGCCAAAGGGCAAAGCGCCGGGATGTGACGGCATCCCGACCGAATTCTTTCAGGAATTCGTCGATGAGATCTCCCCAATTCTCCTCCAAGCTTTCTCAGCGATGCTCAGGAACGGGGAAACCTCAGAGATGTTTAACAAAGGACTCATAACCCTGATCCCCAAGTTCGGGGACCATGCCAAACTCGAAAATTGGCGTCCAATCACTTTGCTCGGAAGTCTGTACAAAATTCTGGCCAAAACGTTGGCCAGAAGGCTCCAAGTCTTCCTCCCGAGCATAATAAGGCTCGGCCAGACTGGCTTCGTCAAAGGGAGGAGCATCCTCGACAACACCTTCTTGGCGCAAGAAGCCCAGGATTGGGCCGAGGAGAGTAACCAAGATCTGGTCCTCCTGCTCCTAGACTTCAAGAAAGCCTTCGATAGGATCGAATGGAGCTTCTTATTCGAAGCCATGGCAAAACTCGACTTCTACCCACAGTGGATCAGGTGGGTAAGCTCCTTATACGGATCGGCCTCATCGGCCATCAAGCTCAACGGGGTGGAGGGGAGCACCTTCCCCCTAGCTAGGTCGATGAGGCAATGATGCTCCCTTTCACCATACCTCTTCATTCTGGCGACGGACGTTCTAGGCCATATGCTAGACGATCCGCGGTTCGGGATAGAAGGTCTAACCCTCCCAGGAGGCGGGAAAATTACGAACCAGACCTTTGCGAACAACACTGCGCTCTACCTCCAAGGTACGCCGAAAACATGGAAAGGGCCCAAAAGGTACTAGACATCTTTTGCAAGGCGTCTGGGGCGAAAATCAATTGGAACAAATCATGTGCGATATGGGCTAGCAAAAGGGACAAAGAATGGGAGTGGGGCCAGAAGGTGGGACTCCAATGGATCCCCAAAGGCAAAGGAGTAAGATACCTGGGAATCCAGGTTGGTTTCCACCTCCCCCTTGAAGCTAATTTCGACAAAATGCTCTCAGCTCTTAAAAGGAAGCTAATTAATTGGAGTACTTGCCGTCTCTCTCTAGCGGGGAGAATCCTGGTAGCGAACCAAGTACTCCTTGCCTCCATGTGGTACTTGGCAACAACCTGGAACCCGAATCCCAGGATGTGTAGCCAGATACGCAGAGTAGTGAGGAACTTTATATGGAGCAGAAAGGCCGCCAATGCTAGAGCAAAAGTAAAATGGGAGACCCTGGTCCTCCTGATTCCACAAGGAGGCCTCGGGATCATTGACCCGAAAACTTAGTCGGAGGCACTATTGGCTAAGCTTCTCGTTAGGGGCCTTGCCCCGGGAGGAAAACCTTGGAAGGAACTCCTGAGGCACAAAGCCAATCAGATTAAGCTTCCGGTACATGGGATGGGCCCAACCACTCAAGATATCAACTGGATGTTCGCGGCAACCAAACTCAAAAGGCCCCCAATGACGCGCTCCTAAGTCACGGGGTGAAACCCACTTGAGGGTTTCACAAAGTCAAGTTGCGGAAAGTTGAACTTGGTAGCACGCTCCCGGCTTCCAACTCTAGAAAGGGGTAGAGGGTCAAGTTGGGAGCCCCGGG
>Ga0116227_10013648_pt1 | contig 12675 bp, 12 predicted proteins | sample S1TSphgellanicum_FD_89693 | JGI IMG/M metagenome (GOLD analysis project Ga0116227, IMG submission 89693) | Host-associated microbial communities from peat moss isolated from Minnesota, USA - S1T2_Fb - Sphagnum magellanicum MG | ecosystem: Host-associated > Plants > Peat moss > Unclassified... | reverse complement strand
CTACGTGCGGTACCGCACAGTAACGCTGCATCGGAACAAATATTCATCGTCGTGAAGGATGGCGATGGCGAGAGATCTCCCGACGCCGTCCATCTCAAGAAGCGACGGTGCAACCATGATCAGCAACAATGTCTTTTCCGATGCCGCGCAACAAAACGTGTATTTCGGCCGAGCCGCCCCGACTGCGACATTCACGGCGCTCTGCCGCCGGCTCGTCGCTCGGATCTCATCTATGAAAACGGAAAGCAGGCAGAAAGCCGTCCAGCGCCTCATCGCAGCGCGAGGGCAGGACCGCTTGCCGGAGTCGCTCGAGCGCGAGGTCATATCGATCTACGAGCGTATCCCGCCTTCAACTAGAATCTGTTGAACGCGGGCGAGACGCTCTCAAATCAAAAAGTCTGAGCATCGTTTTGCCCGATGCTCGCGCGGCGTTGATCGGGATCGAGCTCAAGGCCGCGTCATGCCGACCGCGTGCTCATCGAGCGCAACGGTCTTCACGAGCGCGAAAACGAGGTCGCCGACGCGCAGGCCGAGATCATCGACGGCCCGCCGCGTCGCCATCGCGTAAAGACGCCCCTCCCCGTCGAGCGTGATTTCGACAGCCGCGAGCGGACCTTCGGTTTCGACCGCGGCGATTTTGCCGGTGAGCACGCTCCGCACGCTGAGATTTTGTGGCCGCCCCGCCGACAGCGTGACATCCGTTGCCTTGACCAGGATGCGGACCTTGCCGCCAGAGGGTCCCGCTTGGCCAGCGAGCCAAACGATGCCCGCGGGATGCTGCAGCTCGGTCAGGCCGTAAGCCTGGTCCTCCCCGCCGACCTGCATCGAAAGGACAGAAGAGCGAGAAAAGCGCGACTCGCCGGTTTGGATCGCCGCGGGGCCGAAGACATCCACCGGATCGCCGATCGCTTTGACATGGCCATTCTCGAGCACGACGACGCAGCCCGCAAGCCGTGCGACCTCCTCGACCGCATGCGACACATAGACGATCGGAATCTTGAACTCGTCGCGCAGCCGCTCGATGAGCGGCAGGATCTCGAGCTTGCGCTGCGCATCGAGCGCGGCGAAAGGCTCGTCGAAGAGAAGCAGCTTCGGGGAGCTCAAGAGCGCACGGCCGATCGCGACGCGCTGGCGTTCGCCTCCCGAAAGGCTTGCTGGCCGGCGGCCGAGAAGATGGCCGATACCGAGCGTCTCGATCACTTGATCGAAAGCGACCGCGCGCACGCGATGCGGCGCGAACCAATGGCCGAAGAGCAAATTCTGCTGGACGCTCAAATGCGGGAAGAGATGCGAATCCTGAAAGACGAGGCCGATGCGTCGCTTGTGCTTCGGCCGAAAGATGCCAGCCGAACTATCGACCAGCACGTCGCCATCGATCGCGACTCGGCCGCGATCGGGCCGGATCAGGCCGGCAATGATGCCGATGGTCATCGACTTGCCGGAACCGGAGCGGCCGAACAAAGCGGTGATTCCGAGATCGTTCTCGAACGCGACCTCGAGCCGGAAGGCGCCCGCGCGATGCGCTATCTCGACTTCGATCATTCGAAGCTCGCCAGTCGCCTCTTGGCGCGCCGTTGCACGATCTCGGATGCGATGAGCGCCGTAAGCGCGATCGCAATGGAGACAAGCGTCAACCGCAAGGCGTTCGCGTCGCCGCCGGGCACCTGCGTATAGGTGTAGATCGCCGCCGATATCGTCTGCGTCTGGCCGGGAATGTTCGATACGAAGGTGATCGTCGCGCCGAATTCGCCGAGCGCCTTGGCAAAGCACAAGATAGCGCCGACGACGATGCCCGGCAGAGCGAGCGGCAAGCTGATCAGCGCGAAGGTCCAAAGCGGTCCCGCCCCCAAAGTACCGGCGGCCTGCTCGAGCCGGCGGTCGATCGATTCGAAAGAGAGCTGCATGGCGCGCACCATCAGCGGGAAGCCCATGACGCCGCAGGCGAGCGCCGCTCCGGTCCAGCGAAACGAGAAGACGATGCCGAGATCGGCGAGATAAGAGCCGAATATGCCGCGGCGGCCGAACGCAATGAGAAGGACATAGCCGGTGACCACGGGCGGCAGCACGAGCGGCAGGTGGATCAGGCCATCGACCAGCATCTTGCCGGGAAAGTGCCAGCGCGCCAGTGCATAGGCAGCGAAAATGCCCAGCGGCAGGCTCGCCAGCGTCGCGACGACGGCGATCCGCAGCGACAGCCAGATGGCCGTCCACTCATCCGGCGACAGCTCGCTCAATGCTGTATTTCCTCAGACATTGCTGATGTTTGTCGAGCGATCGCGGTTTTCTGTCAAGCTCCGGCAATGGCCTTGTCGGCGACAATTCTAGTCTAGAGCATCGTGCGCAAAAGTGTGCGCGGTTTTGCGCGCCGAACGATGCTCTAACTTTATGAAACTAGAGCATCTTGTCCGCCTTCAAATGATTCCATTTGAAGGCGGGATGCTCTAGGCGGCACGGGCAACGGTGAGGGTGCATCAAGCCGAAATCGGAACCTGAGCCCTTGCTGCGCGTTCGGCTTCTTCCATCCGCAGAAGCAGGGAGATAAGAATGGCAACGCAGGACCGCCGCTATCAGGACCGCACGCGCGCCGCCCATTGGTCTGGAGACCGCGATCCCTACTCTCGCGAGGACGAAACGCGACGTTATCGCAGCGATCGCCGCAACCCCCAGGATGCCGGCCAAGACGTCGGCCAGGATGTCGGCATGGAATATGGCCGCGGCCGGGAAATAACCCATCGTGAAGATTATCTTCGTAACGGCGACTATCTGGGACGCCGTCCCACCGATGGTTCCAGCCGCAATCATTTCGATGAAGAATATTTTGTTGATGAAAGAGAACTCGACGAGCCCGATCATTATCGCCGCAGCTCGATCGTGCCCACCATTCGGCGTGCGTTGAGCGAGAGCCGTTACGACGTGCCGCACGATCGTTTTATGGATTCAGTCCCGGGCGATTTCGACGATTTCGGCCAAAACCGCGGCATCGGCCGCCGCTTCCACTTCGACGAGGCATCGCGCGCGCAGCGAGCGGAACGGTCGCGTTCCTTCCTCGATCGCGCGGCCGATGAAGTCGCATCTTGGTTCGGGGATACGGAAGCCAGCAGCCGCCGCCAGCTCGACGACATGCGGCAAGGCCTTCACCATCGTGGCCGCGGACCGAAGAACTATATTCGCTCGAATGAACGCATCCGCGAGGATCTTTGCGAGCGTTTGACAGAAGATCCTTTCATCGATGCCCGCAATATCGACGTGATCGTCGCCAAGGCCGAGGTCACCCTCGACGGCACGGTCGAAAATCGCTTGCAGCGTCGCCGTGTGGAAATGTGCGCGGAAAGCATATCGGGCGTCGTGCATGTGCAGAACAATCTGCGCGTGCAGCTCCAAGAAGCCGAAGGCGCGCAGCACGGAGCGCGCAGGGACACTTAGCCGGAGAGGGGAGCGCGCCTATCAGCGCGGCGCGCTACAGCATATCCGCGTGGCGCGCCTGCATATGTCGTCAAACCCATATCCTTCGGACTTCCTGTAAAATATGCATGCGCGCCGCAGTCGCGATTAGGGGTGCGCTGCTTGCAAATTGGATGTGTTTTTTTACGTTATTCTAATCGCACGAGCTTAGTTGGTCAGGCCGACACGGCTGGATGACACAACGCGATGCAGGATACGAGTCTCGTAAGACCCGACGAGGACGATGCGCGACGCAAAGCTCTGCTCGAGCAATTTGCCATTCTCGACACGCCGCAGGAAGAACGCTTCGATCGCATCGCGCATCTCGCCTGCCGGATGACGGGCGCCCCGATCGCCTTGGTCACGCTCGCCGACACGAACCGCATCTGGTTCAAGGCGCATCGCGGTCTCGACATATGCGAGTTGCCGACGGAACTCGCCTTCTGTCCGCACGCGCTCGATCTCGCCGAGGCTCTGGAGATCGAAGACACCACCGCCGACCCGCGATTTGCCGACAATCCGCTGGTGACCGGCGAAGCCCATATCCGCTTCTATGCCGGGGCGCAGCTCCGCACGACTGAAGGCGTGGTGCTCGGCACGCTCTGCATTCTGGACCGCCAGCCCCGGCGCCTCAGCGCGGACCAGATCGCCTCCCTCGAGGACCTGGCGCAATGCGTCATCGCCGAGCTCGAGCTTCGGCGCATGGGCATGCGACTGAGGGTGGAGCTCGCCGAGCAAAGACGTCTCGCCTGCGAGCTGCACGACGCCCAGGATCGGCTCGAGGATTTCTTGGCTGCGACATCCGACATGCTTTGGGAAACGGATGCGTCGCTCGAACTGGTCTTTGGCGGCGGTGGTCGGATCGAAGGATTTGATTTCGAGACGATTCAAGGCCTGCCCCTCGACGTGGTGGCCAACATGTTTCCGCTCACGCGTGCTCCGAATATTTTTTTCCAGGCTTTGCGGGCACGCCAGCCCTTTCGTCACGTGCAGCTCGGACGCCGGAACGAGGATGGCGGTGAAATTTGGATCGAGGCGAGCGGCAGGCCGGTCTTTCGCGACGACGTCTTTCAGGGTTATCGCGGCGTCACGCGTGATATCGGCGATCGCAAAAGGGCGGAACAGAAAATCCGCCGCCTCGCCGAAGAGGATCCACTGACGGGCCTGCCGAACCGCAGGCTGTTTCAAAAGCGGCTCGCCGAAACCTTCGCGGATATCGACACGCTGGAGCGCCAGGATGCTCTCCTGCTTCTCGATATCGATCGATTCAAGACGATCAATGACGAACACGGCCACGATGTCGGCGACCGCGTGATCACCGAGGTCGGCCAAAGGATCGCTTCGGTCATCCGAGAGAACGATCTCGTCGCCCGCCTCGGCGGCGACGAATTCGCCATCATCCTGCGCAACGCCGTGGAAGCTCAATTGACAGGCGTCGCCGAACGCATCATCGCCGCGATGCGCGAGCCGATCGCAACAGCGGATGGAGAGATTATCGTGACGGTAAGCGCCGGCGCCGTGCTGGTGCCGCGCGATGCTTTTTCAGCCGAGATGGCGTTGAAGCGCGCCGACGTCGCGCTCTATCGGGCCAAGCACGATGGGCGGGGCCGCTACGCGATGTTTGCTGAGCCGCATTAGTTATCCGCTATTCTTGCGGGGAGCCTTCTAATTCAGCCCGCCTTACGGTGCGCTTCCATGTAGCGCCGTAGCACCGCATTCATGCGGGTTTGATAGCCCCGACCTTGAGACTTGAACCATTCCACAACGTCCGCATCGAACTTAGCCGCAACAGGGGTTTTAAGCGGCGGCAGGCCGACAAAGCCTTCGGCCCAATGGCTTGCGCTGGTTGCAGGATTCTCCATGTCGACCTGCGCATTGCGCTCCACCTCTGCGTTCGTCATCGCATTAACGGCGGCAAAGTCGGTTTTATAAGCCTTTTTAAGCTCTCGGCTTTTTGGCATGATAAACCTTCCTTTCCTCGCGGCTCGCCCGCCGCACCGAAATCAAACGTACTAGGCCGGCCCTCGGCGTAAATGTAATGCTGACGATGCACCCTTGGTATTCGACCAAGCTATTGTACCGTACCTCGCCGTACTCCTTGCGTTTATCTTGGACAGTATAAATAAATCGACCATCAAATACTTCGTCTAAATCACTGAACTCATACTTATGTACTTTAGCATTCGATGCAGCTTTTCGGTCGTCCCATGAGCATCTCGCGCTTCTACCCATGACCTAATCTGGATAATTATCCAGATTTATGCAAGCGTAGACTCGACGCAAGCGGTAATAGTAGCTGCTAGCATTTCACCAGCGGTAGTCGACAGAATGCGTTCAAAGGGCGCGGGCAATGATAAAATTACACATGACCTATTTTTTCTGGTCACCATGACCGATAAATACCAGAGGGCAATTATCACAACGCAATTGATCGTTATGGTTCAGGATGACGTTTCCGAATAAAATACGTTAACTAAAAGCGCGACCGAAGTCTTTCTCGACATTGGTCAGGGAGCCCGCTTTGCGGTGGGTGAAAATGTGGTTTTGTTTCTTTCAGAACCTTCAAAATGGGCGCGAAAGCTGGAGGCAAAAGCGGAAATCAAAAGTGACGGCTTTATTTATTCGGACAGAAGGTCAGCCCATCCAACGGAAGCTTTATTCAACCGGCGATGCACCAAGTGGAAGAAAAGATTGGGCACAGAAATGAGCAAGGCGAGATCATTTCTCTAAGTACCTGGCGGCAATGGCACGTAGTTCGTGACGGGAAACTAATGCCCTTACTCGAATTTAAAGCCCCCCCTCTCGCCAGGAAGAGAGGCCGTGGGGGCATCACTTCCCTGGACGACTTTTAGAAACAACGCTCGTTTTCTAAAGTCCTAAGGCATCCTCAAAAGATGCTCTGAAACCGTCAAGACGCGGCGAGCACCGGCGTCTTCGACACGAAGAGCGCGTTGACCGAGAGGCAGAACTCCTTCCAGGCGGCTGCAATGTCGCGCAGGATCGCCTGCAGATAGTCCTTGCCGAGCTTGTCTTCGCCAGGGAAGTTCGAGAGCGCGCAGGACGTGCGGTTATAGTGGACGACCGCGTCGATCATGAATTGAATGAAGCCGTTGAACGGATTGAGGATCGGCGGCGTCAGCTCGGAGCGTCCCTTGTCGATGCCGACTGTCGAGAAATCGAACGGCAACTGCTCGAGCTGCAACAAGGCTTCGCTGAAAACCTGCTCGACGGTTGCGACCATGGCGCGCTGGGTGACGATCTCCTTGTCCGGGCTCGCCATCATGCGGTTCAAATGCTTGCGATAGGTCTCGACGACCTCCGCCTGCTGCGCCGCGACCCATTGCCCAAATTTCGCAACGCTCTCCTCATTCGAGGCGGCCCCTGCGCCAGCACCTGCCACGGCAGCGACCGCGGGCGCGAAACGGCCGACGTCACGCGCCAGCCGCCGGGCGCTGTCGAGCGCGCCTTCCATATAGCCGCCGGCGTAGCTCGCCGTCTCGGAGCCGCCGAAGAACAGCTTTCCGTCCCAGAGCACCTGACGCAGATAGGGGTTGTTATAGGCCGGATGCTCGTTCGGCGGCACCTGATCGCGATTGCTGGCGGTGTAGTGGTCCGCCGACCAATTCTTATAATGTTGCTCGCCCTGCTCGAGCTCGGGCCCGAACACCTGGCCGAGCTGATTGCCGAGCAGCATAGGCAGCCCGGCCTTGAAGGATTCGCGCAGCATAGGGTTCAAAGCAATGAAGCCGCCGAGCGCCGCGCGCGTGCCGGTCGCGTCGCACGCGTCGAAGATCTCACCGAGCACCGCCTGCTCATGCGTCACGAACGCATTGCCGGCATAGCCCTTCTCCCGCCAGAGCGGCTTGTCATAGGCGACGACCGCCTTCGCCTCCGCCGCCATCCAGGTATAGGTATCGCGCATCGCCTCGACAAGCTGATCGTCGAGGGACGGCTCGAAACGGACTTGCTCATCGAGCACACGCGGCGGAATCGCGAGGACGGCACGCTTAGCCTCGATAATGACGAGCGCGTCGCCATTGTGGAAATGCAATTCGACATGGTCGCCGCGATCCAAGATCACGCTGAGCCCATGCTCGAGATGGATGTTCGTTGCGGGAATCTTCTTCGCGAGCGCTTCGATGATCGAAGCCATGCCGCCCTCGACGCGCCGCGCGCCCGCATGCAGGCTCTCGCCCTGGCTCTGCACCGCCTTCTTGTCGTGATCATGCAGGCGCAGCACCGCGCCTTCATCGCGTTGAAGAAAGCTGATGAGACCGAGATCGGCGATGAGGCGCACCATGCCGGGTTGCGTGTCCGGCCAATACCAGGTCGGACCGAGATCGACGCGCATGCCCGCCTTTTCGCTATGCTCGGACAACACGCGGCCACCGAGGCGCGGACGCGCCTCGAAAAGCGCATAGGGACGGCCTTGCGCTTCAAGAGCCACGGCTAAGGACAGGCCGCACAAGCCGCCGCCGACAATTGCAGTTTCGAGCATTCGGATTCTCCAGAACCTCAGGCGCGCAGCGGCCCGACGAACCTCATTTCGGCTCCGGAACGATGATTAGGCGCTCCACCGGCTTGCCTTCGATGAAATGCGACTGGATGATCTCATCGATATCTTCGGCTTTCTCTGGATGGTACCAGATGCCTTCCGGATAAACCACCATCAACGGACCTGCGCGGCAAAAGCTGAGGCAGCCGGATGAGGTCATCGATACGCCCGGAAGCTGCTTGGCGTCCAATTTCTGCGCCAAGCGATCCCACAGGGGCTGCGCGCCGTTTTCCATGCAGCTACCGCGCGGATGCCCCGGCGGTCGCTTCGTGAAGCAGGTGAAAACGTGGTATTTGAATACCACAGGCAGTTCAAAATCCATTATTTCTTCCGTCCCATGCCAAACTGTCAGCTTGGAAGCATTCAATTCTCGTGCCGCTATAGCCTAGCGGCAGCGGAGGCAGACCCGCAATCGATGAAGAGAAGCGCCCGCGGCCCGTTCCCGCCACGTTCGCGTCGCGCCAGGATGGCTTGGCAGGATGGCTTGGCAGGATGGCTTGGCAGAACGGCTTGGCAGGATGGCTTGGCAGAACGGCTTGCAACGCCCGTTTGACAGGCCCGGAGCCGCATCGTCTTTGACGATTCCATGCAGATTCTGGTTTTGGCCGGCGACGGCATCGGCCCCGAAATCACCGCGGCGACGCTCGCAGTGCTGAAAGCGGCGTCCGCGCGCTTCGATCTCGACCTCAACCTCATCGAGGATGTCGTCGGCCATGAGAGCTTGCGCCGCCACGGGATGACCGTTCAGCCCGAGTTGCTGGAACGCGCCCGCGCGGCGCAAGGTCTGATCCTCGGCCCGACCGCGACCTATGATTTCAAGGACGTAGCGAAGGGCGAGATCAATCCCTCGATGTATTTTCGCAAGAATTTCGATCTCTTCGCCAATATCAGGCCAGCCAAAACCTATCCGGGCTATCCCGGCCGCCTCGGCGCCTTGGATCTCGTCGTGGTGCGGGAAAATACGGAAGGCTTCTATGCCGATCGCAACATGGAACAGGGCAATGGCGAGATCCTTGTCACGCCCGATGTCGCGATCTCGCTTCGCCGCATCACGCGGGCCTGCTGCACGCGGATCGCGCGCGCGGCCTTCGAGCTCGCGATACGGCGGCGCCGGCATGTCACGCTGGTGCACAAAGCCAATGTGCTGAGGATCGGCGACGGGCTGTTTCTCGAGGAATGCCGCAAGGTCGCGACCGAGTTCCCCGATGTCGCCGTGGATGACGAGATCGTCGATGCGATGATGGCGCATGTGGTGCGCACGCCGCAGCGCTTCGATGTGATCGTCACGACCAACATGTATGGCGATATCCTATCGGATCTGACGGCGGAGCTCTCCGGCAGCCTCGGACTCGGCGGCTCCCTGAATGCCGGTGCCGATTACGCCATGGCGCAGGCCTCGCATGGGTCCGCGCCCGACATTGCCGGCCGGAATGTCGCAAACCCCGCCTCGCTGATCCTGTCGGCGGCGCTGCTGCTGGCTTGGCACGGCCGCCGCCAGGGCGAGCCACGGTTCGAAAAGGCTGCGTCAGCTATCGAATCCGCGCTCGAGGCGGCCGTTGCCGCGCATGAGGTAACGCGTGACATTGGCGGCACGCTCGGCACGAACGAGGCGGGCGACGCGCTGGCGGCGCGGCTTCTTGCGGATCCAGCTTGACCGCGGCGCTTCAAGCGCCTCGCTTCGCTGCCTTGGCGCTCGCTTTGGCCACGCCGTAATAGGCCCAGAGAAGCCGCGCGGCGACGCCGCGCCACGGCCGCCAACGCTCGCCGATCTCGGCCAAGGCCTTGGCGCTCGGCCGGATCTCGAGGCCGAGCGCAAGGCGCGCGGCCTCTTGCAGCGCGAGATCGCCGACCGGCCACGCATCCGGATGGCCGAGGCAGAAGAGAAGATAGATATCGGCCGTCCAAGGCCCGATCCCTTTGATCGCGACGAGCCGCTGATGCGCGACATCGGCCGCCACATGCGCGAGCCCGGCGAGATCGAGCCCCTCGTCCTCGATGGCAGCCGACACGGCCTGCAAGGTGCGTATCTTCGGCGCCGAGAGGCCGCAGCTGCGAAGCTCGGCCTCTTCAGCCTCGCGGATGCGTCGCGCGTCGAGCGGCACGAGAGATGCTTTCACCTTGGCGAAGATCGCGTTGGCGCTCGCCGTCGAGAGCTGTTGGGAAACGATGATCCAGATCAGGCCCTCGAAACCCGGCTCGCGACGCCGCAAAGGCGGCGGCCCGCAGGCCGCTAGAAGCGTCGCAATGGTCGCTGGATCGCAGGCCCGCAACGCCGCGACGGCCGCAGCGAGATCCGCCTCGCAGGCGATCACCGTCGGCAGCGCCGCTTGCGGCTTGGCCGCAGAGGCGGCTTTTCGCGCGGCCCGCGGATCGCTTTCGCGCTTGTTTGAATTTTCAGCAGCGGGAGGCGCCGGATGACGCGGTCGTCGCTGCCTTGCGTCTTCCGCTTTGCGCCCTCGCCCAACGGGTATCTTCATCTCGGCCATGCCTATTCGGCTCTCTTGAATTTCGAAATGGCGCAAGCGAGCGGCGGCCGCTTTCTTCTGCGCGTCGAGGATATCGATACGGAACGATGCCGGCCCGAGTTCGAGCAAGCGCTTTCCGAAGACCTGCATTGGCTCGGCCTCACCTGGGAAGAGCCGCCACGGCGCCAGTCGGAGCATTTTTCCGACTATGCCGCCGCGCTCGACCAGCTCGCCGCGCGCAACCTCCTCTATCCTTGCTTCTGCTCGCGCAGCGAAATTATCAGCAGCGTCGCGCCGCGGCCCGATTGGCCGCGCGATCCCGACGGATCCCCGCTTTATCCCGGCACGTGCCGGCTATTGACGCCCGCCGAACGAGAGAGCCGCCTCGCCGCCGGCCGCCCCGCTGCCTTGCGGATCGACATGGCCAAGGCGCTCGCCGCTGTCGGGCGCACGCTCACCTGGCGCGAATATGGCTCCAGCAGCGCGCCGCGCGAGCTCGATGCGCAGCCCGCGCATTGGGGCGATTGCGTGCTCGCGCGCAAGGATATCGCGGCGAGCTACCACATTGCCGTCGTCCTGGACGATGCAATCCAGGGCGTGACGGAGGTCGTGCGGGGCGAGGATCTCCTGATGGCGACGAGCCTGCATCGACTTCTCCAAGAGCTACTCGACCTCGCCTCGCCCTGCTACCGGCATCACGGGCTCGTGCGGGACGCCCAGGGTCAGAAACTGTCCAAAAGTCTGCGCGCCCAGTCGTTGCGCGACCTGCGCCGGGAGGGGATTTCACCGGCGGAGCTGCGCGCCCGCCTGCATATGCCTCAGCCTTGCCTCGCCCATTAGGGCATCGGACCCAAAAGTGGCCCCAGGTTTCAGGATCAATCCGATGCACAAACAAAAGGCTAAACGGCCGCTCCGATTCCATCGGAGCAGCCCGCTGCTCTAGCGCAGCCGTGGCGAAGCTGGGCCTTTATCGTTTCCGTCGACCTTGCTAGGGTCCGATGCCAGCGGCAGCCCGCCGTGCGATAGTCCAAAGCCGTAAAATCGGCAAAATCATAGCGAACTAAGAGGCCGAATTCGCCCGGAGCTTCGTGATGAAGCACCTCTCCCCGACCGCCCGTTCTCGTGACGGCGGCGCAGAAGCCAGAAAGAAACGTCTTATGAAGAGAGAACTCGGCACGGCCCTCTGCCTTTTGCTTCTGACACTCGGCGCGGCGAAAGCCGAGCCTGCGGCGACGTCCGGCAAAAAGCACCTCGTCTTCGATGTGATTCGGCAGGGATCGAAGATCGGCGTCGATATCATCGACATCGACAAGCAAGGCGATGCGACGAACGTCAAATGCACCACCAATATCTCGGTGAAGATCCTGGGCTTCGAGGCCTATCGCTACGAGCATTCGGCGAGCGAGACCTGGAAGGGCGGCCAACTCGTCTCCTTCAAGTCGCAGACCAATGACAATGGCACCAAGCATAGCGTGGCGGCGACCCAGGCGACGGACAAGCTGAGCTTGAATGTCGACGGTCAGCGGAGCGACGTGCCACGCGACATCATGCCGGCGACCTTGTGGAACCTCGATTTCAACAAGCATGCCGAGCTGTTCGATCCAGCGACCGGCCAGCGCATGGCGATCAAGGTTGAAGATCTCGGGGAAGAGACGCTGAATTTCCGTGGCGCCCAGCGCCCGGCGCATCATTATAAGATCACCGGCGAATTCGACCGCGAACTTTGGTTCGATGGCGACGTTCTGTTGCGCATGAAGATCATCGGTTCGGACAATTCGATCGTCACATCGGATTTGCGCCAAGGCGATCTCGCAGATCGTTGATTGTTCGCCTCTCCGCCGGTGGCGCAGAGGCCCTTCAAGGGAAGGGGTGTCGCCTTCCCGCAATGCTCATTTCGGCTACAGAGGCGGTGACCTCCTCTTCTCGGCGCGACTTAAGGCTTGCCGACACAAAGGATCCGCCATGGCCTCCGCTCCACCGACAAGTTCCTCCTCGCCGCCGAACGGGTCGCCTAAGCCGCCGGGCACCGCGACCCTCGGCCTCGCTGCGCTCGGGATCGTCTTCGGCGACATCGGGACGAGCCCGCTCTATACGCTGAAAACCGTGCTCGGCATCACCGGCGGACAGGCCGTTCCCGCCACCGCCCTCGGCATTCTTTCGCTCATCATCTGGACGCTGATCATCATCACCAGCGTCAAATATGTCGTCTTCGCG
>Ga0116227_10013646_pt1 | contig 12676 bp, 20 predicted proteins | sample S1TSphgellanicum_FD_89693 | JGI IMG/M metagenome (GOLD analysis project Ga0116227, IMG submission 89693) | Host-associated microbial communities from peat moss isolated from Minnesota, USA - S1T2_Fb - Sphagnum magellanicum MG | ecosystem: Host-associated > Plants > Peat moss > Unclassified... | reverse complement strand
GTAATACAATACCTATTTTAAATAGGTATTGATAAATAGTAAAACCTTCTACGAAATTATAAGGAATATTGTCAATTTTACGAGAATAAGAAATCATCATAAAATAATAGTAAAAACATATAAAACCAAAATATATAACATAAAAATTTACAACCGTTCCTCTCCCTCATCGCGTTTAATATAATCTTTCGAATCCGGATCTAAATGATCTTTAACATGATGATCTTGATATTTTTCAACTTGGGGTCCTGAAATTTCTCAGAAAAAAAAAAATACATAAAGTGTTTCATAAAATCCAAAACATTTAAAAAAACCTAACATTCATATAATACCAAAAATTAAAACTAATTTTTGGCGTAAATAACGAATTGAATTAATTAATTGAAATCCAAAAATTAATAAAGCTTTAATTTCAGAATGTTTTCATCAAATTATTAATCACTTAATCATAATTTTATTTTACTCTACTTTGTCGATTTATTCTAAAACGTATAAAAAACAAACGAGATTTGCGATAAAAATGGTGTTTTTTTTTATAAAATTCAATATATAATTTAAATAAACGATTAACAAAATAACTAAATATCATTTCAATTCCTACACCAATAATAATATTACGTAATATAAAAGATATATTAGGATTTTTAAATTTACCGCGAACACCCATACAAACTCCATTAAATGTATATGCATTATTTTTTGCAATATAAACAACTTTTAAAATATCTCCACCTTTAAATTTATAAGATTTTTTCAACCCATCGATAGTAATTAAAGGAGATTTTTTAAATTTTTTATAAGTTCGATTTGATTTTAATTTTCAATTAAAACACAATTTTTTTTCCATTAATTCCATAATATATTTTATTTATTTTCTAATACTAATTTACTTAAAAAATATTTAACAGATTTATGTAAAATAACACCTTGATTTAATAAAACACCTAAACGCTCACAATTAATAAATATAATTCTATTAGAATTAGTAAAATTAATATAACCTAATTTTTCTACTAAACCACTTCCATTCGAACGCCTATCTTTAAATGTAACTATAATTTCAAAAAAAGGTGCATTTATAGCGCCGCGTCTTCTTAAACGAATTATTTTAGTTCTCATAATTTATTTTATTTTTATTTATTTAATCCATCTATTGCAGCTTGCATTTCTTGAAAACTTAATATTTGAGCATTTCAATAATTAACTTTATCATTTCATTTATTCATCTTACTATTTCATAATACCAATTCATTGGCCAATTCATTACTTTCATATAATAATTTATTATGAGTTTTTAAATTTTTCAATTTAGCGCTCTCAGTTTTTAATTGAGCGCTCTCAGTTTTTAATTTTGACTTCAATAAATTATTTTCATATTTTAAGTACTCATTTTGACTCATTAATGATTCTATTTCCTTCATTAATGTATCGCTTTCATTCATTAATTGTTTATTTTCTTTTTTCAATTGAATATTTTTTTTATTTAAATCACTTTTTTTCAATTTATCCTTTTTCATTTTTATTCTTCTAATAAAAATTAATTAATATTAAATTAGTTAAAAACAATAATACAGGCGCTTGAAAAAAAATTAATAAAAAATTAAAAAAAAATATTAAACTTAAACAAAAACTTGTAACTCTTGAAATAGGTAAATTTTTAAAATTTACAATTTGTTTTTGGCTTGCAAAATATATAAAACGAATTGTACGTAAATAATAAATAGCTGTTATAACATTAAGAATGGAAAGTATAATAGCATATAAATATTCCCCTTGTTTTAAAATTGCCGTAAAAAATAAAAATTTACCACAAAATCCTGCTAATGGAGGTATTCCTGCTAATGATAACATTAATAAAGCAAAAGTTAAAGCTATTAAATTATTACCATTAATCATTTCAACTAAATTAGTTATAAATTTTAATTCCCAACCTTCATGCGAACGATAAGACATTAAAATTATAAATATACCTAAAATTAAAACACTATAAATTAACATCATATAACAACCCGCAACTATACCTTCAATACTATATAAACTAATTGATATTAAAATATGTCCTATATTTACCATCGAACTAAATGCTATTAAACGTAATATTTTGGATTCATATAATCCAATTAACGTACCTATTAAAATTGAAATAATACCTAAAACATTTAATACAATTGTCAATTCAAATTTTAAAAAAGAAAGTAAAAAAATAAATTTTATAAGTACTGCTATAAAAACTATTTTAGGTACAATTGCAGTAAAAGTAATACTTACTAAATTTGCTCCTAAATATATATCCGCGATTCAACCATGAAATGGAAAAATTGCTAATTTTAATAATAAACCAAATAGAATAAAATAAATACCAATTTTAATAATAAAAAAATGTGCAAATTCAACAGTATGAGTAAAAATTAATTTTAATTCTATAAAATCTACCGTCCCTAATTCACTATAAATTAAAGCTATACCAAATAAAAGTATAAGAGTTAATGAAATAGAAAATATAAAATATTTCAAACTAGCTTCCATTGTATAAAGTGAAAATTTTTTTGAAGCAATTAATATATATAAAGCTATACTTTGTATTTCAATACTAAAATATAATACAATTAAATTATTTGATTTCAATAACAAGAAAAGTCCAATAAGACAAGTTAATAATAAAGGTAAAATATCTAATATAGGTAATCGATTATTTGAAAAATAATCATACGAACCTAATAAAATACCTGAAAAAATAATTAAAAGAAATAATTCAATATTTCAAATAAAACTATTGACAAAGAAAGCATCATTACCTATATATAAAGTTACCATATATAATGGATATATACGTAAAAATGTACATATTATTAAACCAGTACTAAACGAAAGACTCTCCTTTACCGTATTTAAATATTGAAATTTATCATAATAAAATATTTTGTAAATAACGTGATAGAGAATACCGATAATAAAAAACATCTCGCAGAAAAAAAAAATGTGAAGAGTTTGGAAATTCATATTTCCCTTTCACTTTTTTTACTTCATTTATATCAGAGTTTTTTTTCTACGCCTTCAACGTAATAATTTAGGCGCAGTTATATATTTTAAATCAATATCTCTCTCAATTATTGGAGCAATTGGATAAAACATATTTTCGCTAATTTCATTAAATAAATCATATAAAATTTGTTCTTTATTATTATCATTAAAAAAATCATTATTTATATTTAGAAAAAATAATAATAACAATATAGGAAAATTTTTTTTTAAATTATTATAAAATAAATCCCTAATTATTAAATAAATACAAAAAATATCTAAACGAAAATATTTTGGTGGTTTACTCATAAATAATTGCTGAAATAAAGTTACCATTCCTAAATAACGACTTAACTGAAGTTTATCATAACATGATGCCCCTAAATAAGATTCAATTGTTTGATTATTTTGTGCATATCAATATCATAAACGCCATAGAAAATAATCAAGGCCAAATAAAAATTCGGCAGTAACACTAAAAAGTGGAAATTGATAAAATAAACGTTTAAAAAAAAATTCCGATTTATATCTTAAATAAAATAAATGTGTATCATATAAAATATTTGAATATGCAAAATCTAATTGTCCAATGACTCGAATAAAAAAATCAGAAAAAATATTAGTTATTGTAAAATGTAAAACTCTTAGATAAAAAAAAAACTCTCGCCAATAATATTCTTCTCAAATATTTTGAATTTTAGTATTAAATATTTTTAAATCTAAAATAAAAAATTCTTTAAAAATAGAACTTTGAAGAATTTTTCAATTAAATAATTTTTTTTCGCAAGCTTGAATTAATAATGTAAAAACAGGTTTAGAATAAATTCGTTTAAAGGCCATAAATGTAAAATCAAGTAAAGTTTCAAAACTGAGGGAATGAAATCATCTTCATTTAGCATCTTTACGCATAATTAATGAAAAAATAAAAAATCGTAAATTATTTCTAATACCTCGCCTATTTAACTGAAAAATATAATTTTTAAAATTATTTAATTTATATAATAAATATAATAATCAAAAACTTTGACCTAAAATTGCCAAAATTTCTATTTCCGTTATAAAATATGCAATTTTAATTTCCTTAAATTGATCGCCTGAATATAAAACATACAATCTTTTTAATAAAGCTTTTCTAAAACTTCTAATATAACTTGAATCTAAAATATCGGCAAAAGATGGTCATCTATAATATAATGAAATATATTTTTTTCTTAATATATAATTCTCACCTGTTAAATAAGAATGACTCATAATATATTCATTATATTTCATTAAACGAAAATGTTCTATATATAAGAAAAAGTACATAAATAATTTATATGGAATTCTAATATAAAAATCTTTTATACATATAATAGATAAATTACTATTATTTTCACTTATATAAAAGCAATAATTAAAAAACGTTTTTGAAAAAAGTATACATTTAAGTTTTCGAAGAAAAAATTCATAAATTATAAACAAAAAATAATTTATAGTAGTTAATCTAAATTTTAAAAAATTTGTATTTAAACAATATAAAATATAAGCTTTGTATGAAAATTTAATTTGATTACCAAATATCAAATATCTTAAAGGTTCCATATATTTATGTATATATTCCTTAAAATATATACTAAAACCAACAAAAACATGTGTTGAAAATAAAAGCTTCAAAAAAATAATGCGTAGTTTTTGTAAAAAAGATAACGATTCGTTACTCTTAATTAAGCATCATTTAACTCACCACGGATATTTAAAACTAAATAAAAGTAAAAAATGATATTTTCTACAAATTTTTGTATCATTTATCTTTTGTCAACGAATTCAAAATTTTAATTGATATTTAAATGCGCGTAAATGAAAAAAAATATATTCAGATAAATTGAAAGTTTTTGTAAAAGGAATAATAATACCCATAATTTATTTTATTTACGTCTTATATTTCGAGGTCTAATTCCATTATGCGGCACATGAATTTGTTCATGTATTCAAAGAACACGAATTCTCCTTATAAATAATTGTTGCATTAATAAAAAAAAAGCTCCTATAGGCCTTGTATGAAGATATATATTCAAAGCTCGTATTCTATATAATTTCAAAAATTGATATAAATTTAAACAAATTTTCTCCATAGCATAAGGTGAACATTTTTGACGTATTGAATCACCTACTTTACTATTTCCAGAAGTTATACATGTTATTACTCTAAATTTTTTATCTACTAAAGTTATAAAAAAATTACTATGCACTTGCTTAAATATTAAAAATGCTAAATAATTTCGTTTTTTTCTTAATCATATAAATCTAAAACGAGATTTTTTATATAATTTCATATCATTATAAATTTATTTTATAAAAACAATCTTTTCTTTTTTTTTTGCGTGCTCGCATTAGTACGAGTACGTTGTCCTCTCACAGGTAAACCGCTTTTATGACGAAATCCTCTATAACAATTAATTGCTATTAATTCTTTAATATGAGTATTAACATTTCGTTTTAAACGTATTTCTAATCAAGTACAAGTATTTAACACTTCTTCCACCAAATTGTAAAAAAATTTATTTAATTTATTTATAAGAAATGGAAAACCTAATCCTATTTTTATAGCAATAAGATTTGATTTATATAAACCAACACCTTTTATCTTTCTAAGTGAACATCTTAATTCTTTATTTAAAGGTAAAAAAACTTTTTTATATATATACATAAATTTTTTTAATAACCAAATTTTTTATTTATAGGCTCAATCAAACCAAAATTATTTAAAATTTTAGTAATATATAAAAATGTATATAATTTTTTTGAAATATATATTGAAGTTGAAGGTAATAAAAATTGACATATAAATATTTTTTTAATTAAATATACTATAATTTGTTTTTTAAATATTTTAATATAAAAATTTTTATTCATAAATAAAAATTTAAAATCGTTTTTTACCTGGCTTTAAAATTCTTATTTGATAAGGATAAATTAAACCTCGAGTTCTATAAATAGTTAATTTTTTTAATAATAATATATGTATTATGACTATTTTTAATATATCTCAATTTAAACCTAAAAATAACAAACTTCTTTTTTTACATAACATTATAATATTTTTAGGTATATAAAGATAAAAATAATTAGTTTGATTAAAAAAAAATCTATAAAAATTTAATGCAATTTTAATTATTCGAAAACCTAATCCTTTCATTTTTAATCTATAAAAATATAATGAATAAAATGTTTTATAAAAATATAAAAGATTTCTTATAAAAATTTTAAACGGTTTTTTATCGATAAATAAAAATGATACTTTATTTTCATCTCGTTTTATTCAATATCTAGAATATAATTTCACCATTTTATTTCCTATAATAAAATATGGTGATAAAATTATAAATTGTTTTTTTATTAAATATATCTTATTATTATTTAATTTTATTATCATATTTTATTTATTTTATTATAATTCAACTTTTAATAAAACTTCCCCACCTATACGGCTATTAAATAAACAATCTGTACTTGTTTTTAATCCATATTTTGTTGAAATTATATAAAAACCACTAAAACTATTTTGATTATAATGTAAACTTAATTGACTTAAAGATCATCTAATCCTATGTCCTGGAGTTGAAATAATTTTAATATTATAATAACAAATATTATTTTGATAATATTTAAAATAAATAATAATTTTATTATTATCACTTATTTTAAATCCTCTAATTATACCATTATCATATAAAATTTTTATTACAGGTAATATCATAGTACTATTATAACGTAATATTGCAAATTTTACAAAACTTAATTTTGCAACTCTTCATTGTGAAACAAAATCCCCTAAAATAAAATTTACACTCATATTTATTTTATTTAATTAATAATATTAATATTAAAAATCTTTAAAAATTATATTAAATTAAAATGAAGCTTTACGTAGTCCAATTAAAAATCCATAATTTGCCCATTTTTTAGCAACTAAACGATGAATTTTAAATTGTCTTAACACAGCTCTACCATTAAAATTAATAACACAATATTTACGATAATATGAAATAGAATGCTTTTTCTCATATTTTAAAAATTGTTCATAAGCAAAAAGTTTTTGTTTTTTACTTAAATGTTCATTAATTAAAACTGATTTCAAAAAAAGTTTTTGTAATTCCGTATTTTGAAATTCTTTTTTTTTTAATTTATTTTTAATATGTCAATGTACAGCCATATTTTATATTTTAGATCAACCCCCCCATTACTTTTTGCTATAAGCTTTAATTTTTCTTAAGTATTTTGCATACTATGTATTTTGCATAGTAAATTATATATATTAAAATTTATTATACATAATTCTTTAATAAAATATAATAAAAAATTTGCAACATCAATTTTTCCTATTATATTTTATTAAATTTAAAAATTGATAATAATTCTAAGCCATTATAAAAATTTCCTCCATTAAATATAAAATTAAAATCTAAATTATGTTCTAAATTAAATAATCCTATAGAAGAATTTCAATCAACAAACATATTTAAATCATACAAAGTAAATGATAATTGATTTTTATTATATGAAATATAATAATCTTTACCTATTTGTGGACAAATATCATTTATTAAAAAATATAATAAAAAATAACGATTATTTTTTTTTAAAATTGCTTTAACTTGAAATGAATAATATCATAAACCTAAATGAAATTGTGTTTTATAATGATAAACAGAAGCATTGCATCCAAAAAAATAATTTATTAAATAAAAATAATTTGATGTACATAAAGCTTCAAAATTTGTAATATTTTGAATAAAAAATATTAAATTTAAACAACTAAAACTTGGAATACAATAATTTTTTTTATCAAAATTTAATTTATTGAATTTTAATAAATATAAATTGCGTGCTAAATATTTATCATAAAAAGCTAAATCAACAATTCGCATAATTTTTTTAAAACATATAATTAGAAACACATCCTAAAGATGGTCATTTTTTACATAATTCTAATAATACGGGCCATATACTTTATTAGAAACAGGAACACCTTGACTTGTAACAAGAACAACCGTATTTTCTGTAAACTTTAAAAAAATACCAGGAGTTCGACAAAAATTCACTTTAGTACGAATTAAAAGACCTCTATGAATAGTACCACGTAAAAATCTTTGTTTTCAACGATCTTTAGCATTTACAAATTTTCGCGGATTAATTCGAATAATCGTTACTATAACTATATCCCCTAAATAAGCAATACGACTTTTTGAAGATCCTAAAACTTTAATACATTGAGCAAACATAACTCCCGTTTTATCAGTAACTTTTAAAATTGACCCTACTTGTATCATATTTTTTTAATAACATAATTTAATTACTTGTGTTTTAAATGGTAATTTAGTTGAAGCATGCATTAGTGCTTTACGACTTAAATTACTAGAAACGCCTGATAACTCACAAATAACATGCCCTGCTTTAATAGGACATATTCATTTTGAATGAGAACCTTTACCTTTACCCATACGAACACCTAAACCTTTTGCAGTTTTAGAAAAATAAGTAAAAACATTTATTTTTATACGCCCAATTCTTCTAACACTACGTTTAATACTTTTACGACAAGCTTCAATTTGATTAAAAACTAATTTACCTGAACAATTACTTTTTATTGCAAATAAACCATCTTTTGGAAAAAAAACCTTATTTTCATTTAATAACAAATATGATTTACTTGGTTTTTGATTTTTTTTAAATTTTAATCTACTAGGATTTTGTTTCATTTTTATCTTAATTTATATTTATTTGAACTAAATTGTATTGAATAAGGATTATAATTATAATTAGTATAATAAAATCACACTTTAACAGTTATTGAACTATTTTTAACTGGAATTGTATATGCGCTATAATCAATATTAGCAGTAATATTATTTAAAGGTAAACATCCATGTTGAATAGATACCGATGACGCACGTTGTTTTCTTGAAAATCGACCAACAAAATGAAATTTGAATCCGCTTAACCCAAATAAAAATTTACGATTTATTTGTTTTTCTCGCAATTTCAATTTATTTAATTGTAACATATTAAAAATTTGAAAAAAACTTTCAACAAATTGAATATTTAAAAATTTATTTAATCGTCAACTTGAAAGCCCTATGTATATATATTTCAAATCAATAGACAAATTTTTAAAATTAAAAATATCTATATTAAAATATATTATCGTATAAAATATAAAAATATATGAATAATTTAAACTATATTCAAATTTATTAAATTTAAAGCAATTACTATTTTTTAAAAAATATAAGTGTAATCAAGCTTTGGCTCTTATTAAACGTAAAATTAATTTACATTTTTTATTATTATTACAAAATTTTCATTTAAAATTTATTTGAAATAATAATAAAAAATGTTCATAACTAATTCAAGTTTTTATAATATTATAAAATTCGCTTCAAAATTTAAAAAAAAATTTATTATATAAATAAAATTCTTTTTTTAAATTTTGTTTATAAATAAAATTTACATGCGAACCAAATTTAAATGGTAAATTCAACTGATTTTCATTTAAATTAAATGAAACTCTTTGTAATTCATATCGAATAGGATTAATTAATGATTTTATAGTAAAATGTTGTTTAATTTTATATGCAAAAAATCACGATAAAAATTTAGGAGTTATTTCATTATTTGATATTCTATATCAAATAATAACAACATTTAAATCAAAACAATATTTCGCAATATGTTCAAAATAAATAGATTGATTCTTGAAAAATACATTTAATCCAGATATACTAAAATACCAGTAAGAAAACTCTAATAATCCTTTTCACCAATCAAATTTATTTATTTGTAAAAACTTTCTAAATAACATAAATCATACTAAAAATCTTGATTTATGCTGTATAGGTACTTCTTTCAAAAATATTAAATAATTAATTATAGAATAAAAATTTTCATCAGAAAATGAATTAATTAAATAAGACATTATTTTTTTTGGTCAAATTTCAATTAAAGGTTTTCTAAAATTTTCATATTTAAATGTTAAACAATATATTAAAAAAAATAATACAGCATTTTGCGCAAAATTAATATCATAATACAATTGTTTATTAGAAATTAAATTTCTAATAAATCAAAAATTTTGTATAACAAATTCTTGAATTAAACCTTCTAACCCAGATTGATACGTATATACATAAATATAAAAAAAACGCCCATTTTGAATAAAATCAAAATGACTACATAAAATACCCATTTTTGCAATATAAAAATAAGAACGTAAAATTTTAATTAAATATAATCGATATTTAAAAATTATATGTAACATATGCGCATAATAATAACTCTTAAAAAAATACAAATTTTCCCAAGAACGCGTTCATCCTAAACGCATTGCAATCGGATTTATTAAATGACCCATAAATTTTTATCTTTTTTTTTTTTTCTTTTTAATAAATTGAGGCCCTAAAACTTTTTTTACTGCAAATTCGCCAAATTTTTTACCTGACATCGCTTTTTTTACAGAAAAAAAAATAATTTTTTTTCCATTATAAACACCCACACGTTGTTTATAAAAAAAATCAGATATAATAATAGAACGCGAAATTTGATTTACCAAAAAATTTTTACTTCAAGAATTTAATATAATAAAAGGAAATTTTCAACTCGAACGATGCATATTTTTTTTTTACTAAGGATAACCTTCATCTTTTCATAAATATCATCATAATATTCAACATGCAATTCAACTTCAAAGAAGTGCTTGACGTCATGCTTGCCCTATAATATAATGATCATGTTTAATTTTTTCTTTATTTTGTTGTTCTTCTAATTTCATATCTTCTTTTCATTTATTAAAACGTGTTTCAATCTCAGCTTCAGTTTTCAATTGTCATTCATTTTTAAGCCCGTTACCTATTTGTTTAATAACGGGTAGAAAAGAAGAAGTAGGTAATAGAGAATAAACAATATATATAAATTTTATTATAATAAAAATTAGTAATAAACCTGTAATTGAAATTAAAAAAATTAAAATTATTTTTCTCATCATTATTATATTTTATTATTTTATAATTTTTTATATAGTCGACGACGCAAAATTGCAAATTGTGTTTTTGTAGTAGGTGTACCCTTAGCCCATCTCCCTCATGCAGTTACTGGTATTGGCGGATGTGATTTTTTACCGTTACCTCCACCATGCGGATGATCACATGGATTTTTAGCAACACCTCTAACTGTAGGTCGAATACCTAAAGCTCTATTCTTACCAGCTTTACCAATAATATTAAATTTATGTAAAGAATTTGAAACTTGGCCTAACATTGCCATAGAATTTAAAGATACATGTAATTGTCATTTAGAAGATAATTTTAAAATTGCTTTATCTTGTTTTTTTCCTATAAATAAACATTTCGTACCAGCTGCTCGACATAATTTAGAACCCAAAAAAGGTTTAATTTCTATCATACTTACAATAGAAAATAATGATATATTTTTTAAAATTGTTGCTGAAGAAATTGGTAATAATTTTATAGGTAATTTTGCGCCGGAGTAAATAAAAATATCTTCTTCAATATTTCTAAAATCCGCAGCAATTATATAAGCTATTAACCCATTTCTATATAATATAGCATGGATATAAGCAGTTCGATTTGTATCATATTGTCGATATAAAATAGAACCTCACATATTAATTCGTCTAAAAAAATCAATAAAACGATAAATTCTTTTATTTAAAGTACCTCTATGTAATATACAAACTCGACCAAAAAAATTTCTACCACCTGTAGATTTTTTACCTATTTGTATAATTTTATCAAATTTTTTAATAAAATATGTTTTATGTATCATAAATTTATTTCATTAATAATTTTGTAAAATTTAATAAATATTTTATTTTAGAATTTAAATTTTTATTAAAATATCAATATTTATTAAAAAAATTAATATTAACTTTTTCAACAAATATTGAATTTATAATAAAATTAAATATTTTATTTAATTTTATTATAAATTTAGATGTATGTAAAATATATATATTTTTAATATAAAAAGTATTTAAAGAAATAAAATTTATTTTTATTAATTCAAATAATATTCGAATTCTTGAAATTAAAATTTTATTTGTTTTTATTAAAGTTAAAAATAAAAAATATATAAATTCAATTCTATAGAAAAAAAATAGTCTAATAATTTTAATAAAATTCAAATAAATTAATATAAATAAAATTATTAATGTTAAAAAAACAATAAATTCTTCATTTCAAAAAAATAAATTAGTATTAAATCCAATTAATATTATTAGAAAAAATATCAAAAACCTCAACATTTAATATTTTTTTAATAAAAAGTTAGTATCCATTTGTAAATATAATTTATATTCTTCATTACGTAATAAATAAAATAATAATGAACGTAAACTTAAAGAACAATTTTTATTTAAAACTTTACACATTAATCCAAAAAAATAACGAATTTGAATAGAATTTTTAAAATTTAATTCTGTAGAAAAAACTTTTAACGAAAATGATATCATTGATAACGAATACAATAAGCTAAATCTCTAAAAACATCAAATTTATTGAAATTATCAAAAAAAGATTCAACAAAAGGACCTGGACGCATATAATCATTAAACTGGAAAAAATATTCTTTAAAAAAAATAGCTAATAAAAATGTATTT
>Ga0116227_10013645_pt1 | contig 12676 bp, 12 predicted proteins | sample S1TSphgellanicum_FD_89693 | JGI IMG/M metagenome (GOLD analysis project Ga0116227, IMG submission 89693) | Host-associated microbial communities from peat moss isolated from Minnesota, USA - S1T2_Fb - Sphagnum magellanicum MG | ecosystem: Host-associated > Plants > Peat moss > Unclassified... | reverse complement strand
TGGGATGAGCGCTGCAAGGCGATGTTCGGCCTCCATTCCGACGCGCCCATCGGCTATGAGGAAAGCTTCCTGCCCGGCCTGCATCCGCAGGATCGCGCCTTGGCCGATGCCGCGGTGCGCGCCGCGCTCGATCCTGCGGGCGACGGGCAATATGACATCGAATACCGCACCATCGGGCTGGATGACGGCATCGAGCGCTGGCTGGCGGCGCGCGGCGCGGCGGTGTTCGAGGGCGGGCGCGCGGTGCGCTTTATCGGCACCGTCATCGACATTTCGCAGCGCAAGCGGGCCGATGCGGCTTTGTCGGCCTCCGAAGCGGCGCTGCGCGAGGAGAGTCTGGCGCTCGACATTCTCAACCGCACCGGGCAGCGGGTGGCGGCGGAACTCGATCTCGACACGCTGGTGCAGGCGGTGGTCGATGCCGGGCGGGAGCTGGCCGGGGCGGAGATCGCCGCCTTTTTCTACAACCGCGTCAATGACGGTGGTGAGAGCTATCTGCTCTACAGCCTGTCGGGCGCGTCGATCAGCGATTTCGAGAAATTCCCCATGCCGCGCAACACTGCCGTCTTCGGCCCCACGTTCGGGGGGGAAGGCGTGGTGCGCTCGGGCGATATCACCAAGGACCCGCGTTACGGGTACAATGCGCCGCATCGTGGCATGCCCAAGGGCCATCTGCCGCTGGTGAGCTATCTGGCGGTGCCGGTGGTGTCGCGGTCCGGCGAGGTGATCGGTGGGCTGTTTTTTGGCCATAAGCAGTCCCATCGTTTCGACGAGCGGTCCGAAAGGCTGGTGCTGGGTCTGGCGGCACAGGCGGCGACCGCCATCGACAATGCCCGTCTGATGCAGGCCCAGCAGCGCCTCAACCAGACGCTGGAGCAGAAGGTGACCGAGCGCACCCAGGCGCTGGAAAATGAAATGGCGATGCGCGCCAGCACCGAGGCCGCGCTGCGCCAGGCCCAGAAGATGGAGGCCGTGGGCCAGCTGACCGGCGGCATCGCGCATGATTTCAACAATATGCTGTCGGGCGTGATCGGCGGGTTGAACCTGATCAAGCGGCGCATCGCTTCGGGGCGGCTGGAGGATCTCGACCGCTTTATGGAGGCGGCGACCACCTCGGCGCATCGCGCTGCCGCGCTCACCTCGCGGCTCCTGGCCTTTTCGCGGCGGCAATCGCTCGATGCGCGGTCGGTGGATATCAACGCCTTGACCGAGGCGCTCAACGATCTGCTGGCCCGCACGGTCAATGAGAACATCGCGCTGCATATCGAGCCGGGCGAGGGGTGCCCCCATGCCATCGTCGATGCCAATCAGCTTGAGAATGCGATCCTCAATCTGGCGATCAACGCGCGCGATGCCATGCCCGAGGGCGGCACGCTGACCGTCAGCGTCAGCACCGCGCAGCTCGACGCGCGTGACACGGCGGCCACCCCCGGCGTCGAGGCGGGGCGCTATGTGGTGATTGCGGTGTCGGACACCGGCGTCGGCATGGCGCCCGAAGTGATGGACAAGGTGTTCGAGCCCTTCTTCACCACCAAGCCGATCGGGCAGGGCACGGGTCTGGGCCTGTCGATGGTCTATGGTTTCGCGCGGCAGTCGGGCGGGCAGGTAAGGGTGCACAGCGAGCTGGGGCAGGGTACGCGGGTCAGCCTCTATCTGCCGGTCAGCGACAGCGATGCCGATGCGTTGGGGGATGGCCCGGCCATCGCACCCGAAGGGCAGGGCCAGATCGTGCTGGTGGTTGAGGATGATCCCTCGGTCCGCCTGCTGGTCTGCGAGGTGCTGGAAGAGCTGCACTATGTCGCCATCGAGGCGGGCGATGCGGCGCAGGCGATCCCGGTGCTGAAATCGGGCCAGCAGCTCGATCTGATGATTTCGGACGTTGGTCTGCCCGGCATGAACGGGCGGCAATTGGCCGAGGTGGCGCGCGAACACCGCCCCCATCTGCCGATCCTCTTCGTGACCGGCTATGCCGAGAATGCCGCGATCCGCGCCGGTTTTCTGGGCACCAATATGGATATGATCACCAAACCCTTCGCGCTGGATTCGCTGGCCGACAAGATCCACAGGATGATCGCGCGTTAACGGGGCTTCTGATACGCTGGCCCGATGTATCAGATTCGACAGGACGATCTTGCGGGTCAGCCGACCCGCGCTCTGCTGGCGCTGCATCTGGCGGGCATGCAGGCCAATTCCCCGCCCGAGGCGGTCTTCGCGCTGGATCTCTCAGGCCTGCAGGTGCCCGAGGTGACGGTGTGGAGCGCCTGGCGCGATGACCGCATCGCCAGCATCGGCGCACTCAAGATGCTGGGCACGCGGCAGGCCGAGATCAAGTCGATGCGCACCCATCCCGATTTTCTGAGGCAGGGCGCAGGCGTGGCGGTGCTTCACACCATCATCACCGCCGCGCGCGACAGAGGCCTCAAACGGCTGAGTCTGGAAACAGGCAGCGGGCCGTCCTTCGACGCCGCGCTGGCGCTCTATCGGCGCAACGGCTTTGCCAATGGCCCGGCTTTTGGCGGTTATGAGGCCAGTGCCTTCAACCAGTTCCTGCATCTGGACCTGTGAGAGGGACGTTCTCCCCCTTGCCATGGCGGGTGAAAAGTCCACATTGGCGGGCATGACGTCCATGCTTTCCGGTTCGACCACTGCCGCTGCCAAGATTGCCGATGCTCTGGGTGAGGGCGGTTTCGTCCATGTGCCCGCGCCCGGTGTGCAGCAGGCTCTGGGGTGGAACGAAGCCGAATGGGCGGACTTTGCCGCAAGCTGGGATGAACTCGGCCCCGATGGCTATATGGCCGATGGCGGGCGCTATCGCCTGCGCCGCCATGGCACCTTTGCGGTGCGGGGCAAGCAGGCGCAGCGCGCGGCCCATCAGCCGCATTTCCAGTCGCGCGACTACAATCCGCTCAACGGCGGCGTGCAGCGCTGGTTCGAGCCGATGAAGGAAGCCGCGGCCGACAGCCCCGTGCTGCGCGCGATTTTTGAGACCTTCACGCCGATCTTCACCGCTCTGGATGGCCGCGATCCCGCGACAAGCTGGCACAGCGAAGTCCACCAGTTCCGCATCGAAACCTCGCCCACCGAGACCGGCCGCCCCACGCCTGAGGGCTTCCACCGTGACGGCGTCGACTGGGTGCTGGTGATGCTGATCGACCGCCGCAATGTCGAGCAGGGCGAAACCGAGATCGCCGATCTGCATGGCGCTCCGCTGGGGCGTTTTACGCTGGGCGTGCCGGGCGAGGCGGTGCTGCTCGATGACCGGCGGATCATGCATGGCGTCACGCCGATCCGTCCGATTGCCGGGGATCAGATGGCCTATCGCGATGCTCTGGTGGTGACATGGCGCCTCGGCGATGAAGCCATGGCCTTGCCTGAGGATGCGGTGTAACCTCTGCCACGGCTTTTTGTTGTCGCATCGTTTTTGCGAAAACCGGTTCCCACTTTTCGCACGATGCTTTGGTGGGAGAGTTGCGATGCGGGTGATGGTTCTGGTCAAGGCCACGCAGGACAGCGAGGCCGGTGCGCCCCCTGAAAAGGCGATGCTCGCCGCAATGGGCCGCTTCAACGATGAGCTGCGCGAGGCGGGCATTCTGCGCGCCGCCGATGGTTTGCGGCCCTCCTCCGATGGCAAGCGAGTCGCCTTCGATGGCGAGAGCCGCACGCTGATCGACGGGCCTTTTCAGCACACCAATGAACTGGTCGCCGGTTTCTGGCTGTGGGAGGTGAAGGATATGGCGGAGGCGGTGGCATGGGTGAAGCGCTGCCCCAATCCCATGCCCGGCCCCAGCGAGATCGAAATCCGCCCGCTCTATGAAATGAGCGATTTTATCTGACTACAGGCTGGGCACGTTGACCAGCGCCTCGCGGGTGATGTCCTCGATGCGGGTGCAGCCGGTCAGCGCCATGGCGACGCGCATCTCGGCCTCGATCAGGCGCAGCATATGGGCCACGCCCTCCTGCCCGCCGCCGCCCAGCGCATAGACCCATGCCCGGCCCAGCAGCACGCCCTTGGCGCCCAGCGCCAGCATCCGCACCACATCCAAACCCGAACGCACGCCGCCATCTGCCAGCACGGTCAGCCTGTCGCCCACGGCATCGGCAATCACGGGCAGGGCGCGCGCGCTGGAGGGCACGCCGTCCAGCTGGCGCCCGCCATGGTTGGAGACCACGATGCCATCGGCGCCCAGATCGGCAGCCGAACGGGCATCGGCCTCATCGAGGATGCCCTTGATGATCAGCGGCCCGTCCCATGTCTCGCGGATGAAATCGAGGTCGCGCCATGTGACGCTGGGGTCGAAATTGTTGCGCATCCAGGCGAAGAAATCCTCCAGCCCGGTGTTCTCCTTCAGCACGGGGGCGACATTGCCCAATTGATGCGGCTTGCCGTTGATGCCCACATCCCACGCCCAGTCGGGATGCATCGCGCCCTGAAACCAGCGGCGCATGTCGCCCAGCAAGCCGGGCGCCCCGGCCAGACCCGAATGATAGTCGCGATAGCGCGAGCCCGGCACCGGCATGTCCACGGTGAAGACCAGCGTGGAGCAGCCCGCGGCCTTCGCCTGCGCCATCAGATCGCGCATAAAGGCGCGGTCGCGGATCATATAGAGCTGGAACCAGAAGGGCTGGCTGCTGGCCGCCGCCACCTCGGCGATCGGGCATACCGAGACGGTCGAGAGGCAGAAGGGCACGTTTGCGGCATTGGCCGCGCGCACCGCCTGCGTTTCCCCGCGCCGCGCATTCATGCCGGCAAGGCCGATGGGCGCCAGCGCGACGGGCAGGCTCTGCTCATGGCCGAAGAGGGTGGTCGACAGCTTCAGCGCCGAGACATCGTTGAGCACCCGCTGGCGCAGCGCGATATCCTCCAGATCGGCGACATTGCGGCGCAAGGTCACCTCGGCATAGCTGCCCCCGTCGATGTATTCGAAGAGGAAGGGGGGCAGGCGGCGGCGCGCCAGCTCGCGATAGTCGAGCGCGGATGCGGCTTTCATCGCGGGCGCCCTTACTGCAGGTTCACGAAAGCGCCGCCATCGACCAGCAGCGCCGCGCCGGTGACATAACGCGCCATGTCCGAGGCCAGGAAGACGATGGGCCCGGCCAGATCGTCGGCCTCGCCCAGACGGCCCAGCGGCACGCGGGCGGCCATGCGGTCACGCTTTTCGGTGTCGGCCAGATCGTCCTTGTTGATCTCGGTCAGGATGGTGCCGGGCAGCACCGAGTTGCAGCGGATGTTATGCTTGCCCAGCGCAATGGCGGCGCTCTGCATCAGCGAATGCACACCGGCCTTGGTGGGGGTGTAATGGGTCTGGAACTCACCGCCCACCAGCGCCGAGATGGAGGAGACCGCGACGATGGCGCCGCCCTTGCCCTGCTTCACCATCTGGTTGGCGGCGGCCTGCACCATGTAATAGGCGCCATGGAGGTTCACCTGAAAGGTGCGGTCCACCACCTCGACCGGCATGTCGAGGAAGGCGTGGAAGGGGCAGATCCCGGCGTTGGTCACGAAGACATCGACGCCGCCCAAAGCCTCCACCGCCTTGGCCACGAAATCCGTGGCGGTGGCCGGATCGGCGACATCGCCCTGCACGGCCAGACCCTTGCGGCCCAAAGCCTCGATCTGCGCGATGACCTGCTGGGCGCGCGCCTCGCTGCTGGCATAGTTGATCGCCACATCCGCGCCTTGCCGGGCGGCTTCAACAGCGGCGGCCGCGCCGATGCCGGTCGATCCACCGGTGATCAGAACGCGCTTTCCTGCCAGCAATGTCATCAAACTCTCTCCTGAACTATCTCTTGAATGCAAGGATTTAGGGTGTTGGGCTGAAGCCCAGCTCGTGGCTGATGGCTTGCGCGGTGCCGCGCACCTGCGCGATCAGATCGGCCATGCGCGCGTCATCCATATATTGCGCCGCGCTCGACACGCTGATCGCCGCGACGATCTTGCCCGAGGCATTGTGCACCGGGGCCGAGACGCAGCGGATGCGGTCCTCGTTTTCCTCAAGATCGAAGGCATAGCCGCCCTTGGCGTAGTCGCGCATGCGCTGCTGCCACAGGGCTGCGTCAGCGGGCGGAGCGCCCGCGGCCTGATCCTGCGCGAAGCGCTGGGCCAGCCAGCTTTCCGACTCGTCGAGGATCAACGCCTTGCCAAGGCCGGTGCAGGTCAGCGGATGGCGTTCCCCCACGCGGCTGGAGATGTTGATGCGGCGGCGGCCGGGGATCTTGTCGAGATAGAGCGCGCTGGCGCGGTCCGCATCGAGTACGCCCAGATGCACCGTATCCTCGGTCAGCGCGCCCAGCGACTCGAGATGCGGGCGGGCGAGCTGGATGATGTCGGCCTGCTCGCTGGCACGATGGCCCAGCGCGAGCATGCGCGGCCCCAAACGGTAACCGCTGCGCGGGGTGTTGGCCAGAAAACCGCGATCGACCAGCGCGCTGGCGAGGCGATGTGCGGTGCTTTTGGTCAGCCCCAGCTTCTCGGCCAGTTCGGTGGCGGTCAGGGTCTGGTCGGCCACGGCCTCGATCACGTCGAGCCCGCGCATCAGCGTCTGTGCGCCGCCGCCTGCGGGGGCAGTTTCAGAGGCGCTTTCGCCGGAGGTGGGGTTGGTGGTTGACGTCATGATTTCCATATCCTAAATCATATTCCCACGATGTGGCAAGATGCTGTGCGATGAAAGAGCGCAGCCGCCGTCGCCGACGAGGATGAACCTATGCCCTTTCCACGTATCAAGCACGTTCGCGCCTTTACCGCAAAAGGCGGCGGGGCCGACTATCACGATCAGGGCGCGGGCCACTGGATCGACGACCATATTTCGACCCCGATGGCCAAATACCCCGAGTATCGCCAGTCGCGTCAGAGCTTCGGCATCAATGTGCTGGGCACGCTGGTGGTGGAGATCGAGGCCGAGGATGGCACTGTCGGCTTCGCGGTGACGACGGGCGGCGAACCGGCCTGCTACATCGTGGAAAAGCACCTCTCGCGCTTTCTGGAAGGGCGCGACCCGCGCGAGGTCGAGAAGATCTGGGATCAGATGTATTTCTCGACCCAGTATTACGGCCGCAAGGGTCTGGTGGTGAACGCCATTTCCGGCGTCGATCTGGCGCTCTGGGATCTGCTGGGCAAGCTGCGCGACGAGCCGGTCTATCACATGCTGGGCGGCGCGGTGCGTGACGAGCTGCAGTTCTATGCCACCGGCGCCCGCCCCGACATCGCCAAGGAACTGGGCTTTATCGGCGGCAAGATGGCGCTGCACCATGGCCCCGCCGAGGGCGAGGAAGGGCTGCACAAGAACATCGCCGAACTGGCCGAGATGCGCAGCCGTGTCGGTGACGATTTCTGGCTGATGTTCGACTGCTGGATGTCGCTGGATGTCGAATACGCCACGCGCCTCGCGCATCGCGCCTGGGACGAATGCGGCCTCAAATGGATCGAGGAGGCTTTGAGCCCTGACGATTACTGGGCCTATCAGAAGCTGAAGGCCAACGCCCCCAAGGGCCTGCTGGTCACCACCGGCGAGCATGAGTCGACCCGCTGGGGCTTCCGCATGCTGATGGATATGGAATGCTGCGACATCATCCAGCCCGATGTGGGCTGGTGCGGCGGCGTCACCGAACTGATCAAGATTGCCAATTACGCCGACAGCAAGGGCGTGATGATGGTGCCGCACGGGTCTTCGGTGTACTCGTATCACTTCGTCATCACGCGCCACAACTCGCCCTTCGCCGAGTTCCTGATGATGCATCCCGGACCGACCGAGATCGTCCCGATGTTCGCCCCCCAGCTTCTGGGTGAACCGGTGCCCGTCAACGGCCGCATCAAGGCCAGCGCGCTCGACAAGCCCGGCTTCGGCGTCGAGCTGAATCGCGACATTCCGCTTCATCGTCCCTACGCCCGTTAAGGATTTTACCCCATGAAACTCGTTCGTTACGGCGCCAAGGGCGCTGAAAAGCCCGGCCTGGTCGATGCCGAGGGCAAGATCCGCGATCTCTCGGCCCATGTGGCCGATATCACCGTCGAGGCGCTGCCGATGATCGCCGCCATCGATGCCGCCAGCCTGCCGGTGGTCGAGGGTGACGTGCGTTACGGCGTTCCGGTGAAGGGCATCGGCAAGATCGTGGCCATTGGTCTGAATTACCGCGACCATGCCATCGAATCGAACCTGCCGATCCCCAGCGAGCCGATGATGTTCATGAAGGCGGTCTCCAGCCTGACCGGCCCCAACGATTTCGTGATGCTGCCCGAGGGTTCGACCCATGGCGATTGGGAGGTCGAGCTGGGCTTTATCGTCAGCAAGACCGCGCGCTATGTCTCTGAAGAGGACGCCCTCGACCATGTCGCCGGCTACGTGCTGGCCAATGACGTGTCGGAGCGCTTCAACCAGAAGGAGCGCGGCACGCAGTGGTCGAAGGGCAAGGGCCATGACACCTTCTGCCCCGTCGGCCCCTGGCTGGTGACGCCCGATGACATTGCCGATCCGCAGGACCTGCCGATGTATCTCGATGTCAACGGCGAGCGCATGCAGACCGGCAACACCAAGACGATGATCTTCCATCTGCGCCAGCTCATCAGCTATGCCAGCCGCTTCGTCACACTGGAGCCGGGCGATCTGGTCATCACCGGCACTCCTCCGGGCGTGGGTGAGGGCAAGAAGCCCGAGAAGATCTTCCTCAAGGCTGGCGACGTGATGGAACTGGGCATCGAGGGTCTTGGCACGCAGCGTCAGGATGTGGTCGCCTTCGATCTGGCGAAGCTGGCATGAGCGCGGTCTACGCGGGCCGTTACAACGGCCGGGCCGCCATCGTGACGGGCGGGGCCAGCGGCCTCGGCAAGGCGGTGGCCGCGCGCATCGTGGCGGAGGGCGGCACCGTCGCCCTCTGGGACGTGAACGCCGACGCGCTGGAGGCCGCCAAGGCCGAGACCGGCGCCAGCTTCTCCGTGGCGCTCGACGTCAGCGATGCCGAAGCCGTGGCCGCCGCCGCCGAGGCCAGCGTGAAGGCGCTGGGCAAGGTCGATGTGCTGGTCTGCTCGGCGGGCATCACCGGGGCGACCGTGCCGGTGCATGAGTTCCCGATCGACAGCTGGCTGCGCGTCTTCGACATCAACGTCAACGGCCTGTTCTACTGCAACCGCGCCATCGTGCCGCATCTGCTGGCCAATGGTTACGGGCGCATCGTCAATGTGTCGTCGGTGGCGGGCAAGGAAGGCAATCCCAATGCCAGCGCCTACAGCGCCAGCAAGGCGGCGGTGATCGGCCTGACCAAGAGCTTGGGCAAGGAACTGGCGGGCAAGGGCGTGATCGCCAACGCTTTGACCCCGGCAACCTTCGAGAGCCCGATCCTGGCGCAATTGCCGCAATCGCAGGTCGATTACATGCGCAGCAAGATCCCCATGGGCCGTCTGGGCGAGGTGGAGGAATCCGCCGCGATCATCTGCTTTATGGCCAGCGAGGAATGCTCCTTCACCACGGCGTCGACCTTCGACACCTCGGGCGGGCGCACCACCTATTGATCAAGCTGATCCGGCGGAGCCCCACACAGACGGGGCCCGCCGGACGGCCTATGTTGCCGCATCGTTTTACACGATGCTCCGGCAGGGAGCAGGACTATGGGCGCGATCCCTTTTGTTGATGCGCATATCCATCTGTGGAAGCTCAGCCATCTGCGCTATGCGTGGCTGACCGGACCTTTCGATGACAATGGCCCCAACGGCAGTGTCGAGGCCATCGCGCAGGACTATCTGACCGCCGACTACCGCCGCGATCTGGCCGAGTGGAACCCGGTGGGCGCGGTGCATGTCGATGCCGGGGCCGATGGCGATCAGGCCATCGACGAGACGCATTGGCTCAATGGGCAGGCCGAGCAGGACGGGACCTTCCCGACCGGCCTCGTCGCTTTTGCCGCGCTTCACGATCCGCGCATCGATATTCTGCTGGCGGCTCAGGCGCGCCACAGTCGGGTGCGCGGCATCCGCCATATCGTCAACTGGCATGCCGATCCGGCGCGCAGCTATACGCCCGGCGATCTCACGCAGGATGCGGCGTGGCAGGCCGGTTATGCGAAGCTGGGCGAGCATGGCCTGTCCTTCGATCTGCAATGCTATCCCGGGCAGATGGCGGGCCTGGTGCCGCTGATCGCGCGCCATCCCGAGATCCCGGTCATCATCAACCATATGGGCATGCCGGTCATCACCGATGCCGATGGGCTGGAGGTATGGCGCAAGGGGTTGGCGGCTTTGGCCGCTTTGCCGCATGTCTCGATCAAGCTGTCGGGGCTGGGCTTTATCCGGCGCGACTGGGATCAGGCGCTGGTGCTGCCGTTGCTGCGCGAGGTGGTCGATCTCTTTGGCACGCAGCGCGCCATGATCGCCAGCGATACGCCGACCGACAAGCTGTTCGCCCCGCTGCCGCGCTATCTGGAGGCCTATCGCACCTTCACCGCCAGCTTCAGCGAGGATGAGCAGCGCGACCTGTGGGGCCGCAACGCCAACCGCATCTATCGTCTGAACCTCGACCTCTAAGGAGCTGTGACGATGGAAAAGATCGCCTTCAAGATGACCCTGAAACCGGGCCATCTCGACGAATACCGCAAGCGCCATGACGAGATCTGGCCCGATCTGGTCGCGGCCCTTAAGGCCGCTGGCATCCGCGACTATTCGATCCATTATGATGCCGCCACCAACGCGCTTTTCGCCACGCTCTGGCGTGAGGAGAACCACGGCATGGACGTTCTTCCGACGCTGGAGGTGATGCAGCGCTGGTGGACCTCCATGGCGCCGCTGATGGAGACCAACGCCGATGGCTCGCCGGTCAGCGTGCCGCTGGAGACCGTGTTCCACCTCGCCTGACCCGACAACGCCAACAGGGGCAGGCAAAAGCCGCTCCGGGAGAGACCAAATGGATGCCAACCCGCTGATCGGCGTGTTCTACCACTGGCTGGGGGGCCTGTCCTCGGCCAGCTTCTATGTGCCCTATCGCGGCATCAAGCGCTGGAACTGGGAGATTTTCTGGCTGACCGGCGGCATCTTCTCCTGGGTGGTGATGCCCTGGCTGATGGGCTCGATCCTGGTGCCCGATCTCTTCGGCATCATGGCGGAGATCCCGCTGCGTATCGTCGGGCTTTGCGTGCTCTTCGGGGTGATGTGGGGTTTTGGCGGGCTGACCTATGGACTGACCATGCGCTATCTCGGCCTGTCGCTGGGCATGGCGGTGGTGCTGGGGCTGTGCACGGTGTTTGGCACGCTGATCCCGCCGCTGGTGCAGGGCGATTTCGCGGCCAAGCTGCTCGATACGCTGTCGGGCCGGATCGTGCTGCTCGGGCTGGGGATCACCGTGCTGGGCATCTGCGTTGTGGCTCTGGCGGGCGCCGCCAAGGACCGTGCCCAGTCGGCGGAAGAGAAAGCCGCCACCGTCGCCGAGTTCGACTTCCGCAAGGGCATCTTCGTGGCGATCTTCTCGGGCATCATGTCGGCCTGCTTCGCCTTTGGCCTTGCGGCGGGCGAGCCGGTGAAGGCGATTGCCGCCGCCCATGGCGCGGGCCCGCTGTGGACCGGCCTGCCGGTGCTGTGCCTGGTGATGTTCGGCGGCCTGCTGACCAATGGCGTGTGGTGCCTGATCCTGACGCGCCGCAATGGTTCGGCGGGGCAATGGCTGGGACAGGGCGAGGCGCAAACAGCTCCGCTGGCGTTCAATTACGCGCTGGCGATCCTTGGCGGGTCGCTGTGGTATTTCCAGTTCTTCTTCTACACCATGGGCGAGAGCAACATGGGCCGCTACGGCTTTTCGAGCTGGGTGCTGCATATGGCCAGCATCATCATCTTCGGCACGCTGTGGGGCTTTGCGCTGAAGGAATGGAAGGGCGCCAGCGCCGGGGTGAAGGCGACGGTGGTGGGCGGCATCGTCATCCTGCTCGCGGCCACGGTGACCATCGGCTACGGCAACCGCCTGGGCGGTTAACCCCGACACCGGTGGAGCGTTCAGGCACACCGACCGGGTGCCGCTGCGCCATCGCCGGGAGACGTTATGGGAGCGCGAGGGTGTAACACCCTCGCATCTTCCTTTCCTTATTCCGACTTTCTCTTGCGACAAACCGAAGCCCAATTTCCTAGATTTTAACCACTTTGATGGGTTCTTGATGCATGCCTCATCCATCGCGCTCGATGCGATGGATGAGGATGACGGAGTTTTCCTTGGCTGGATCGCTCTCCCGCCGGATCATGGTGTTGTGCGGCATGGTCTGCGCCGTGCTGGTGCTGTTTGCCGCCTTGCTGCTCGACGAAGCGGCGCGGATGCACAGCAGCCTGAGCTGGGTTGCCCATTCTTCCGAAGTGCTCAAGACCGCCAATCAGGCCATCGGCCATCTGCGCAACGCCGAGGGGGGAGAGCGCGGCTTCCTGCTCAACCGCGATGCCGATCAGGCCGCGCTGGTCGAGAGCGAGGGTCTGGCGGCCCGGCGCGCCGCGGCCTCCATCGCGAAGTTGACGCTCGACAACCCTTCGCAAAACGCCCGCGCTCAGAATGTGCGCGCGCTGATCGAGGAACGTGCCGCCAATCTGCACCTCTCGGTCGAGCAGCTGCGCAAGGGCGACCCTGCCGAGGATGCCACCACGGCCCGGGGCCGGCTGCTGATGCTGCTGGTCGAGGCGCGGCTGGGCGATTTCCTCACCGAGGAGCGCATGCTGTCCAACGCG
>Ga0116227_10013643_pt1 | contig 12680 bp, 10 predicted proteins | sample S1TSphgellanicum_FD_89693 | JGI IMG/M metagenome (GOLD analysis project Ga0116227, IMG submission 89693) | Host-associated microbial communities from peat moss isolated from Minnesota, USA - S1T2_Fb - Sphagnum magellanicum MG | ecosystem: Host-associated > Plants > Peat moss > Unclassified... | reverse complement strand
AAAAAAAAAATTATATTATATATATATATATATATATATATATATATATATATATATATATATATATATATATATATATATATAGATATAACTTCCATCAAAATTATGGATGAATGTTTTATTTTATCATTAAGTTCCTATAAATGTATTTGGTGGTTATGGTTTAAAATGCCATGAATTTCAATATGTCTTAATTATATTAGTATTATCATGCTAACATCCACCCCATGGTCTTTTTTTTATGTTTTAAATTAAAGTTGTATATTTATATTTATATATATTTTGGGGCAAATTAACTTAGTGTCATTGACAACAATGGGTTTTTTTTTCCTTTCCAAAGGTGCCACAACTTCCTTCTAACCTATTTATAAATGTCATGGACAATAATGGGGGATTGTTTTCCATTTTTCTTGGATGGTGCCACAACTTTTGTCAAATTTAACTAGTGTTTTTTACAATGATGAGTTTTGAATGCTTTAAATATTTTAAAATTATCTATTGTCATTGATGACAATGGGTTTTTGAAATAAACAAAAAATTTAATTTGAAGCACCTTAATTTAACTTCCTTCAAACAATCTATTATCATAAATGACAGTGGGATTTTTTTAATAATTATTTATTTCCAAAGTGTCCTAATTTTTCATGAAATATATATATATATATATATATAATGTTGTTGACAACAACATGGGGGTAACACTCATCCCATGACAACATTTTTTCATTGCTTAACGTTATTGATGAAAATGATTTTTTACACAAATTTTTTAAAAATATTTTGGTCCCATATTTTCCCCTATAATCACATTATCCATCATTATTAAATGACAATCAAGTTTGAAATATTAATACTTGGACAACAAATGAAGATGGATGTAAATAATTTTGTTGTTATTTATTTTCCAATCATGAATGAATTTCATCCAATTATTTATTTATTTAATACAACTCACAAATGAAATTCATCCATTTTAGTTCGTTCATCTATGGACACATTCATCTATGTAGGTGGATTAAAATCACATTATGCTTTAAGCTACAAGCTCCAAGCTTTGACTTTATGCTCATGCGCAAGCCATCCTCGTGGGTGTGTGGTTTTTTGGAGTAGGTTTGTATGTATACATGTATGTTTAAATAGTATCCTAGAAATATTTAAGTTCTATGAATCTCTTATGTAAGACTATAATTCTTGAATGTCCAAAAAAACATTTACCTTTTTTCTTTTTTGATTTTTTGAAGTTTCATTATTTTATTTCTCTTTATGCCCTTTGTCATGGCATTCATTTGTTGGGTTTTTGTGTACACTAAAGGTTATCAAAATAAAGATTACATTTTTTTCTTTTATTCTCATGTTTTATACCTAAAAATTTCATATAATCTTAATTTGTGATCATGGGTTGTGGGATTTACAATTCCATGTCTTTGTAGAATTTGTCCAAAGTGACAACACATTGAGACTAGAATTGATAGATGCCCTTGGTATATCATTATCCTTGCAACATAAGAAAAAATGTGATCATGTAAAACAAGTGCAATTATAACCTTATGGTCATCATTCACAAAATGTTAGTCCATCACCTTTTATAATAGTGATGAATCTATCATTATTAATTCTTAATCGACTTGATCATTATGACTTGCACCCTAATATGAGGTGCATGGGCTTTACCTAGTACCCACATAACAATATTTTCAAAAAACTTGATTAGTGTGGTGCAAGATGTTTGTTCTAAGGGTGATTTGTCCTTTTGATGAAGGAAAGTTTGATGTGGTCATGGTAGCCAATGTAAGGTATAGATTCTATGTCACTAGTTGGCACAAATTTTGGGAAATGATTAACCAAATATGATTGCACATCATATCAAACCATCAAATGATGTAGTGACCCACAATAGTTCATGCAATAGAACACATATAGACTTTCCTTATCTACAAGCAAATGGGATATTGGACATTTTATGTCATAGTTGCTAAATAAACAAAATTAGAATTACCCAAAGATTAATTTATAAATTTCAATAAAAACAACATAATAGGCTATATCAAAATGTAGAACATCACATTTTTTATTTAGATATGACACAATAGGTAGCTCAAACCTTTTTTCCTTTTCTAGGGAACACCCAAATTCAAATTGGGGATAGAAGATTTGTAGTCCTCTGCTTAAATCCACTTGACCATGTCGCCTACCCCATAACCTCAAGTTGTATTCCTATTTATACAGTCGTATATCAAACTGATAAAAGTTTCATCTTAATCATAATGAGTGATGGAATAATCTATTATAAAGTCTCATCATTTCTTAATCAAACTTTACTTGATTACGATGGGGATGCAATGAAAAAATTGGGTGGGATACATATCATTTTTTATAAATTAAATTATTCTTTAATAATAATCATTTCTTTCCGACAATTAACTCATATGATTGGATGAAGTGGAAAAAAAAAAATTAAATAGATTGTGTCTAATGTAGTAGGATAAATAAACCCCAACTTTTTTTTAAAAAAAAATTACAGAAGTGTTTGTATTGCTTGAATTTGGAAAAACACAATTCGAAAAATTTCATTGCTTTATTCAAAAAGGTTTGATTAAAGAACTCAACGATTTTCTTAAAATTGAAGATCCAAATCAAGGGTTGGAATTTGAATTATTTGGTGAAAAGTATTGATTGGTAGAAACCATAATGAAAGAAAGAGAATCCATATATCAATCTAGTACATATTTGTCAAATTTGTATGTATCAACTTGATTAATTCAAAAAAAATTGGGGGGGGGGGCGGGAAGGGGGAGGGGATTGAAACTAAAAATTGATGGAAGAGCAAGAATATGGGCTAGTTTAAGTAAAAAACAAAAAAAAATTGTTTTAGTTTTACTATTACTAACGGGTTTAACCACCAAATTTTTTTGGGGTGGTGTTTGTTACCTAATTTTTTTTGGATTTTTTGAGGAAAAAGAAAATAAATAAAGAACATCCTTAGTCCACCGAAGATGTTGTAGTAGAATTTTATAGACAATTATATTGCATAGGTGAAGATCTCACATTTTTCAAATCTATACGTAAAGAATTACATAAGTTTTTTTCCAACAAAGATGTGAATTAGGAAGAATTGGTCAATTGAATCTAAATAAAAGACTCGATCTAAATGTACTTGAAAGTGAATATTTTCTATTACCACAAGATGTTTTAGCTACTATGGATTACCTAATAAAAACAAAGTTTGGCATGGGAACGCTTGATGATATAGATCATTTAAAAAATTGTTGTATTAATTCTATCATGGATTATTGCAATTTCAATTTATATTGGCTCTAAATCATTTGGAAAGTTTGGTGCAACAAACCATATGCAGAGTAACAAAACATAACTGCTTACCTATTCCTAAAAGTTTAGTAACTTCCACCCCATTAATAACTACTTTTTTTTTAAAAAATCGGTTCACATCCCTTGTCACAATTTTTGGATCAAACTAATCCATTGACGGAAATAGTTCATAAACAAAGATTGAATTCATTAGGTCTCAAAGGATTAACATGACAAATGACTAGTTTTCAAGTACGAGATATTCGTCCTAGTCACTATGGTTGTATTTGTCCTATTGAAACATTTGAAATCATGAATGTTGGACTTATTGCATTACTATTCATGCAAGAATGAATATTCGGGGAACTCTAGAAACTTCTTTCTATAAAATATCTCAAATATCTAGAGAAGAAGGAATTATTCATTTATCAACAGGGGAAGATGAATATCATCGAATAACTACATGAATTTTTTTGGCTTTGGATGAAAGAATTGAAAAAGTATAGGTAACTCCAACTCGCTATCGACATGAATTTCTAGCTATTGCTTGGGAATAAATACATCTTTGAGGTATTTATCCTTTATAATACTTCTTGTTGGGGCTTGCCTTATTCCTTTTCTTGAACATAATGATGCAAATCTGTTTTGATGGGTTCTAATATGCAATGTCAAGCAGTTTCACTTTTAGAATCTGAAAAATGTATTGTAGGAATAGGTTTAGAAAGTCAAACAACTTTAGATTTTGGAAGCATAACTATAACAAAACAAAGCAAAAAAATTCATTATACCAATAATGGAAAAGTCATTTTATCAATGAGTAACAATAAGAGAGAAGATATGAATTGGATTATATATCAATGTTCCAATAACAATAATTGTGTACATCAATAATCCCAAGTTAATAAAAAAAAAATCTAAAAAAAGGACAACTCATAGCAGACAATGCAGCTACTTCATGAGGAGAATTGGCTTTGGGAAAAATGTTTTAGTAGCATATATGCCACGAGAAGGTTATAATTTCAAAGATGCAATACATATTAGTGAAAGTTTAATCTATGAGGATATTTACACATTTATTCATATTGAAAAGTATAAAATTGAGGCTTGCACAATGAATCGGGGTCCAAAAAAATTACTAGGGAAATAGCTCATTTGGAAAGTAATAGACTTTGTCATTTAGATAAGAGTGGACTCATATTATCAAGATCTTGGGTAGAAATTGGAGACGTTTTGGTGGGAAAATTAACACATCAAAAAGCAAAAGAATCTTTACATGCCACAAAAGGTAAATTATTACAAGCTATATTTGGAATTCAAATAGTTATTGCAAGAGGAACTTGTCTCAAAATACCTCCGGGTGGAAAAGGCCAAGTCATTGATGTGATATGGATTTATCATAAAAATACTTCTATTAATCATGAAAAAAAGGTACATGCTTATATTTTAGAGGAACGAAAAATACAAGTGGGTGAAAAATAGTTGGAAGACATGGTAATAAAGGTATTTCAAAAAAATTACCCATACAAAATATGCCTTATTTACAGGATGGAACACCCATAGATATGGCATTAAGTATGTTGGGTGTACCTTCATAAATGAAACTAGCATAAAAGCATTTTTGCAAGTGACCAAATCTAGTAGACATTGAGATGCTCAACCTTCCTAAGCTTGAAGAAGAAGGCATTAATATGTGGTAAGTCATTGTGCCACAATGAATTTTTGTTCACTATAGAGTTGCCAAAAGTAATTGCCAATCTTCAAAGGCTTTACATACTCAATTGTTTATTCTCAAGGAATGGCCTCCTCCATCCATGCATTGGATCAAACTTCAAAAACAAATCTTTTAACACATGCAAATTATTTATGATTTGCTAAAGCTTTAGTTCCAAGATTTAAGGATTTGTACTTTAGTGGGTTGAAAATAAGGTTTAGACTTGTCAACATGAAGTTGTTTGAAAACCCAATTGGATCATTAATTGGATAATTCAATAAATGGTCAAAGTCAAACAAATTTTGTAAGTAAGGGAACATAAACTTTGCACACATTAATTTCCAACCAAGTTTAGCCCATATCAAACACAAAATCCCAAGGAGATTTTGATACAACATCACAAATAAGATAATCAATGTTACATAACACACCTCAAACTTCAAACCCATTAAATCATCAAACTTTCGTCTTTTTTTTAAAAAGTTTTTCTCATTGGAAGTGGTGTAGTTGTTGAACTTACTTGTCAAATCTAGAATTGTTGATGAGTGCCTTAAAAATACTTTACACCTTGGGGTGAATGCATGTTATGGTGTAGGCAAAAAATTATCATAAAATGGTAGTTTTTAGTACCTACCTAGATTTGATGCATCATGGTGGATTTTTGGTAAAAAATTTGAGATGAAAGTTTGTAATTAATGGTAGTTTACATCCTAGTCTACCATTATGTTATGAAATTGGTGCACAAATGAGAAATTCAATTATGAATTTGAATACATTTTTATTTTTCAATTAGTGTTGGCACAACATTGCAATTATAAAAAAGGACTAAGAAAAATAGTTTCAGTGATAATTTTTTCATGAAATTTTACACATACAAGAAAACAACCATAAGGAATAATCATTTTCATCAAGATTTCAATTTGTTTTGCAAGGATAATAAATTTTTAAACAATGATTCAATCAAAATTGAATTTCTACATATGGCAATTTTCAACATAAACACAAGACATTAGATTCAAAATATTTAAAATTTTAAAATTATGAATTAAAAAAAACTTTAATACAAGAAAAGTAGGTACCAAGTACATTTGAAATTATAATAATCAATAATTTAATGTTCTTTCATACTTTTACATTAGAAGTTGGATACATTTTGATTATAATATAAAAAAGTTGAAAGTCCACAAATACATTTTAATACATCATTAACTTGAAAATAGAAAAAAAAATTATATTTCATTTATTTGCATCTATTTTGTAAGGTTGTGATGTGAACTTAAATATTGAAATTTATTTAAACTTACTTTAAACATGTAATTTTTAAATATAGTTATAACAAAATCAAAGAACATGTTCATATTAATCATCAAACTAAATATTATTTTTACTTTCTAACCATCAAGGCCTACTTAATGACTACTTTCCATTTATTAACCAAAGTACTTTGACTATTCACTTTACCTTTGAAATCATGGAATTCAAATAAAATGATAGTAAAATATTCATTAATACATAATGTTATGAGAATGTTAATGATTATGATCGATTTTGGGTTGTAAATGTTCTTCTATTAAAGATGTATTTGGGTCATGTGTCATTCTTATCATTTTACAAAAAGAAAGTGGAATTTGTAAATGAATGAAAAATGGTAAAATGTTTTCAAATAAAGGTCACTTTAAAATATTTATATAATTATTGGTGTACATTTATACAAAGGCACATTTGTGAATCAATTGCATATTCATGGGTTTTATAATTTATTTTGATTTTTAAGGCCCAAATTAATTATATGTGAGTTATAAAATAGTTTGAAGTGAGTGAAATCTTTACTTGTTAGTACTTTTGATAGGATAGGTAGTTTCAAATCATTTACATCATCCCATGATTTTACCTTTTGAAAAAATGAAAAAAAAATTGTAATATTACATCTTTAAAAGACATGAAAACATTGACAAGTTGGAAGCTTTGTTGAAGAGACATTTGGTTAAACACCCAACAAAAAAGTTTCCTAGTTCAATGATATGTGCACCTCAAGCATGACAATCACATGTGTACAAAAAAAAGATTCACTCTTTGATGCAAGACGATAGCTTAAGGATCATTTGATTGAATTATAATCTTATTTCCTTCAACACAAGGTGCTTTGCCCTTACTTGACACATGTGAAAAACACAAGCTTAATCTCAAAATACAACACCATTATTTTATTCATTATATTATCTTTAAGTTGAAACTCATCCTAGCCAAATTCAATGAGAATTAACATATTTTAAAAGTAAAATTCTAAAAATATAAAACCATGGTGTAAAATATATTTGAAAATTTGAAAATGTACATCTTGTTGGAAACATGTACATGAAGGCAAGGAGTGCTTTCCTTTTTTGAAAAATGGAGGCATGTTGTTATGGACAATTTAAAGATTTCATACAAAGTGAAAATGGAGTTAATCCACAAATTGGGAATGACAAAGACAAATGTGTATGATATTGATGGGCTTCACAACATTTGATTAACCAATTCTTGGAAACAAATATGGGAGATGTTGTTTGTAAGACAATATGAATATAATCATCATTTGGGTTGTAAATTATACATTATAAATGTCAACTAAAAGAACAATCACACAAGTTTGATTGGTTTCATAGTTTAAAAATAAAATTGTAAAACCACGAGATCCGGCAACCTAGATACCAACATGGTCACCAAATGTAAAAGGGTGAAAATGTGGCCCTTTAGCATTACCATCCTCATGAAGGCAATGTCAAGGAAATCAATTGCAAGTTACTTCTATTGTCCAAAAAAATTACTATCATTTAATAACACTACTACAACTACTCATAATAATATATAGTGGTTCATATAAAAGATAATGAAATAATAATAATAATAATAATTCTCTTCAAAGGAGAGTCCTACCATTTACAATTGTCATTAATCCAATTAATGAAACTTAGTAATGTAGTTCATCATAAAAACAAGTGCATGTGAAGGGAGGGCTAAAAGGTGTTTACTTTCCATAATGTCCAAAGTACTTTCAAGCACATATAATCCAGATTAGGGGGGTCTACAGGTCTTTCACCTATACTGTTTCGCATTTATGACATTTGCATACCTCATGCGCTAGTCTTTTATCGTCTACACCACTCACATATCCTCTATATAAATTTCCTATTATTTGTAGCCCTTACAAACATGTTGTGGTTGTTGCCTATCGTTTACAACTTTTCCTTTTATCATGTATTTTCAAACTCAAAATATATCACATTCCTACTGCCTTTTACTAGTAGCTACCATCTTACAAAACATAGACTACACTTCTTTTCCTTTTGTAAAAGGGATGGAAGTCTACTACATAAAATATAACCCAAATACATTATGCAACCTTCCAATGTGCTACCTTATTTCCTTATCTAACATATTATTAGTAGAAAGGAACACCAACATAATAATATATTACTTCTTCAACCATAATCCGAGTACAGCATGACTCCACATTCTCCTCCTCTCTTTGAGATTACACACATCTTTTCCACTCAAGAATCATTTCTTAACACAAACTTCCAACTAGAATATAATAGAATAATCCTTCTCCCAAGTTCTCCGCTTCTCCCCCTTCTAATCCCCTTTGAAGCAAACTGTTGCATGAGCCTAAAGCCTAAGCCCAAAGCATAGAGTGAGAACTTGGGATGGTAAAATGTTTTTTCCCCTACACAAATGCAAGTAAAACCCAATAATTTAACCACAAAATGAATGTTATATAGGTAAACCTATGAGAAAACATAGAGATGAATGTAATTATTCATCCTCATTATGGATGAATGATATTTTCATTCATTTAATGTATGAATGAAAAAAATTTGAATTTACATGTTTTTAATACATAAAACTTCCATCAAAATTATGGGAGAACGTTTTTTTTTCATTAAGTTCTTATCAATGAGATTTTTTTCCCCTTAATTTTAATTATCTAGAGCTTCATGAAACACAATTTAATTCTATATGATATGACATTTGTTGAATAATATAATGTAAATTCCACTATGAATGTATTTGATGGCTATGGTTTTAAATGCATTGTTTTTAATATGTCTTAATTATGTTATTATTATCATGTTAACATCCACCCCATTGTCATTGTTTTGAAAACAAAAATTAAAAAAATTAAAAAAATTCTTTCGGGCAAACTAACCCAGTGTCGTTGATGACAATGGGGGTTTTTTTCCCTCAAAATGTGCCACAACTTCCCTCAAACCTATTTATAAGCATCTTGGACAATAATGGGGGCCAAATTTTTTTTCATTTTTTTTGGAAGGTGCCAAAACTTTTATCAAATCTAACTAATGTTGTTAACAATGATGGGTTTTGAATGCTTTAGATATCTTTAAACTACCTACTTTCATTGATGATAATGGGTTTTTGAAATAAACTAAAATTTAGTTTCAAGCACCTTAATTAATTTCATTCAAACAAACTACTATCATAGATGATAATGAGGTTGTTTTTAATAATCATTTGTTTTCAAGGTGCCCTAATTTTTTACAAAATACATATATAATGTTGTTGACAACAATGGGGAGGGGGTTAACACTCATCCCATGAAAACATTGTTTTAGTTGTTTAACATTGTTGATGAAAATGATTTAAAAAAATATATTTAAAAAATATTTTGGTCTCATCATCATGTATTTTCCTATAATCACATTATCCGATCATGGATGAATTTCATTAAAAAATTTATTTATTTATATCCAACTCATAAATGAAATTCATCCATGCAAAAATGACATTCATCTATGGACACATTCATCTATGTCAGTGGATTAAAATCACATTAAGTTAGAAGCTCAAGCTTTACGCTCATGCACAAGCCATCATTAATCTGCTTTCTTTCAAAACCACACAAGGTCCATTGCCATGAAGATAAGTTTTCATTCTAATCTTTCCTAGAAATCCCTTAGGTGATTAGATGCAACACAACTAACCAATCATTTACATAAATTAACTAATCTCATTAATATCATCCCCTAGGTAAAGGACTTAAGTCTACCACTAATAATTAATTAGTTACTAAGATGCCTCATGATACTAACTAATTTAGGGGTTTCTACCCTTAACAGAAATCTATGATTTATTTTTAAGTACCATGAACATGTGCATCTATACGTCAACATTTTAACACATGCATTTTTAGAATATATGAGATGGATGCTAGATGTTAAACCTCACAAACTTGTATAACTACAAAACCATTGAATTGATGACAACAACAATTAAGAGGGTGTGCTTTTTTAAAATGGTGAAATGAAGAGCTTTGAGGACCAATAGGTTCATTAGGAGTCTTGTGCATAAGCCAATGCCATGATTTAAGGTTCATCCGTTCTTCTTGGCATGACTAACAAGATCTTCTAATGGTGTTTAAAAAACAACAACAATGTGGCCGAAGTTTGAACATATTTTTTTGGAAGAATTAAAGGAAGTCCTTTGTGATGCATTTATCATTTGCATATTTGAGAATGTCTCCTCTAGACTTTGCATGATTTGTAAAGTCCTACATTGATGACCACAATGAAAAGGTGGTTCATTTTCAAATTATCAATGGACTTGTTGATGCAATTCAACACTATTAAGACATGGTGCTCATGTATTTGTTATAATATGCAACCTTCCCTAGGTAGAGCATGGCAATTGAACATTTTGAGGTCTTAAAACTATATTCAATTTTTGATTTGCATGTAAATGTGTGTATGTGTTCTTTTTCATTCTTTTGTATGGATCTTCATTTTTTTTTGAAATTTTTTTTTATGTTAATTAGTTTTTATGAAAAATTTGACAATTTTTTTTTTCAAGTTTACACAAAAAATGAAAAAAAAATATTTATAGCCATAATGTGAAAATTCGCCCCAAAATAACACATTGGTGTGAAATTGGGAATTTGAATTTTTTTGAATTTCCACATGCCATTCTTTTCTTGCAATATTTTATACTTGGGTGGGAAAAAGTTCTTTAACAATATGAAGAGGATTCACGACATTCTTTTGAATTTTTTTTGTGTGATTTAAGTGAAAATATTTTGGAGAAAGAAGTGTGGGACATAATAATTTTATGTGTAATTTAGGTCGACAAAAATTTGCAAAAAGAAATGTAATAATATAATTTTGTGTGCATGTGCACTTTTGTTGGGTGAAATTTTTTGTTGGTGATTTATGCTTTGTGTAGCATAGTAACTGTTGGGTTCCATTTGGATTTGGTACAAAGTGATGTTTAAAGTAGAAGTAGGTTATAATAATTAAAATTTCAAACTCAAGTCACCCTAGTGATTTTGTATTTTCGAACCTAAATTATATCAGACAAAATCAAACAATTATAATTTTCAATGATGCCCAAACCACATAGAAATTCAAGTTTGTCACTAAAAACTGAAATTGATGTTAATTTGATCCACAATTGTGTTTATTTTGATTTTTTTTAGGTGCAAATGATTAACAATTTGATTTGGTTAATTGCCTTTAACAACTTAGATGTGAATAAGTTTCACACATTTTACATTGCTTATGATGCATGTGACTAAATTCCTAAAACAATTGATTTGATTCAAAGCATATACCTTAAGTTACGTTATGACCTAGAGTGAGATTTGTGACCATGTTACTTATCCAAGTGAAACACAATAAAAACAACTATGAAATCTTTCCCGAAACCAAACTATTGGTTGATGAATTCATTAATGATCAAATCAATGATGAAAGCAAATGGACATTTCATGGATTTGAGTTGGAGGAATCTACATGGGTTTTTCAAATCAAAACAAAAAATTGAACTCATTGTTTGGTTTCATTGCTTTAAAAACATGGTTATTATTGGAAAAGTTTTTCAAGAAGGTTTTTTTTTTGTCATTAAAAGCTTTCTCAAGAACAAGGAGGAACCTAACATTGACCTCCTTACACTTGACTATTTGAAAACTTTTTTTAAAGTTCATGTTCTATTGACTTGATGAAATTTTTGAAAATAGTCACATTTTATGGACTAGATAGCACTTATGGAGAGGTGGGTTAGTAATGGGTAGCTTGTCCCCAGTAATTGTTGAGCCAACATAGTGGTGAAAGAATTACAAGGCACATGCTACTCATTGGTAGCCCCCCTTTGCATAAATGTTGTATAATGTAACTGATAACCTTCATGTGTGTAGATGAAGAGTTTCATAATCTTTTTATAAATGGATGAAAACTTTCATAACATTTAGCTTGTAGATGGACAAAAAGTTTCACAACCTTCTTGTAGATGGAGAAAAAAAGAAGGAGAAGTTTTGCATCGTGAGAAATAAGGGGAGGGCCAATTAAAAGTTTGAAAATGTCTAAACAAAAGTTATGTGTATGAGGTTGTAAACTTTTGCACCTAGATTACCTTGTTTTAGACAAATAAAAAATTGTCACATCAATTGTCAACATGTAAAAATTAACTATCTTATATATTAAAGCTACATGTCTGTTCGTATGTTCGTCCGTCTGTTCGGGTAGTTTCCAGGCACTGCCCGGATTTTTTTTTTTTTGATGGGTTTTTTTTTTCTGTGTCAGTTAAACTGCTCGGACCTTTGTTTATTTTGTTTTTTTGATGGGTTTTGTTTTCTGTGTCAGTTAAATTGCCTGGACCTTTGTTTTTTTTTTTT
>Ga0116227_10013642_pt1 | contig 12680 bp, 12 predicted proteins | sample S1TSphgellanicum_FD_89693 | JGI IMG/M metagenome (GOLD analysis project Ga0116227, IMG submission 89693) | Host-associated microbial communities from peat moss isolated from Minnesota, USA - S1T2_Fb - Sphagnum magellanicum MG | ecosystem: Host-associated > Plants > Peat moss > Unclassified... | reverse complement strand
TATTTTACATATGTTTAAGCCCTAAAAATTCTGCCCAAAATGCACCTTATATTTATTTTAATTGTTATAGACTTGTAAAAAAAAAGTTAATTAATTTATATGTTTTAAATTCTAAACCTAAACCATAAATGCAAGTATTGCATTTATGGTGGGATCTTCATATAAAGAACCCTAAACCCCACATGCTTATTTTCGGAGTGACCTTAAATGCAAGTATTGCATTTAGGGTAAGATTTTCATATAAAGAAAGCTTAAACCTTACATGCGTCCTTTCGGAGTGACCCAAAGTGCAGGTATTACATTTAGGGTTGGGTTATTTCAAAGTGACTTTGTATATGCATATTATGTTTGGGGCTAGGTCTTCACTTAAAAGTATCCAAACCATTTAGATGGGTTTTTTTGAAACGTGGGTATTACATTTAGGTTTGTTTTTTCATTTCAACTTGAAATACCCAATCTTATACTTACATTTACCAATTAGAATTTTGGGGTTTCGTTGCAATACCTACACCCATACTTACTTTTACCAACTAGAATTTTGGAGCATAATTTCAATACTTGCACTTGTACTTACTTTTACCAAACCCTAACAAAAAAAAATCTTAATGATATATGCCCTTAACCTAAAAAATTATACAAGCTATATAAATCATATAATGCAAAATAAGTTTTTTGGAAAAAACATAGGAAAAAAATTAAAAACCAAAATTCAAAGGTTTTAAACTATAAATATTTATTAACTGAAAGAAAATACGTTAATCTTTAAAAATAATCAAATAAATTTCATATAAAATAAAAAAAAAAGATATGTCTTTTATCTTTGTGTGATTTTTCCAACCTAATTTTTCCACTCTTTTTCAAGAAGATATAAAATGCAATTGTATTACTTCACATATGTGTAAACCTTAAAATTTTCCCCCCAAATTTAGCTTACTTTAGATTAATTACTATACATTTGTGAAAAACTTATTAATTAATTTGTGTCTCAACCCTAAACCTAATGGTTAAGTTAGTAGGATATGTAATTAATAGAATAGCTAGGTTAGTAGGGTAGGTAGTTAGTATAATAGCTAAGTCAGTAAGATAACTAGTTATTAGGGTAGCTGTGTCAATAGGTTGGTGTGTCAATAGGTTGGTGCAATACTTATGAGGGTAGGAAAGTGAGCAGGGTAGCTATGTGTGAGGTCAGGTCCAGGAAAAACGGCCAAGAACAAAAATAAAAAAATAAAAAAAGTGAAGTGGTCAGCAGCAAAATCGACTGTGATGAGCCCCATCCGGCGCCGAATGAAAAAACGCAACCCATCCAGTGGACAGAATGGCCAACTGGTACATTGGTGGCTGTTAATTCACTCTGGCCGGAAATTTTCTGTTCGAAACAGGATTGTGCCAGAGAAGTGAACATTTACTTATCTATTTCAGTACACAACATGGAAAATTCTACAATTAAAAGCTAAGGAATGTTTCTTCGCCAATGAAGGTATTAAGGTGAATAATTTCTGATGATCACCAGGCAACAAAATGGCCGAGTCTCTTCACCAGGTTTTTCATGCCATTTTGTGTTAAGCATGTAATGAAATGGTTGACTGAAATTTCAAAAATCAGAGTACTGAAATCCAACATTTTTGGTGAAATCAAACTGCAATAGAGCACAGTGACTTCATTCATTTGGACACTTATTTCCCCGACCCAATTTCATGACCTATCCAAAATTCAAGCACAAATCTCCATGTGAAACTCATGAATACTTCACACCACAACAGCTTCAAATAAAAAATTTGATGTTTTAAAGAAGCCCCCTCTTTCTCAAAATATTATGAATGCTGGCGTGGAAGATCCACTACCCAACTGTTTGACAACAGAAAAAGAATGGAATGGGACTATTATGCAGAAACCTCTGCTTTTGAGGCAACTGAAGCACGTGATGCTCGCTTCTTTGCCAAACTCTCACTGCGGTGTTCACGTTGCTCCTTGAGACGCAATGCCAGCAGCTTTTGATACTCTGCTGCTTCATTCTTGGCCTTAACAATTCTTTTCTTCTTGATTGCAATTCTTCGACGTTTTCTCTGCAGGGTGACAGGTGTCACTAGTCGCTGAATCTTAGGTGCCTTGCTTCTCTTCTTCCCTGCCATCACAGAAAATCCAACCCATGCATATAAGCAATACTTCAACAGAAGGCAAACTTGTAAACTGGCAAACTCTGCATCTACAAATACACAAGACAATCATAATCTACTTAAAGACATTAAAAAAAAGAAGCCCTTAAAACTACCTAATAAAACTTGGTGCATGAGATGGAGATGGGGACCAGGACCTGAGAAAACAGAGTTCAGTTTCTCACCTGTTGAGGAAACAAATGTGCGGCGATATGTGTTCACATATTTCCTGACATCATCCTCCTTGGTAAGATTGAAGAGCTTGCGGATCTTGGTGGCCCTTTTGGGTCCCCTCATCCTGGGCTTCTCTGTGTCAGTTAGCCCAGGCAGATGGTTGTCTCCTGGTAGTCATCAAGTCATTACTGTGATTCAGAACTTTTCCCAGAGTACATCAAACCAAGCCATGACTTAGAAATAAAAGGTCATGTGATCGGTTGTATGAAGCTTTTTCTGAAACTTATTCAGGAAATTAAGCCTTCTATTCACAAGAGTGGACTATTACCAGCCCAAATCTCTAGCAGGATTTCAGTACAACCTAAGATCCAATCACTTTGTATCATTGTTGGAGTGGAGGACAAAGCCAAAGAACCACTAATATGACCAAACTAACAAATAGGAAACCAGAGACTCCACAGAGAGTGGCAGGGAACAGAGCCATGGAACATACCTTGCTTCACAATGACAAGATTAAGAACAGAGAGGTCAGGGCTGACAATGCAGCCTCTCACAGACTTACGGCGACGCTCACCATTGCGCCTTCCATAACCCCGGAAGCAAGAGGTGCCTGAAAACCTCCTCTTTGTTAATATGTTATAATTTGTAGGATCTTGCAATTCATGAAGGAAATTTTTATTTCTCATGTTGCACCTGCTGTAAAGCAGTATTACATCTCAGCTGAAAAGAAGTACACTGTACCTCGATGCATCAAGATCCGTACACGGCCCTGAGTGAGAACTCCCTGCTTCATGGGGAAGCCCTGCTTGTCACAGCCTCCCATGATCTTGAACACATAGCCCTTGAATTCCTGCAAGGACATTTTAACAGTGATCAACACCAATGAAGACAACTCTTAATGAAGTGATCTGAGTGGACAACAAGATCTTAAAAGTGACCTGAAAATGTTGAAAGGAGTGCAGAGAAAAATCATACTGGCTCAAAATAAAGAACAACAAAAGCGATAGCATGTACTAGGGCATTAGTGGATCAGACTTACATCTCCAAGAGTATCTCCACTGACCTCCTGGGACAATCGCTTGTCAAAGAACGCCCGGCTGCAGGCAAGCAACAAGAAGGATTCATTTGTTCAGGTAGCAATTAAGCAATATTACCCCTTCCCCCAGGTTGCAATTTCTCTCTGATACTCAAAACATATGCAAATACAATGAGAGTGAGTATCAGATGCAAGAATGTCATCAACTTACAGTTTCTGGTCATCGTCAATTTCAACCTTCTTCTGGCACCCTGTAGTAGGGTTTGCAATGTTGAGCTGAAAGACAAACAGCACCAAAAGTCTCAGCTTTATAACTTTCAAACCTCTCGTACAAATTCATGAACTTTCAAACCCCTATATTACATTCCTCGGTGAAGCTCACTGCTGCGGAAGAGAGTAGCACAAACTCTTCTCAAGGATCCAAAGGAAGGAAAATGACTACCTCCTGCTAGTCGCTTCCTCATCTAAGTTCCGGAAGACTCAAGAACTATTCTGCATTCTCTTCTTCATACATACCCAACAAGCGACAAGAGACTACCTCGAGGAAACCCTATTATCCTCTCCCATCTCTAACACAATAATAAGAATAAAAGCAAACCATATGCACATTGTTATGCACAACAGTACGCCTAAGAAAATACAAACGCTGATTCCGGATCGCTTGAAAACAGCCACACCAAACTCTGGAAAGGAGGAAACCTCAGACACGATACCGAAAAACAACAACCCAGGATCCTAAGGCTTTAAGATCCGCCAAAAAAATGTAGAAAAGAAAAGAAAAATGACGACCTTCGTAGCAGCTCCAGCTCATAGTAAAGAGCGGCGGCGGAGAGAAAATCCCTTCTGCAATAACCCTAGTTCTACAAGTTCACATAACAGATTCAACTTGGCTCCAGACAACGGACTCTACTGAGAAAGAAACCAAGCAGAAGAAGAGAACAAGCTGAGAGAAGCCAGAAAGGACGAAAATAGAGGCGGTCAAACCCAGACCATACCTTCATGGTGGCTGCTCCAGCGCTGCTCCAAGTGCGTGAGGAAGACGAAGGCGATGGCTGGCGGGCGCGCGCTAAAAGGGCTCACAGTTACCCACAGCCGCTGCTCTTGCTCAAGCGTCTAGGTGCATAATGCCACCGTCTGATCTACCCATCTGACGGTTCATATCGGTCATTGGATTAGGGTTTGGCGCCCAATGGGTTTCATTGGTGCGGCAGAGTTGACGACGACGGGCAGGATGACATCTCGTTTGTCATGTCACTCACACCACTTAGGGACACCATTTTAGCCTGCTATCCAGGTGACGATTTTGTCGTCACCTCAAGTCACTGCACAATCGGACCATCTTTGATTTAGTACTGTCTGAAGATGGTCACGTAAATAGCCATTTTTGTGGCCTGTGTTTTCTTACTGCTCTTGCGTCACTGCTGTTGCTCCTTCCATCCTTCGAAAGATTTGCTGCGCGAGAGAGAGAGAGAGAGATAGAGATTTGCTGCCACGTTTTGTCGCCGGGTTTTCTTCCGAATTGTTACGAATTGTCTTTGAATTGTGTCTGCACTTACTTCGAATTTTTCGCAGCACTTTCTCCGTCGCACACTCAATTTTCTTTCCAGCTTTGTTTTTTTTTTCTTGCGTTGAGTATTGTTCCGACCGTCGTGAAATCGTGAGTGATTTTCCTTTTTTTTGGTTGTTGTTTATGATTTTTTTTTCGAATCTTCTCCTCCTCTCGTGACAGCTGCCGAATTTGTTTCTAGAAGATTCTAGGAGCTTTCGACAAGACCTCATGTCGTCTGCATTCTTGCTCTGTAACGGCGCATGTCTGCAGTTGTTGCATCGTTCTCCTCCAATATCGTCAGGAGCTTCTTCGTACATAAAACGGACCACCAGAGGTAAGTTACTCTCTCTCTCTCTCTCTCATAGCTGTTCGAAGATATGTTCTTGAATTACTGCTATTTCTGCCGGCCAAACTCCTCAATCTGCTTTCTTTTTGTTATCGTCTGGCCTGGAGCTCACTCTGTTTCTCTGTGTTAAAGAAACAAGGGCAACGGTTAGAGATCTCGTCGTCTCGAATCCTTCTTACTGTCTCTTTCCATTAGGCTGCTGTGTGTAACTGTGATCACAGCATCCTAATTGAAAGCCCCTGACATAGGGCCTTATTCTTGCTGCAGGGTCGGTCATTTTCCATTGGAGAGCTGCAATGTGTTGAAAATATGTAGTTAATCATGTTAGGAAATCTTGGAACACATGTTGTCATGAAAAAAGGGACACTTTATAACGAGTCACAGATTTGTCATGAAAAAAAGGCACAGATTGACTCACTGCTTTCACAAAGCAAGCTCTTGCAATTGGTAGAGCTGCAAGATGACTGTGAGCACTGGTAGCTGGAAAAATGGAAAGTTGCTGTGATCAGAGAATCCTAATGGAATGATGTCCTTACTCAAAAGCTGGAAATTTAAAGCTCAATATGACAAAAAATATGGCTACCTCTTTAACCTGGCAGAGAATTGAAAGAACATTTGAAACTGTGTTGCATGTTTGAGATCAGCTTATGTCTTTGCTGTTGGCGAATCAATATGTTTAGAGCAACATTTAATCAGAGAAAATAAGAGGTTCTTTTCTTTTGAGATGAAGCATTTGGGATTTCAGCTGTTCTCAAGTGTAAGTGCAAGCTTGTACTCCTAGCACCCAATTTATACATGGAGAGAGAATGGAATGACACTGTTATGTGAATGAATCTCCCACTGCAGGGGTGCAAAGACAGAAGCAGACTTTGTTTTGGCAAGTTCAATTACAGAGACTAGGAAGCACACACAGAGAAATGGGCTCCAAATTTTCTGCCCCATCAGTTTCAACAAAAGCTTCTGTAGACAATGAAACCTCTTCTCAAGGTACTACTGCATTCATTTCTGCTTACATACTCCAAATTTTCTCAAAGCTCTTCTTTGAAGAATGTTTTCAAGGTTTGGACCTGAATATGCCATCCAGTACAGATTTTTGTTGGATTAATTGAGGTTCCTGAGCTTTGGCTAGGTGTGGGACCTTTTTGAAAGGTATTGAAGCTAAATTTATCCTTCGCTTAAGCTGAGACTGTGGGGCATAATTTGATAGGGACTTCTCAGCAAGTGGATTACAGATCAATAAGTGAATCTGAGTGGAAGAGAAGACTTACGAAAGAGCAGTTCTCTGTTGCTCGCAAGAAAGGCACTGAGAGAGCTTTCACTGGGTAAATGCACCCCTCCTCCCATTACATGTAGACACTGACATTTGCATTTGGTCAGGTTCCGTATGTATTGGATCTACATTTGAATTTTGCACAAGTCATTTGTTTTGTGCCATGGTGAAGCTTGTCTTCAAAGTAAAGCTGTCATTCTCAATGGTTAGAAGCATGAGTGTTTGGAGGAATGTTTTGACAACTTACTCCTTTTGCCTCTGTGAAAGGATCCCCCTTTTAAATTTACTGTCTGGATAACCTTATGTTGACTCCATTGTGGCCATATTTCAGAGAGTACTGGAACACTAAAACCGCAGGGACATATATGTGTGTATGTTGCAGCACTCCTTTGTTCAGGTTCAAGTCTTCATTACCTGAACTCATCCCTGTTTCCATATTCATCTTGCTTTGCTTCAGGTGTTTGTTTTTACTTCGTGTAATTGGTCTTTGTCCATATCGCCTTGCAGCAACACCTTACTGGTCCCCACTTCATTATTGTCTAATCTATTGTGTTCTTATTTGTCATCACCTTCATTTAATTGTCAATGTTTTTCTTCTTTCCTTTCCTATTTCTCCTCTGTGACCTTTCTTCCATTCTTGTGTCTCCTCATTCTTTTATCCTTTTTTATTCTTTGTCAATGTTCTGTCTTGTTGATGCTGTGACATGTGGTTAATATTCCAAATGTACAAAAACAGCTAGAAAATGCAAGCCTTTCAATTCACTTTCATTTTTCACATGCAGCTCAAACACAAAATTTGACAGTCGCACTGGATGGCCATCCTTCTACGATCCCATCAACAGCAATGTAAAGTCAGATATGGATTGGTCGATACCTTTTATGCCCCGAAATGAGGTGCTTTGTGCTGTATGTGATGCCCACTTGGGCCATGTCTTCGATGATGGTCCACAGCCCACTGGCCAACGCTATTGTATCAACAGGTACATAAACTCTCCATCACAAAGGTGTAGGTTACCTACCAAGGAATATGAATGCTAAAGAATGCATGTGGATGATGTGGATGATGAGTTCTTACTTGACTGTGATACTTTCATGCAGTGCATCGCTGGTCTTCAAACCTGAGAACCAAAAGTGAATGCAGAAACAAGCTGAAGACAGTCAAGGACTCCACAGGTATATATACCTTGGTGTTATCAATCTAAGCTGTCAGCTAGACTAATGCATGGTACTGCTGTGAAGGGAGTCTGTAGTAACGTATTCATGAAGTTTTAGATCATTCATGTGTGTTCCAATGCTCGTCATGTATCTATGGCTGCTGATTTTTTTATGACAGGGCTGCTTCTAATATTATCAGTCTAGGTCTATTCTGCTACGCCACTTGACCCCCTCCACCTAACCATATCAAGGGCAATATGATGTGGTTATTTGGATGCTTATGGGCACATTGGTTTTGCACAAGAAACTGAACCCTGCAGTCATCCAGAGCTTTTTCAAGTGTTGCTCTGTTGAGATGTTTACTTGGCTTAAGACCATGAAATTGGGCCGAGAAGTTGAAGAAGGATCTGAGGGACAAAAAAGGGGTATTTTTTACCTTTCTGGTTCTTCAAACACCTTGTTCTGCCTCCTGACACTGCAATAGCAATGTCCTGGAGTACAGGAAGAAGATGTTCACTGGACATTGAAACCTATTGGACCTTTTTCAAGTTGCCTTAAATACCCTATCAGCAATTGTCAATTGCCATCTTTGCAACCCACTTGGTGGATATGGAGAAATACTAAGCAACTCTCCTTACTTGGCTACTGTTGCAGGTAAAGACAACAATGTCAAGTACATTTTTGTTTCTTTTATGTGCATTATCTACTGCTTTTAAGACACTCCTTGAGCCATGATCAAGGTCAACAAACTATGCTCTGTAACATACACAGAGCCTACTAGAGGTATGGCATGTCTACCCATCAGGAGGACCTTTTGTTGATTGGAAGTATGGGATTACTGATACCACATTCAGAGAGACACGTCTTTGTGGTGTCTGATGTTGTTTCATGGTAACAATCTTGACAATCTGTTCTGTTGAAGATTCCAATTTTTGGCAAATTCAATGTTCTCTTTTAGTACTAATTTGTTAATGTTTTGTTGTTTTGTCATTTTCATTTGCATTGACATGTTTCTTGCAGTAGTTCTAGAAAAATCCCGCTTGTGTGATACATTGTATGGAATGGTCAAGCGCCTGCTCGTTACAGACAAGCTAGGTGATGCACTCATCATAATGGGCAAGTGATACAAGAATCTAAAGAAGAAAATTCATGTTCAACAGAAACATTTTGGTCACTATTACATGTGTATGAACATCATCAGAAGATTGTAATGTGATACAGAAAATGACATAATCTTTGAACCTAGATGATGATGATTCCAATTAGAATGTTGCACAATAACTTGGATCTTATTATTATTTATTTCTTTGTTGCAAAAATTTGTTTTTGTTCTCTAGATGCACATGCAGAATCTACAGCCTCAACCAGTTCACCACATTATTCTTGTTATCATGTATGTATGTATGTATATCTATACGATGTACTAAAACAACTACCTCACTCCTCTCCCGTACTCCTTTCTACTTACAGAAAAAGGCAGAACTTTTACAACTATTTTGCAAATACCCTTTCAAAATCTCCACCCCCTTTATCATTATGTTAATCTCTTTCTCATGCATCATTTGAAATCTTCCCTTTTAACTTAAAACTAAAACTTGGGCTCTGGATTGCTACACACTGCCAAATATAAAATGATGAAAAAAATGAAACTTAGTTTCCATTCAAATGAAAATATTGAATGACATTCCATGTTATTTGAATTGAATTTAGATTTAGTTTCTTTCTATTCAAATTCCATTGAACTCCGATTCAAATTTAATTAGCTTCACATTTGATTGAATTGAATTCAAATTCAATTAAGGAGAACTGAGATGCAAATTGTTGCAAGAAGGTATTGCAATTTGCTTGTCATTTTCTTCATTTATCATTATGATGTTAAAAAAAGACCAACTCCAAAAGAACATAATACAAAAGGACACCTTTCCATTTTATTCTTAACAAATTTCAAACCAAAATCTATTTGGGTAAGATGAAACTTATCGATCCTAAAGTTGCCCCCCCCATGCGAGCTCTGATATTATCATCATCACTAGTGAAATTTTGAGAAACAATAAGTGTTCAACGGGTTGATTTTAAATGCTTGAATTTGTGCACATACAAAAAATTAAAACCGCTTTGAAAAGCCTTCATTATCAAAGTGATAATTTGGTAAATATAACAAGTATATGATAATTCATTTTAAATGTTGAAGATGGGAATTCTTTAGATTTATCCAGAGTCTATGGTTTCAAATGATTCATTATGTATATAATTCAAAATATAATTATTACTTTAATATCTTTTCAAAAAATAACATGAAAAAGGCACAAAACATGTGTTTTTTCATGGATTGCCTTACTTCTTTCATATAAGAATAGGGCATCAAATGCATAACTGGGAATGAAAATTTTACGAAAGGAAATAACAAAGACCCAAACTAGTTTTTCCACCAATTTTGGTGGTAGCATGAGTTTCATCCTGTGTTTCCTTTTTCTTGAGCTCTTGCACTACTGCTACATATATTTTCATTACTCCTACCTATACAATTACTATAATTACTCTTGAACCTTGTGCATTAAATGCATTTCATACCCAGATTTAATAAAATGTCCTTACTCTGTGGATACCACTGAAAGAGGGGATAGGGCACGAAAGTAGAGGAGATAGGGGATGAAACAAAGGGTGACTTTTAGGATAACTCTATTGTAGGTGGGGTAAAATATTCTTGACCTCCATTGTATAAAATATCAACTTGGCTTATTGGATGTACCTACTCATTTCCTTAACTCCATGGTTGTAAATTATTTAAAAATTATCTTTCTTTAAATGTTATTATTCTCATCTGTGGGTGTTCACTCAAAATTGTTCTATGTAAAACATCTTCCTTTAAACATTCAAAGGACTTTGTGATCTCTATTGCAGATGTCACTAATTCAATCCATCAAAAACAAACAAAATGACATTCATGAATGGTACAAAGGTGTTAAATGGTTGAAACGCAAGTTTCACATATAATGTGACATGAAACTACCATTACATTATAAAATTAGTCTATAGTTTAAAATGTGTCATATTTTTTTAGATTTTTTTATTAAGACATTTTCATTGACAATTTGTGTATTTTTTAATGATGTATTCTTAATGCTTTCATTGGATCCACCAAAGACTTTAAACAAAGGTTAAATTCAACCTTTTTTTTAATAATGTGAATGGATTTGTCCTCAAATCAACTCACAAGCCAATTTTGAACTTACAATAGGATTTGACAATTGAATTGAATGCAATGGTTTTTTACATATATTTTAAGCATTGGTTTTTTCCCCCCCAATTTGGTCATGTAATCACATTGGCAATCACTCACAAGAGGAATTAACCAAATTTGGTTATAGGCCAAAAAGGAAAATAGAAAATTTGAAAAATCATGCTATGTTTTGGTGACATGTTGAAACCTATTGTCTAAATATGGCAATTTTAGGAAAAACATTCCTTAAAATTTGGTGACTTTGGCACATTTTTGCTAAAAATAGCCTTTGTACTTTATGACATTGGATTTTTTGGTTATCACACTATGAAAATTTGTCATGCAAAAAAAAAGGAACAAAGAAAATTTGTAATTTTTTAGACTTAACTATGTCCCAAAATTGTGACCTAGCCATTAGCCCATGCCAATGGTGACCAACAGTTTTGGAAAGATAAATTTCATGCAACCAATGGGAAGGTTCAACATGCACTCATGATGCACCCTATTTTTTCCTTTTGGGGTTGGGGTGGGGGGAGTTTTTTTTTTGTCAAATTATGTGACCAATGTTTGCCCTTGCCATTAGCCCATGCTAAATATGGTGACAAATAGTTCTAGAAATCAAAGTCTCAAGCAACCAATAAACCATTTTTTTTGGGGGGGCCATGGGTGGTTTTTTGGTTGCTTGGGTATTCCCATTTTTTCATTTTTACTTGTTTATGGTTGAAGACCTTGTTGAAAATCAGGTGTTCTATTAAAGTTTCTACAATAGATAAAGGCAAAAAGAAATTGAAGAAGGATGAATTTTTTTTGGAAATTAACATCACAGTTAGTGTGGGGTGTTCTGACATTCCAACAATGATATTGGCTATGATGGAAAAGTTCATAAAGGAAAAATGTGTGTTAATATTGTGTGTTTTGGAAAGAGGAGGGAATCTTTCAAGACTTCACTTGTAACTGGTGTGTAGGATTTATATTTCCAATGTTATGACTTTGAACAAATTGATCAAAAAAACTTTAGGTTGGGATGATGTGACAATTGCTCCACCAGGACATCATGTGCATTCACTACAACAAATCATGGTCAAAGCCCTACATGATTCCACCCAAATTCAATTTCAATGGAATTGGACATGCCACAAATCACTACACTTGGACAAAGGTGACCACCTTCCACTTTGATCCCATTTACTATTGGATTTTTATGGGATCCCAGTGGATCTTGCCACTACATCCATTTTTTCACCACATTTCATATAGACATCATTGTGCTTTCTAGTCTGATCCCACGATTATTGGATTTTATTGGGATCCCATTGGACCTTGCCACTCCATTTAATTTTTTCGTGTATTTGCATGAATATATATTTTAGATGTTCCAAATTATTAGGACTATTTGTCTACATTAGTACTATTTCTTTCCTCATAAGGTAGCCTATGAAAAGACCATTTGTCTCGCTCATGTATATGCATATGAGCTGAATGGAATATTCCACTCATATAACCAATCCAATTACTTGCATATGCATTGTGATGGAACATGCATTTTCATCTACATTTATCCATTTACATAAATGTTCCAAATATGGTTCCTTATGTAGGTAGCCACATGGTCATTTACGTGTGGTCATTTACTGTTAACAAATAGGAGATCTATTCAAGTGCAAACATAAATCTTTATTGAAAGGAAACTACAACATAATGCTCACAACACAAAGCACATCATCAAGAACTCTCCAAGGTTCTTGTCACATGAAATACACAAACTTGTGTAATGAAG
>Ga0116227_10013641_pt1 | contig 12681 bp, 11 predicted proteins | sample S1TSphgellanicum_FD_89693 | JGI IMG/M metagenome (GOLD analysis project Ga0116227, IMG submission 89693) | Host-associated microbial communities from peat moss isolated from Minnesota, USA - S1T2_Fb - Sphagnum magellanicum MG | ecosystem: Host-associated > Plants > Peat moss > Unclassified... | reverse complement strand
TGTTTCTTTGTCTTGTCATTGTTGTTGTGGTCTGTTGCTAGCCAGTAGTATGGCTGAGTCTTCCTGTTGCTTCCGGAATTGCAGCAGAAACTCAGTTCGTAGGTTGGTGCTCATCATTGGCCTTTACCCACTGTAGGGAGCTGATGAAGTCAGTGGGGAAGTTGTGGCAGTCAAGTCACTATCATACATACTACCGTTGATGGTCCCTGAACAGGTGTGAGACTGGCACTTTTGTTCATACCGGTGTGTGTTTTTTGTTTTTGTTTGTTTCTGTCTTCCCTTGTTTGGTTCTTTCTGTGGCTTCCTGAGGAAGAGTTAACCTTGCTGTTTCTTCTTCATCATGAGAATGGAGATTTCTCTATTCTTATGAAAGATATTCTATCTATTACATTTGATCTGCAGTGTATTGATGTCACAATCGTTGCAGGGGCATGCATACAATACGTTTCCAAAGATGGGGGATCATTGGTTGCCAGAAGGTTTGATGGAAATGAAGCCATTCTTTCGCAACTTTTTTGAGAATACAGCCACAGTACAGGTACTTCTTGTTCTCTGGCAACTTGAGCACTTGTGTTTCTGTTGACCTTATTGAGGTACTACTGTTTTGGTTGCCTGGAACTGAACAGAATGGTTACAATAAGTGTTATTGGGGGGTAGTTTTTTCTCTGCAATCTCATGGATTTCACTGAGGTTATAAACTATAAATAATGATTGAGATTTTATAGAACATGTACATATGTGTTAGTTTACTTGGTTGTATCATCTTGACACTAGTGTGAACTGTGAATTTGCTTGTATAGCTGCAGCACCGTATCTTGGCAATGACAACACTCATAAGCATAACAGGGATGTGGGTTGCAACTCGAAGGTTGCCTGTGGAACCCCAGATTCGTCTTCTTCTAAATGCCACACTTGGCATGGCTACTCTTCAGGTGAGTATATGGGTAATTAAAAAACCATGAAGAACTTGTTTGGATATATTATGTCTGCCTGATCATTTCATAAACAAGCACTGGACGTCTTCTTCCCAATGAATCAGCTCTGAAATGTGCCTGCTGTAAATGCCTGAAATGTACAGGTGACTTTGGGAATATCAACATTATTAACATATGTGCCAGCATCTCTAGGGGCAGCTCATCAAGCTGGGGCCCTTACTCTCTTCACGATTGTCCTTGCCCTGATGCATTCTTTGAGGCGACCTCTCTCCACAAGTCTTGCAACCGCTCAGCTCTCTCAACAACAGAAGTCTTTACTCAAAGCTTGGAAGTAAGACACCTATATTCCTTATCATCTACTGCATCGTGTAAAGTTGCAGATGCTGCTTACGAGGAACCTATTTTTCCCTTTTTGGGTAGAGCAGAAGCAACTCATGGGTGGGTGAGTGGGTAATCCACCTTAAGAACTACCTGACAGCATCTGGAGAGCATCTGAAAAACGTCTTTTGATGCATGCACTCTGTGTGCACATATCAAGGTGATATCTTGGAGCAATTGTGAGTAACAGCGATGCAAACTGACGCTCAATTTTGCATCTGAGAAACAAAATTAGCCAGGTTATGGTGGTGGTTTTAGAAACTGCATATCACCAAGAGAAGTCGTGGCAGATTCAAGATATACACAAATGAGCCCATAGTTGTCTGTCAACTTTGCTGTCACTGAGTAGACAGGTTCATAATTTCTGGGTGTCATGTATGCGGCAGAGATCCATCATTTTATGGTTCATGGTCATGCAACCATTTCTTCCCGTGTGTCACAACTGCTGTTGCAGTTTGATGGTCTGTATGACTCTAGGAGTTGCACATTTGATGTTTGTAAGAGTCATGGGAGTTCAGGACCTATGCAGCCCCATTTTGGCAAAGCATGTTTGAGGATCAGACTTCTGAGAAGAGACCTATTTGTCTATGAAGGCACAAAGTGTTAGTATTCAGACTCATTCTGGACTCTTTTGATGAATGGAAGCTGGATGATAAGCTATAGGCTTGTGGAGGGCCACTATGACCACCATGCATATCTGTAGAGATAAAACTACCATTCTTCAGTGCACAAGATTCCTGAAAGTGAGCTTTAGCACTGGAATTCTTTTAGTAAAGTGGAAGATTTACCATTTGTCCAACAGATGTGTTGCATCTTTCCGACATTCAATTCAAGTTTTGTGTGGCTCTTTTATGTTCCAGCTCCAAGAATCTGTGTCTCCTGGAGGAAATTTACAAGAATCCCAATTGGGTGGGGGCTTGGACTCAATCTGCAGGACAGCTTACATTAGAACTTTGTGATGATAAGCTAGTAAACATGGATAATCTCTCCATTAGAGCTTGCTATATTGGAGATACCAAGGTTGTCTTTTTGGATCTCAGTAACCAGTTTTGGTTGAGCATGGTTGCCTGGCAGACATGTCTTCTAACTGTGTACAGCTTAGTTGCTTGAATAGTAAATTTGGGTGGGAGAGAGGGACTTGCCCTCCTTTATTCAGGTAGCTGCAATCAAGAGCTGGTGATTGCTGTGCTCACATTAGCATTATGTCTTGGATACGAGTTGATGACAATACTTATGATGGGTGTCTTTACATCATTCAGAAGATCTGTCTTTCTTAAACAGCTAGTTCTGTAAGTATAATGTCAGCAGCAACTGCACACGCATTGTGAAAATGTGCAAGCCAAGGGCCTATTTGAAAAGGATTTGAACTTGGCTAGTATCATTTCAGTTATGTCCAGAAGTCCTTTATACCTTAAGCTTTCTTTTGTTAACAAAAGGCTCATCCCCAAATGGTTCTGTCCTTAATGGCAAGTTCAAACCAGTGCATTCTATATTGGTGTAGTAAGCGAGTCGTTGTTCAGCTCCTGTGAGTAGTGGCCAGCTTTGGAACATTTGCCGAAACATATGCCCATGATTGGAATCACAGCTCTGAGAGATGGCTGCTGGCGTATTAAATGTGTAGATGTGGTCAATTGGGCACATAACCGAGAGAGAGCAAGGGAAAGGAAAGAAAGGACAGTGAATTTAGATGGGAAGAATGTGAGAACGAGACTTGTCAGGCAGAAAGAGAAGAACTTCTCATAAGCAAAATGCAACAAAAGTTCAGATCTTAGAGCGACAAAATGTGTTCTAATCTGTGAGAAGAAATAGAGCTTGAGCTTCAATGAAATTGCCAACAAGCCAGTTGAAGGGAGATACATAAAAGCATGTGATGCAAGAGAGCTTGAGAGGGAAGCAAAATTGCCAAAACTTTCAAATAAACAAAACATGTCTAACCAAAATTGAAAGATAAAAAAGACAGTTGAAAAATTCATGAGGAATATCAATGGTACTACTACCAACATGCATGCAACCCATGTATCACCAAAGTTAGATGCAAAGCAAGCACCCATTTAACATTAAAGTTAGATACAAAGCAAGCACCTATGTAACACCAAAGTTAGATGCAAAGCAAGCACCAAGTGAACATCAAAAGTGAAAGCTTCAAACTTGGAAGTGAAGAATATAAATTTTTATTTTATTTTATAAAACAAACACACACACACACACACACACATCCACACACACAAAAGTTCATTGATACTTGGACACCAATACAAGAAGTGGCACTAAAGTGCACAATCTAAATAACTCTAGAGAGTGTTAGGACACCAAGAGGAGAAATGGCACTAAAGTGCACAACCTCAATAACTCTAGAGTATTAGGACACATACACATTGAAGAGGAAGGGGTCACCATTGCTACCAAAATAAAAAAACTAGTTATGTGGGTATATATATTTTGATATATCCTTAAGTAAGGGTGTATATATGTATATAGATCAATTTATTTACCCCTGGAGTAAGAGTATATTAGCATTCAAAAAATTTCACCATGGTTATCAAAATCATTTTTTTGGGTAGATGGGTGGGGTCCAGGTACCCCCTTATCATGTACCACTTTTGGGGCCAAAAATGGGTACGTATTATTTTTAAAATTTTAAAATGAAGGGAAATGTCCACATTTGAAATTTTAAAAACAATTTGCAGAAGTCATATACAAAACAAGGAAATTTGGAGGCACCTCATTTAATTAATAGAACTAGAATACATTAGGGTTTAAATTATTTTAAACTTTCCCTTTTCTTTTTACCTGGATGCCAAAACATGTCTGCCTATGAATATTTCTTACATATATCGAAGGTTACAAATAGGATCTAATTCTTAGATTTACATGCCCCTGAACATGGGCTTCATTAGGATCTATTGATTTGAAGAAAATCAGTCCAACTAAATAATATACCAAAATTTTGTATTTCATCTTTAAAATTATGTTGAATATATTTTACAATATTTGATGTATTATCATTTACATGTGTTTCATAAGTAAACATTATTTTTTCATTGTTCATATTTGAATTTAAATTTGGAGATTTTTTTTTTAAAAATTTGAAAAAGTTGAGTTTGTTTTTCATTTTCAAACAAATTTTGATTTTCATATTGTATCAAATATGTTTGTAATAATTCAACATTATGTAAAAATCCTCTTATTTGACATTCACGTACATAAGACTTTTTAATACTATTTTGAAAATTTATTTTTTTCATTACAAAATGTTATTTTTTGCAATAAAATATTATAAAAATGCTTCACTATTATACACATGATGAAAATTTGTAAATTTAATTTTTTTTTTTTCATAAATAATAAAACCAAGATCATCTTTTCCAAAAAATTATAAATGGGGTATATTTTATGATCATGTGTGTATTGTCTAAAATATTACATAAATGTTAATTCTTCAAATATAGTTGGTCTAGAAATATAAATACTAATTGGATGGAAGCCTAATTTTTTTGATTTTGTAAGTAAGTTTGTTCAAAGTAATGGTGGTTTTGAATCAATATATTTTATACTTCAACTTTTTGTATAATTTGTAGTTCTAAACATACAAATGCTAGTTCAACTAGTGATATAGGTTTAGATAGAATTAAATTGAAAATTATTTATAATTGTATTATGGATGCATTTTTAAAACCTAATCATTTTGCATTTTTTGTATTCAAATTTAATTTCTTATGTGGTTCACGGTTTATGGCATGTTAAAATAAATAAAAAGATCACTAAGAAGATGTAATACATAATATGTTTGAATGTGCTCCCCAAAGCAATAATAATGTTGGATGATATGGTACAACATTTCAATCTTCATATCATGGTTTGAAATATTTCCATATTTTTTTAATTAAAAAAATTAGCTTCATTGTGTGCAGAATATGGAAATCCAAATTTACAATCTTCATTATGTCCTTTTTTAATATAATGATTTTGATATTCATGAAGTTCTTTTTGTAATAACATTTTAAGTAATTTAAGTTGTAAACTATCATTTGGTGGAATAAATTTTTTATTTGTTTTATGAATACAATTGGAATAAAAGTTATTATTTCATTTTTTATTCTTTGCAAATCATTCTCATTAACCCATAATATGATATGAGCATGAACTGATCCATGATGTTGTAATTCATAATGTATAACATATTTTTTTATTTGGCCTAAATTGTTAATGCATAAACATGTTAACACAAGAATGAAATAATGTAGTACATTCGACTAGACAATCTTTACATGTCATAATTTGATGTATTTATTTAAGAAGATATTCCATATCATTAAATTCAAGCCATTTTGTTGATGTCATTTCATATGTAGTTAAAGTTAAGAAAAAATGAAGCATACCAAATTCTTCTACCATTGTTAGTAAATTTTGTAATTGTGATCTTTTATTGAAACTATTTAATAAAATTGAATCTATTACTTCACATGTGTTGAAACCCCAATTTTGTTTTTGTATATGTAATCCAATATTTCAAAAAGACAATAATTGCATATAAAATGGATATTCAAACAAAAATGTTTTCATATAAGTTAGTGATTGAAAAGCAACATATATTTACATATGTTGGTGCATCATGCTCAATATAACATTTTAAACATATATATATATATATATATATATATATCCTTTCCATTTGAAATAGTTCTATAATCAGATAGTAAGCAATTAACAATATCATAAAGTGTACATCCAAATTCATTAGTATTTAAATTATTATACATATTATTAATTTTTTTGAAATGTTTATGTTGATATAAAGTTTGGTTAGTCCACATATTGTGCATCATATCATGTTCATAAACACATTTGTTGAATAACTAATCCATTTATCATACAATTCATTTTGAGCATTCCAACTACAATCATAAGGTTGATAACATTGCATTTGTTGCAATTGAACTCAATCATAAACATCCTTTTTAAATGTGGCTTGTGACATGTGGCTTTCAACCTACCATATCCCTACACAACAATTTGAAACCATATCAATATAAAAAACTACTCTAAAAAATAATCCAAAGTAATAATATTTCAAATTAAATAAACTATTAAAAATACCATTATTTAAATTGAACAAATATTTTTCACATCCAATATACATGATTCATTTTCAACCCTATCCCTTAAACATCACAACCCAAACAATCTGAGGTTAGATATATTGTCCATGAAATATATATTTTTCATTCCTTTTTTATGAAGTATGACAAACATGAATTTATTTATATAACACTTCAACACATGGATTAATGAGCTTTTTCAAGATGAAAAATCATCACCACTTTGAACCAATAATCCAAAAGCCAAATAAAATCATTATGATTACCCATTTTCTGCTTTAAGTTATGTACATTTATGAATCCAAAGTGGATTGGAATAGTATCCGAAGTGGACTAGCCTTTCAAAAACTAGATGCAAATACATATTGATCCTACTTCGTTTGGGGTTTGGAATTTTTTATGATTCTAAGTGTTAGTTGTGTTTAGATTGAGGAGTTGATTAAGAGTTAGACTATTGATAGGTGAATTTTTTTTTCCTTAATCAATTTGTGCCAGGATTTTGTTGTTATGGCTTCTTCTCTCTCTAAAGAAATATCAGTTGTTTCAACAAAAATGTATGGTGTGTGCATGGCAAGAAAAAACTTCATGGTGATGAAAATGAATCACTATTATGTACAACAATAGATTGTGTATTGTATAATTTATATTTTTGTGTAAAACAAATGCAAAATTTGCATTCTTTTTAAAAACTAGACTAGAAAATTTTATTTATAACTTTGAATTTTTTTTCACTTGTTTGAGAAAAAGTCTAATTGCAAAGTTGTAAGACGATAATTTCCGAATCATTATTTGTTCTTCTTACTACTATATATAGGACCTAAAGGAGGTTTCAAGCTTGTGACCATGCTTTAAAAAAAGGTGATGGAACTTTGGAGCTTCTAGTAGGTTGAAACTACCAAAGTTTCTTTGTCCATGTTTTTTTGTTCAAACAAGCCATGAATTCCATTGCCAAAGTTTCTTTGTCCACATACATGATGTGCAATGTGCAATACATGAGGCTACACAAATAGAGATTAGTTGTTCTTGAGTTGCAAGGAATGTTGCAACAATTGGGAACTTCTAGGGTGAAGCTCTTTTGCTAAATATTTTCAACCGTTGATAGCTTGAAAACAATTCAAGCTTTGGATCTTATTACACTCCATATGGTGGCATTTGCATATTTTTTACTTGTTTTGTGTGGTACTATTTTACCTATCTTCCACATTGAATTTTTTTTAAAAAATAAATTGGTTTAAAAAAATGTATAAATTATGAATCACAATCTATGAAAATTCCAAGAATATATATGAAAGCTTGACAACTACAACTTTGTCTACAATAAGTGTCCTTACTTGTAAACTTTACTAAACAAAATTGGAATTTCTTCATCTTTTCCTTGTAAATTGTAAGACCAAATTTGCACTCATAGATTAGTCTACAATTTTTTAATATACCATTACAAAGAAAAAAACAAATTGAAGCATTACCTTTACATGCTTTGGTTGTTTGCATGATTTTTTCATGTACACCCACCACTAGATCCACTACTTTTTTTCAAAACTCCAATATATAACAACAACTTTTGAATTCCACCTGCACTTCAACAAATTCCTCTTTTTTAACAAAACATCCCAATCTATAACCCTATACACACAAAAAACATGGGGGAGGGGGGAGCAAACCACCATCAAAGAATGAAACAACTATCCTCTCATATATGAAGAAAAAATAAAAATTGGTGATGTCCATAACATGCACCATAACATGAACTTAGGAAAAGAAATTCTATGTACATGATAGTTAATATTAAAACTATTGAGATCGAGAGTTGTGCGTGGAAGAAAAAGAGAGAGAAAGGTAGACAAACAAACAAAGGTAGTTTGTAGAGTAGCACAAACAATAGATAAATGGTGGTGAAAGGGAAGTAAGTCATGTGTGGATGGGGGAAGAAATAATAATGCCTTTGTGTGATAAGGATGAGCAAGTTGTGACGAAGTACAAAGTGATTTTGAAAAGACTAGCCAAGTTAATCAATGAGTCACCCCAAAGTTGTCAAAAGGTTTGATCCCCATTAGCCATACCCAACACCCACAATCATCACAACAAAGATGACAATGGATTGGAACCTAAAAAGAACGTGCAATAGCAAAACACAAATAAAAATTGAAAACAACCACACCCAAATGTCTTTCTATTAGTTTGTGGCAATAACAAAAATAAAAGAAGGAGAAGATTGGTTCTCGTGGAAAAGGTTATGAACATTATTATATTTACAAAAAGGAAGACAAAAAAAGAGATATTTTGGTTGTTAATTGCAATGAGGGTATGGGAGAAACATCTATTGTTGCTACATCACTAGTGGTGTTTTCTTTATAAATTTTCAAGGTTTCTTTTTGTTTTATTTTCAACACTTCAATTAGGATCTCAAATAATAATAAGTGACATGAACCAATTTTTTTTTGGAGCGATTTTTTTTGGACCTAAACTATGAACTAGTGAATCCCACAAAGGGATTTATTGTGTTTCCTTCCCCCATTTTGCAAAAAAATCCCTTGGGTTTTTATAATGTTATGATGACGAAAACAACAATAGGCCACATGTCGCCCTCCTACACCCCTAAGAAAGTGACAATTTGCGCAACCCTTGCTTAGGATCAACATGGATCATTGGATCTTAGGCTTGTAATGCATCAATTTCACAACCCTAACACCAAGTCGAAATCCTATTTTGCCATGCCTAGACTCTTATAACTACTAACTACTAACACTGGGCATAAATTTGGATCCTAAAGCTTTCAATGAGAAGAAGCGTATGGTCAAGCAACTTGGCATTTTTGTTTGCTTTCATTAGTGAAAGTAATTCATCTTGAAACTTTGTTGTTAGGACTTAGTGATGAGCCATTGAGTAATGAGTTGGTGATTAGTAGTGTTACAACTAGTGGCGGATTGGAGTCATTGTGTTTTGAAAATCGTTGGAGGCTAAAGTAGTGAGTTAAGAGCTCTCAATTTGCAATCAAACCCTTGCACATTTAGGAAGTTCTTAAACCTTTAAAAAGCTCAAGCGCTTTTGATTTCATTTCTTATGGCTTGTGTTCAAATGATGTTTTTGTCCTTGATGTCTTGATGTGTGTTCATTGAGGTTTTGCATTGTGTGCATTGTGTACATTGTGATTGATAGTTGTAGAATCCATTCAATGTAGGCTATTTCGGGTTTTGTTTCATCATGATTAGCATAGGTATTTGAATTTCAATGTAGGTGATTTTGGGTTTTCAACTATTGGTGCACATATTCAGATTTATGTAGTAGGCTACTTTTCATCATGCCATCATCATGTGCTAGTCATAATCTTTACATAAATTCTAGGTAGGAATTCTGGTCTAGATTAATGTTTGAATTAAGGTTTTGTTGTTTCAATATGTGAATTTGTTAGTCTTCTTTAGAGCATGGTTCCTTTAGTGCTACTAAGAAATTTCAAGTTTAAATATTTCTTTGGTGTTCAAATCCCCACAAAGATTTTTATACGTCCCATTGTTAGCCCTATTGCTTACAATGTACTTGAATCCAACAACAATGGTGAACAAAAAAACTTTCCTCATGCCCTTAAATTGTAATTTTTTTCATTTGAAATATTTATTGTAGATTAGATGCTGTGCTTGAAATTGTTGTCATAGATGTTGATGATGAATGTGTTCCTTTTCCCAAAAAAATTAAAAAGGTTGTTGCTAATGTTAATTATAATTTCAAGAGATTTGGGCTGTGAAAATGCCATGGGTAGAGCCCATTTTTAATGATGTTGGGTTGGTTTGTATTGTGAGATGTCGTGTTTGTACCAAAATTGAAAGGAAGGAAAAAAATTTGGTTGTTAATTGGGATTCTATTAAAAAACATGCAAACAAGAGGAAAGGTTTTGGTGGTAAGTGGATCATGGATCCGAAATGTATGCACATTAAAAATAAGATTTCTTATGCTTAGATTTCTACAACCATTGTCTTCCAACAATTGAATAATGGTAAGGCAGTGGAAGACAAATGAAAACTTATTTGATTTGCAACTAGTTTAAGCTTGTTGAGTAAAGGTAAGCCAATGAAACTATGAGGATTTCTAACCCTTGTATGAGTTTTTGAAACTTTGATTTAATCCCAAGAAACATTGGTATGACAGGGTTGGTTGAAAAATTGTAGAACACATACATAATGAAGTTCTAAAGGCTAGTAAGCTTATAGTTCAAAATTCCAACTTATTTTTCTTACCTATCATGAAGTTACATCCATGGACAATGCAAGTTGGGCAATTGTGCATGGTTACATTGTGCAAGATTGGTGTTGGATACCATTATTGTTGTATGTGTAACAAGTGTTTTTTGGATCTAGTGTTGATAGCTTGATTTTACTGATCAAGAATTCCTTGATGACATAAGGAGATCTGAAGCAAGAAGATTTAGCTTCAAAGTTAGTGTGTTTTGGTGTTGATGGGGTTAACCCTTTTTAAGGCCTTAAATCAAGAGTGATAGCCCTGATCCAATGACAATATGCTTCATTTGTTGTTAGTGTGCATTGTATGGCACATTAGACCAATCTTGTGGTACAAACCTTCTCAAACTTATCTTTGGTTTCTTGCATTGAAAATCTACTGCAATGCTTGTATGGTTATTTCAGTCATAGCCTTAAAAGGCATTTAAAGTGTACCAAAATGGCAAAGATCATGGAAACTAAAGGAAACAAAAATTTTGTGAAACATTAAGACAAGATGGATCTCTATGATTAGTCTTGTTAAGTGTGTCTTGTCTAAATATTGCATTCTTTTCATGAAAATGGCATTGGATGCACCCATAATACCTTTTGCCAAATCTAATTTGTCTTTGTTGATTGATTTGGAATCTTTGTTGGGTTTGAATGTAATGATGTTGATGTTAGAGGCAATACATTCCTTGATTAAGTTTGCAAAATTAAGGGATGTTTTTGTCTATGATTTCATAGCAATAGTGAAGATATGTGAAGGGGATGTGTGCCACATGTTCTGTGACAAGTAGTCTTCTTTTGAAGGTAATGTGTTCAATAATTTCACTATCTTGATCAACATTGTTAATGAAAAAATTAATTTCCATTGGATTACATATTTGAACAACAAAATTGATCATTTGGCTTTTGAGTTTGTTGGGTAACACATTTGGGCAACATTTTTAGATCAGATTGGGGCATCAATTTTTGTTACAAGCGAGACATATGGAAATGTTGTTACATTTATGAATCAACAATGTGAAGAAGTTGCCACTTAACTTATTGTTGAATTACAAGGCTAGTTTTTTGCTCGAGATTTTATGGATGCATTGGGTTTTGTTTACCCACAATACTGGCCATAACTAGAACCTAACAAAAGGTTCAATGCTCATTTGGCAATCATTAAGGTAACGCTCTATTAACCTAAAAAGGTAGGACTTGATGAGGTATGGATTCTTGGCTTAATCTCAACTACTGCTTTTGACTTTCAAAGATCTTTGTTTGTGTTTAACATGATAAACAATGTTAAGTTAGCAATGTAGAAATCTTTTGATGTCAACCTAGTCACTGAGTTGTGGAAAACCTTTATTTCCTCTTGAAATCTGGAAAATAAAGTCCCAGAGTATATCAAGTTGGCTAAACTTGTTATTGTGCAAGTAATTGGTTATGTTGAAGATGAAGTTCTTTTATGTTGACCTTCATGAAAACAAAATTACAAAATTGATTTACCATGCAATTGGACCTTGTCATTCACATGTTCAACCAAAAGTTCTTCACTTTGCAAAACTTTCTTTTTGGAATAGTTATTCAAAATTTGAACAACAACAAAATTTGGTTCAATGCAGAAAGTTGAGGCTTGAGTTGCTATCAACTTGCAAGTTGTTTTTTTTCCTTTGTATCCTTCCTCTTACCTATTTTTATAAAAAATGCAAGACTTGTTTGGCATTTAAATTTTTGGATATTGGATAGTAACAAGGGCATTGGGTGTTGTTAAGATGATTTGGAATCTGAATTGACTTGTAGGCAACAACAACGAGTTGGTTGTATTTTGATTGGCAAAATGAAGCTATTGCCCTTTGATTCCATAATCTACGGTTCTTTGAAATCTACATCCAACCCAACAACGAGTTGGTTGTATTTTCATTGGCAAAATGAAGATATTTCCCTTTGTTTTCATAATCTACAGTTCTTTGAAATCCACATCCAACCCCTTTCTTTGGGTTTACAAGGATTTTTCTTTGTATTCTATATAATTAGTGACTAATGAGTTTTTCTTTGCAGGCTAGGCTTTGT
>Ga0116227_10013639_pt1 | contig 12684 bp, 7 predicted proteins | sample S1TSphgellanicum_FD_89693 | JGI IMG/M metagenome (GOLD analysis project Ga0116227, IMG submission 89693) | Host-associated microbial communities from peat moss isolated from Minnesota, USA - S1T2_Fb - Sphagnum magellanicum MG | ecosystem: Host-associated > Plants > Peat moss > Unclassified... | reverse complement strand
TTATATTGACTGGCCTAATTGTCATACCATAATCAATTGTTTGTTAAATCAATTTGCCATGCTAACCAATGTGGTGCAATATGTCAATTTATTGGAATATGTCGATTTACTATGTTGTTTTGTTGATTTGCTATTGTCATTCAATTCAACTTACCATATAATTATTTAATAACATACTTGAACACCATAAAAATATATTTTCTGAATTTTTGATATTAAATAATGAAATATATTATTATTAATGATATCCAAAGAATTTCAAAAGAAATTCAAATGCCCCAAAATGGCATTTTTTTTCATATTTTCATGTGATGGGTAGCAAAGAATATAAAATTTGATCTTTATTCATTTATCAAAGTATTTGGTCATACAACTTGGAGTTTTTAATAATTTATGGTAAATCACATTTAATGAACTAAAATGACCATTAAAAATAAGATTCAATTTTTTTACTCATAATAAAAGTTGATAAAAATTATGAAATAAAAAAATATATGTGTATAAATTAATAATTATGACATTACAATATTTTAAACACTTTTTATAAAATTTAAATTGAAAAAAATATTAAATGTTTCATAGATAACTTATTTTATTTAAAAATATTTATATATTACAAATAAATATAACACGACATTTATACAATTTTTATGGATTCATTATTTTTTTAAAAGGTGGGGAATATTATACACACACACACACACACACATATTAATACCAAAAAACCATGTTGATTCTAAATGTGTTTATTTACAAATCATTTTATGAAAAAAATAAAATAAAAATTCAAGATATTATTGTTATTCAATGTATGAAATAATGAAGATTCAAATGCATTTTCGGTCCAATTACTTAAAATTTCGGTTTTAAATGTTTTAAATGTTTTGTAGATGTGTAGATCTTGAAAAAATAAATTAAATGAAATTCATTTATTTTCATTTGGAAAAAGTATGAAAAATATAATAATGGTCAAAGTTGGGTATTTTTGTACTAGACAAAGGATGATGTGAAATAATGTTGTAAATTTATCCCATATCGTTTGTCAACAAGTTGAACTTTGTAACCTATATAAGTAGACAAAAAAATATTAGTCTACACACAATACATGCATTAAATATACTAAAAATGCAAATATTACTTATTATGAATCAATAAAAAAAGGTTGTCACCAAAAATAAATAGGACCTACTTAAACATACTTACTTACCTACCTAAATGGCCTATATCTAGGCCTAGTTTAGTGGCCTAGCTTTAAGTGCAACCTAAGGAAGGAATAATGTAAGCTCTTAAGGTAGGCCTAGGTTGCCTAAGCCTACTTTAGGTGCCAAATCCTAGGCCTAGTTGCCTAGGCTTTAAAATTGAGGTTCTTAGACTTAAGCTTAAATGCTTATGCTTAAACTTTAGGTTCGTAAACCTAAGTACTTAGTTTTAGGCCTAATTTAGGTTTAACCTAAGTCATTTAGATTCTAGCCACGTGGCATCACCTAAGTGGTTAATGTTTAAAATGCAATGTCGTTTAGCCTATGTGGCCAAAGTTTAAATGCCACATGACATTTGACCAATCAATTAAGGTTTGACTAGTCACCTTAGCAATCATCACACGAAACCACCCATAAAACCATTAATTATACACATGCTACCCAAGCACCTTAAAAAACCCACTAATTTTTTTTTGAACCAAACCACCCAATTGCCTATTTAGTGGTTTCTTTATCCCACTAGGACCAACCATTACTTTAAACCACCTAGAGTCTAAGGAAATCCACTACAGTGGTACCATTGCAAAATGAATGGTTTGCATAGTGGTCTGTCCACATGTTTTCTAGTAGCATGGAAGTTCTTGAAACATAGAAGGAAATGTAAGATTAATAAACATATAAAAAGATGAACAAACTTAAAAAGACACATGCATAACAAACTTAGAAAACTAAGTGCATAATTAACCAAAGTGCACACAAGAGGTGACAATGGGATTGTTGGTTAAAGAAACATCAAGAATGAAAACTTGTTCATTTGAAAATTGGAAGTGTGGGAGCTCCAAACCCTAAATTCACCTTCCAAGATCATGACACGTCTCCTTGGCAATATGTCATCTAATGGAGTACTAAGGCAACCAAAAACTTATTTTTTTTCCAAAGTTGATAGGCAACAAATGATAAATAGTGTGTTTTAGTCCATTTCAACAAAACATAATCTCCCAAATCTTTGATTTCAATAAATGTTGGACTTTGTAAACAATTGGTAATCTTGTTTACCTTTAATAGATGAAGGTGAAACTTTCCATGGAGACGTTCATTTCAAAACAATAAAATAACATCATAACTATACTTGAATTAATTTTTTACAAATCCCATATGTAGATTGTGTAAAAAAAAATCCATAACATTTCTTATGGATAATGATTGGGTCTTTTGCATAATTTCAAAAGTTCACCATGTACAATGAAATGATGGCATTTTCTCATCAAACTTTTACATTTGACTCTAAAAGTAATCTAGACTAGTTAGATGAGTCACTTCAAAAAAATTCATTAATTTCCCAATTAGCGTAACAACAAACCTACACTTATCCCCATAGAAATTGCTTCCATGACATAGAAAAATGGAGTATCCAATGTGCAATCACCAATAATTAACCCAAGTTTTCAATATCTATATAATAATTGGTTAAACCAACTAGTAACCAGTGAGGTAGTACAACCCTAAGACTATTTTAATTTTTGGTTAACATGTCTTAAGTGAATTGGTCTGTTATATGAACTAATAACTGGTCTATTATAGTAACTAATTGTTAACAGAACATGTTGATTTAAACTTGTGACTAGTAATTTTGTTATTTTGATTTTGAGTTTATATTGGCTAATGACTTTTTAAATTAAAATATCACTATGAATTGGTATAACTAGGAGGACTTAGAGCTAGATTAAAGGATCTTTTTATTTTTTGTAATTCTTTGGAGAGTTTTTGAATTCTAAACCAATTTACTTTGATTATTATTTTGAAGCTTTTTTTTTTTTGTTTTTTGGAATGGAAGACTTAAACTACTTTGTTTTTTATGAATAAATAAGAAACTTCAATGCTTCTTGTGCTTTGATATTTCAAATTTGGAGAAATTTATTGATAATTTCAATAAACTAGAATTAGAAAATGGAAAAGAGCATGTAAAATTAAAGGGAACATAAAACACCCTAAACATCTTCCCTCATATATGTGCCTTTGCCCTAAGTGCAATTTCATTACCAGAGTAATTTCCCATTCCAATTCTCATTTTCAAAACTTGATCAATTTTTTTTGCAACAAAACTAACTAAAAAACTCAAAAGAATCAATTTTGTTAAGTTATATTTTTGGAGAGTTTATTCACAAAGCCTTGATTTTCAATTTCAATTTATGGAATTTTCAATGAAAAAATTGTTCATTATCCAAACATTAAGAAAAATTTGTTAGAATTTTAAAATATATCTCCACACCTTACACTAGAAGAAAACTGTAATTTTGTAATTGTTGTATGCAACTAATTTTAGTTGCATGTGACACATGCAACTACTAAACCCCATAGTTGCATAAAACAAATTGCACACAATAAGTAGTTGCATATGACAATATGTATGTGGATAATATATGTGGTATGAATTTATACTTTATACATTTACATTATTCTACAAGGGTTACCCCATGTTGACACGTGTTCATTTGTGAAGCTCAATTCTATTATGACACGTGGCATTTAAACATTATTTCAATATTCATTATTATTAATAAATTAACAATATCTTGACCATCCAATAAAATGTGAATTTGATTTTGACACATGTCCATTTGTGAAGGCCAATTATGTGATGACACATGGCAAATGTAAAAGCCCATTGATTATTATGATTTTAATTAATAAGTAGATAAGTCATAGGTAGGTAGGTAGGTAGCGAGGTAGGGAAGTAGGTAGATAGGTTTAAAATATCCAATTTTGTTTTTGGATTTAACTTTTAAGGTTGAGCCTCTTTCATTGGCCCACCCCAAATGACATTTGGTCCTTGGTTTGTGTACAAGCCAAATGCACTTATTTATATGGAGTGCACACTTGGAATCCATGACAAAAAATATGGAATAAAAAACTTAGTTGCAAATGCAACCAATGTAGTTGCAAACTACATGCAAATAACCATATTAACCTAGTTTACCTACTAGCTAAATGAATTATATTATAAGTATTAAAACTTAATAGGTAATAATAATATAATAAAATGATAATATTATGACTTGGTTAATAGATATTAATGTTAATATTTATAATTATATAACATTTTAATAGTTAGGATTATTTACAATAATTAATGATAAATAATATTACATAATTTAAATTAATAAATAAACTAAGTTAGTAACTAACCTAAGCTAGGGTATTTATAAGCAAATTAATGTAGCCTATTAGCCATAAATATATTACCATAATTAACACTATAGTCTAAATTCAAATTACAGTTATTGAAAAAAATAATAAATTAACAAATAAGGAAAATAATAATTATAATAGTAAAAATAAATATTCAATAATAATATTCATTTAATTCACTCTTAATAAATAATAATAAATAATCATAAGTTAACTTATGTAACCTACTAACCACAAATATAATACCATAATAAAAATTATTATAATTATAATAATAAATACTAAAATTAATTATACTATTCAATAATAAATAATACCATAATATTATTACATAGCCTAAGTTAAGAATTTATAAATTAGTATGTGTAATTGACTTACTAGACATAGGTATATTATCATAATTAATAAAAATATTAAAATATTGAAATAATAATTATTGAAGAATAAAAATGATATTATAATATTTTTATTATTACTAAATAATGAATAATAATAATCAAGTCATTAGTAACTAATAATATTAGTAATTATAAGTATAATTATAATAGTTTTTTAATCATTAAATGTTATTGAGTATAATGATTAATAATATAATAAGTTTTTTTGGGCTAAACTAATTTTGATTAAATTAACCACATGGCTAAATTAACCATGATTAAACTATTTATAAGGTTAAATTAATGATGGATATAATAATTTTTTTCTAAAATAATTAAAAAGTTAAATTAAAAATGGTAAATCAATTTTGGGTCAATTAACCATAGTTGAATTAACTACAAGGTTAAATTTACTAATTAGTTTATCCATGTTTAATTTAGTCATGTTAGTTCTAACATTATTAGTTTAATTTAGCTTCCTAGTTAATTAATTTTTCTAGTTTGTTTAACCATAATTAGTTGAGCCAATGTTAGTTTAACCAAGGTTGGTTTAGCCAAAGTTAATTTATCCATGGTTTAATTAGCCAAAGTTAGTTTAACTTCATAATTAATTTAGTCAAAATTAATTTATCTATGTTCAGTTTAGCCTCATAATTAGTTTACCCAAAATTATTTTAACCTCATAATTATTTTAGCTAAAATTAATTTATCCACGACTAGTTTAACTAGAGTTAGTTTAGCTTCATATTTAGTTTAGACAAAATTAGTTTGTCCATGGTTAGTTTGACCAAAGTTAGTTTAGCCAAAATTAGTTTATCCATAGGTAGTTTAACAAAAGTTAGTTTAACTTCATAATTAGTTTGGCCATAGTTAATTTACCATAATTAGTTTACCCATTTGAAGTTAGTTTAGTCAAAATTAGTTTAGCCAAAGTTAGTTTAATCTCATAGTTAGTTTAGCCAAAATTAATTGAGCCAAAGTTAATTCAATCATGGTTAGGTTAACTTTGATTAATGTGAGTTTAACCTAAGTTTAATCAATGTTTTGCCTTGGGTAGCATTAGTTAACATGAATTTAGCTTTAGTATTAAAACTATAAGACTATTATACATAGCCTAGGTAGATATATTTAATATGTTAACATAGGTATGTATTTGTTTAGGTCATGATTTTTATGACACATGTCCATTTTGTACACTATTAATTGCACATTAATTGCACACACAACTAATGTAGTTGTAAATGACACCTAGTTGCACATAGTTGCATAGTGATTGGTTGCAAACAACAAGATTTCTACTAGTGTTGACACATATTAAGTCTAAGAATTACAAAACATTGAATGCCCTTCACCATCAAATTTATTCAAACATTATAATAAGTGAAATATAAAGTTATTGTAATGTAATTATTTACTCAATAAACAAATATTCACAATATCATATCTTTCACATTTTAGATATTTAACTCATGAAACTAATTCATTATACCCATGTTCATTGATAAATTTTAAGAGAATTGACATTTCGATACAAACATGTTTTTGAAGGATTCATTCAAAAAAAAGTTTTGTGTTTTTTTATTGATGTTAACAAATTCAATTTATTTTGTATTTATTTTATTTTATTTTATTTATTTATTTCTTTCTGAGTTTCATGCTAAAATCCTCATTTTGCTTATTCATAATTTTTTTCTAATTGAAGGATGTATAATAATTGGCTTTTAGAAATCCCTATAATCTCATACAAGTCATTTCCCATGTGGGATCATTTGTTGTAGCATAAAGGATACTATTTAAAACCTGAAGATCTTCAAGACTCAAAAACCTTATTGGGGATTGTTTAAGTGTTTAAACATGTGAAATGTGTATCTTTTTCAACTACCAAATAAAACTATGTTTTATTCATACCCCACAACAAGAACTTTTCATTTGATAAAACACTAGCATCAAAAAATTTCACTGTAAGTTTATGCAATGCGAGCTTCTAAACATTCCATTGTGTAGACTCATCAATAATCTTCTTCCACTTCGAGTTGATCTGTTGAAGTGAGGAAATTTGTGTAATTGTTTACTTGTTGTCCATCACATTGTTCTCCTTCAGATGAACCCACAATAACAAGTTCTTACACAATGACATCTAAAACATTTGGAACACACTTCCATTTCATTGTTGCTTCTCACATAATTAGAGGGGATGCAAAAAACAAACTAAAAAAAATTGTGAAAAAAAAGGAACAAGAAGAATAAAGGTGAAAAAAGGAAGGAATAAATAAAACAAAATTTTAGAGAAAAAGGAAGGAGGAATAATAGTGAAAGGGTGGAAGTAAGTGAATGTGAAAAAAAGGAAGGAATAAATAAAACAAAATTTTAGAGAAAAAGGAAGGAGAAATAATAGTGAAAGGGTGGAAGTAAGTGAATGTGAGAGAAGAGAAAAGAGAATGAAAGAATGAGAAATTTTGATTTCTATTTATAAGACAATTGTAGTAGTTAGTCTTCAAATGGCTATAAGCAACATTGGGCTTCCCACTATTGCATTGAACAATTTTACTCATGGAAATTGCCTTGGCAATGCACGGAATGGTTGTGATCTTGGACAATATTATAAATGATAATCAAAATGGCATCATTTGATAGCTTTGATAATTGGATGCATTATACAACTCTAATCATGGAAATTGTTCCAAATGAAAGTTATGATTAATGGATTGGATAAGATGGATTGTTGACCACTTGGAAGCATTGGATGGATGTGATGTCCTTTTTTTCCCCTTATTAATGTTTTGTTCTTGAATATTTTCACCTTTTATTATTTTAAACAACACTTTAGACCCCACAAAAAAATCAGATTTTAAAAACAACATATGATATTTCGACAATAATCAACATCTATTAGTTTTTTTGCAAACTTTTTTGCACTTTGGGCACCACAAAACATGGAAATTTCTGATTTTTTTAGAAAACCTAAATTCAAAAATAAATTCTTGAAAAGAAAAAAAATTGTCAATATCTAAAGACCATTGATTTGAATAAAGTCCATTGAATCTTACAAGTTGTTACTTTTTAAGGTAATTCCAAAACAATAGAAAACAAGAAAAGAAAAGAAAGAAATTGAAAGCAAGGAAGGAATTTTTATTTTTTCAAAGTCCAATTTGAAGATGTTTTGGTGAAGTTTTTTTGGGAAAATTTTCAAGAAATTGTAGTAAAAAATGTAAGTAATTGTTTTTGTAGCCAAATTTTTCATAACCATAGTGCAAGAATTTAGTAAAAAAATATTGGTGGGAGCAAACAAAATAAAAGGAACCACAAAACGTGTGGATAATGCTTAAAACTATTATTTTATTTTAGAGAAATCACAAGAGGAACATAATAAATTGGATTGTCAATCTCTTTTTCTTTTAAAATTCCATTACTTATAAAGTTTCATTTTTCAAAACTTGATGCAAATTGATGATATTTCAAAAGTCCTTTTGGGTGAAAATCCTTTAAGGCATACCACATAGGACAAAAAGGGCCTAGTCCTTATTGTAGTCCCTTTTTACCTTATATTTTGATCCCCATAAAAATTAGTGAATCAAAAGTTGTCAAAATGTTTTGAAGGACTATATTTTAGACCATTACAATTTTAGATTCCATCATAATCATCCATAAATGTGACTTTACATGGTAAAAATAGACTAGGTGAAAAAAATAGAAAAAGGTAATGTGACAAGATTTTGATCCACCTTAAAAAATTTGGACCCTTTTGCATGTTTAAAACAATTATGAATGATCATTTTTTTCAATTTTTTTTTTTTAATCATCAAATGTGCACCATTCATTTCAAAATTGAAGATGATCTTAATATTGATGAATATAAAAGCAAAAGCATATGAAATTCATAAAATTCTCTTAAAAACACATTTAAACATATTTATTTGTTCAAATGTGTTTTTGACTTTGAAAATTATGAATTTTGAAAATGTGTCTTTAACAAAAGTTATTCATTTTTGTGCTACTTAGAGCATGGATACATGATATATACATGATATAAAACAATATACAATAAAAATTAATTATATTTAAAACACAACTATAAACTAGGTATGAAAAATGCAAAAATTAAGCAAATCAACCAACACATGGATGCCATGTCTCAAATGTAGTCTTTGGAAAGGTTTTTAACCTTGGTGCCTTTCTCCTTTTACTATGTTTGTACCCTAGTTATGAAATGTTCATTTTAGATATAATATTGTCGAAAAATCTTTTGATATAGAAAGGTATGAACCATTGTTTGACTAGGTTAAGTTGTGGATGGAAATGCTATTGTGAGTTGTGGCATTGATGTTTGTTAAGGCTATTTAGGCCTATCGATTCAATTTGGTCAATCTTATTACAAAACCAAAAGCATTTACAACCATATCCACCCCAATTTTTGCTCGAATTCCCAATGAAATGTTTAGGTAGGAAATCCTCCCCAAGATCTTGGATGAAAACAATTTTGTCCTTTGAACAATGGAAAGCACAAATGCAATAGTGGGCATCTTGTTTACATGCTTAGTTGATTTATAATGTTGCACTAAAAATAAAATTTATATTGATGACATATGTCAAGAAAATATAAGGCTAATGAGCTCGGAATGGGTGCACCGAGTTGATTTTAGAGTTGTTTGTACATACACTATAAAAACTTGCATATTCAATAATATTCGCACTAAAAATCCAATGAATCAACCCTAAAATTTGAAGACAAACTTGGCAAGCTCTTGATATGGTTGGAAAATCACGTGTATAGTTTGAAACAATAGTTGTGATCATGTAATTGTCTCTTATATTGTCTTGCCTAATTGTCATACCATAATCGACTGGTTGTCAAAATGATTTGCCATGCTAACCAATGTGTTGCAATATGTTGATTTACTATGTTGTTTTGGTGATTTGCTATTGTCATTGCAATTCAACTTAAGACTTAATATGAGCATTATATTCCATAAGACGATCCAGTGGAGATTATTTGCCAATATCAAGTTACATGTGTCACTCCATGTGAGATATCGCCTATGTCTACTGTGGACCAACTGGAACTTACAGCCACGCTCATGTTTGTTGACATTAGAATCACCAACAGTGGCATCACTTTTCCCATCCCCTCCACTCTCCCCCCTTAATGACATCATGTTCCCATGTGGGAACGCCCATGGGTGCAATGGGAATGTGAAGTTCCCGTGTGCTGCCGCACAGGAAGTGGTGGTTCCATTGGACGCAGGCCCCATGGGCATCTGTTGGACAAAGGGACCATGTAGGTGGTGCATGAGTGCCATCTCACTTGTGCCATGTCATCTCCATGCCACATTGTCCACATGTTAACACCACATCATCATCATCAATGTGCCATGTTAGTATCACAACCTATCACATCATCACCATGTCAGCACCCTACAGGCACCATGTCATTCGCCAATAGGGATGTTGATGTGGTGAAGGGGTCATTAATGACCATCCATGTCAGCTTTGTGCACTCGCGCACCAGCACCCACACACGTGGAGCTCCGCAGTCGAAATAGCTGCCCCTGCTCACCTTATGTTTTATAGGCTAGTGGGTAAAGCTGTAGGATGGAGGCATTCCCCGGAGAGGGGCCTGAGACAAGGTAGTATTCAAGTCTGGTTAAGCCTAGTTTTCTAGTACATTAGCCATTTCAACACATGTCTGTTGAATAATTAATTAATTATGAAAAATTCATTTCAAAAAATGGAATATTCTTAAATATTCACTATTATCCATCACAATATTTTTTGATTTGGAACAAATAATTTTTCAAAATTTCAACATTTCTGAAAATAATATAATTAGTGTTGAATTGGCCAAGGTACTAAGGTATCTAGTTTCAACCATCATGGTCCTCTTGTATAATTCAAACTTCCATGATGTCAATTTGTTCTTTTGACAAAATCCTCACATTCTTCTCTCAACAACTGTCAAAAATGTTACTTTAGTCCATTTCACTCATTTTCTAAGACAGCTTTACTGGTTGAAGTGGGATTTAGATGTTGGTCTTTAGACCAGAAAGAAAAAACTATGACTATTTTCCTAAATGTTCCCAGCCTTCACGGCCATATTCTTTTGTGCAAAATTTTGCACAAGTGCTAAAACTAAAGATTAAAAAGGAATATTTGGTCGCATATTCCTTAGCTTTTAGGGTAAAATTACCAAATTCCTCAAAAAAGTTGAATTCTTTTTTGCCACATTTCTACTTGGGTTTTAGAGAGGGGGGGGATGGAGTGGGGATTTTTGGTATCAGCTTTCTAGATTGTGGATAGGTTTTCTAGGTGGTTATTTGGCTGTTTCAAACAAATTGAGAACTGCTGTTTCATATAATAACCACAGTTATATATATATATATATATGTACTGGGTATTTGATTTTTTGATGATTGTGGGTATCAACTTTGATACCCGACCTGATACCCTCTGGGGTTTTGGAGCAATTTCTAAGACCTGCCTCACTTTTGTTAATTTTATAGAGTTAAAAAGGAAGTGGTTGTCTTATTATACTGCTTAATCACCTCTTCTACTGTGCAGAATCTGCCCAGGGAACTCGCCCAGGAACTCATTACGAGCTAGAAACGAGTAGTAAAAGATCAGTTCCACGATCTTGCGAGGAGGACCCACCAAGGAAGGACCAGCGATGTCCACGAAGGACCAGCGACGATGTCTACGGGAGTCCGAACCGATCGTCGTCGTTCCATGTACACAGTGTTTTTTTCTTTTGGGTCAATTTTGTGACGTAGCCAAGTGGCGATGATCCACATGAAGACGAAGTAGATTTGGCTACAAGATAAATAAGAAATTTCAATTTTCTACACATCCTTCTATATTTTTGGCTACATACTTAAGCATTGCATAGAAATCTGGAAATTGTTTTCAAAATTAGAATTATGGCTATTGAAAATCACAAACATCCCTTGATTTTAGCTTTTCGGCTATATATAGACTGCGGAAAAAAAAAGGGGGGCCGTTCCAGTACCTCGCCATGTTGGAGTGAAACGCGCAGTGACCTCTTTCTCGGAGGGAGCTGGAATCGCTACCAAACGCACCGTCTCTACTAAGATGGATTGCAAATACGTCAATCTCTTTCGCAAGCAAATGTCATCTACTCGAGTCCTCGTTGCACTGTGATCTCGTGCCATGAAATCCCTGGTCAGGTAATTGGGAAGAATCGTCGGGCTCAGTGGTATTTTTTAGGAATTTTTGTTTTTAGCCAAAGTGGAGATCATGCATATTAGGAAGATGAAGACAAAGTGGCAGTCATTCCAAGGAAGATTTAGCCAGATCTGGCTATAAACCAAATGTAAAGCACAAAACTTTAGTCATCCTTCTATATTTTTGGTTACACACTGAAAAACTAAATAAAAAATCTTATACTATTTTTTCCCTCATTTCTGGCGATTGAAAAACCTCTAAAATCAGTTCATTTTCAAACTTTTAATTTTAATTTTCTCTTTTCGGCGAAATTTCGCTCATAACAAACAAGGCTGGGACTCCTCCATCCATATAACGTACTGCAGTGAGCAAACTGCAAAGAGGGGGAAAAGAGACGAAGAAGAAGAAGCGGAAAGCTTAGCACAAGCGAATATACGAAGAGTTGCTTGAATTTGCTGTACATGAGGGAAGATGTAGCCTGTAAAGCTCTTCAGCAGCTGTGTGTTTTCAGAAGGACCTGAAGTCATATATAAATCGAGCTCATGTTGTGTAGCCGATTGTTGTATCACTCATTTTGTCTGGCTGACTGAGTTCTACTAGATATCCAACACTTTGGAATTTCGGCTCTTCCAAAGAGGCAAAGAAAAAAGGGGAATTTAATCGAGCACCATGAGTATCCGAGTCATGAAGCTTGTTCTTTTTGCACTTGTATTGCTTTCCAGCGCTGTCTCCAGCTATTGCTA
>Ga0116227_10013638_pt1 | contig 12684 bp, 10 predicted proteins | sample S1TSphgellanicum_FD_89693 | JGI IMG/M metagenome (GOLD analysis project Ga0116227, IMG submission 89693) | Host-associated microbial communities from peat moss isolated from Minnesota, USA - S1T2_Fb - Sphagnum magellanicum MG | ecosystem: Host-associated > Plants > Peat moss > Unclassified... | reverse complement strand
GGGCTAGTAAAAGAAAATGGTTAATTTTGATTGGCTAGTTAGAAATGATTGGTTCATGTGATGACATTTAATTAATTTTCATTCTACTTTAGCCAATGTTTCATGTTTATGTGTTCATATGGGCCAATAGCTTGGACATTATATTGGATGTAATGCCCACATACCATATGTGAGTGGGATTTTTCATGTACTTTGGTAGGTTTTTTTCCTACTTGGGAAAGTGGTCCTCTATTGCTCCAACTTTTGGTTTGCTTATTCCACTTGCATAAGCTCATCATCTAAAGCTCAAATTAAACACTAGTGTGCAACAATTGGCCCACAACCCAAAACAGAGCATTATTATTCGCCAAATGCAAAAAATTTGGGTCAATTGGTTTCACACTAGGGCCCAAGTCCAATAACACAAAGAATGATGCGGTCACCTACATACATTATTTTGGCGTCAAATTCTTCATGGCGTCAAGCCCATTAAAACATATTGTGTCCAACCTCTTGGGCTCGGCCCAAGAGTTGTGTCATTAATTTTGCTTTTTCCCGGATTAATCTTTGCCGTTGGATGCATACCATCTTTTCAAATGTGAAAACAACGAGGGGTAGGAGAAGGATGCACAATGAAGGTGTCCCTTCTTGGGCTCAAGACTTTGGTGCATTTGCCTTTACACTCCCTTCCCTTGTGGCCCAACAAAAATACATTTCAATTGTGTGCTAAAGTTGGCCCCAAAAATCAACATGAATGGGTTTAAGTTGATCATTTTTAGTGTAAGAACTAATTAAAACAACTCAAAATGAGATTGTTAAAAAAAATTAAGAGAATAAAAATTTTATGTAAACACTAAAGTTTCAACACTTGTTACTTTCACTTATTTATTATTTATTATTATATCTATCTCACATTCTTACTATGTACATTGTTTGCTTTATCTTCTATTGATGAGGACCCCCCAAGTACTAGCCAACATTTTTTTGGGGGCAAAAACACCACCTATTGGCCAATCAATGATCCCATTTCAATGTTGGGCATTCCAAAGCCATCGTCAGCAACAACCGAATAAATAAAAAATAAATTGAAAAAGGCCTAGCATCCCGAGATCCAAGTCCTAGAACATTGGAAAAAGCCGAACATAAAGCCAAAACATACGTACATCATCCGACAATTATGACAAAGAGAACAATAGAGGGACAACTATGACAAAGAGAACAATAGAGGTTACGTAACAAGAGTATAATCGGGAATGTTGGATTGCCCAAAAACTTGCATTTCCTATTTCATATCTTTCCAAGAGCTATGGGACAAGACCAATCTTACATCCTTTGTGAGAATATGAGGATTGAGGAAAGGTCGAGAAAATGTGTTGTCATCATCCCCTCCAGGACTTACTAAAAGTGCTTCAAGATATTTATTTATTCGTATAGCCAACAAAGTTGTCCTTGAAGTTCGTCCCCTGTTTGGACCTCTATTTGAGGCTATCTGCAAAGTGAGCTAAACTTGGGGACCAAAACACAAGCCCAAGTATCCCAACATCAAATTTAGGCGAACTAGTAATGTATCAACTTCTCGGTTTAGGTTTTTCTAGGTTTTAGGGTTTATTGTGGTAGGATTAAAGGGTCATGGGATTGTTATTCCCAGGACCCATTTTTATGTGCAGTGGTTAAGACCAGTGTTGGGCGGTTCTCAAATTGTCACTTGGTTTTCATCCCGGTTCTCAGCCCGGTTCTCACAGTGAGAATCAGTTGACATAGCTACATGTGAGAACCGGATTGAGAACCAACCTCCAGTTCATGAGAACCAGTAATGAGAACTAGTTCTTGGGTTTTTCTTTTTTTTTTTAAAGAATCAAACAGGTTTTCTCAAAGAACCTCCATCCAGTTTTGAATCTGTCAATAACTTAGGGCTTAAGGTTCCTAAACAATAGTGCCGCCTAGGGAGGTGGAGGCACTATTTAGAGTTAGGGATATTGTATAAAAACAAAGCTCAAACTTCGTTTTACTTCACACCCATGTTTTTTTCAGTCTTGTAATGTTCTTCTCTTGTTGGTTGTGTTGTTTTCTTGTCATCTTCGCATTGTGATTTTGCTCTCTTATTCGCACATTGTTCTTCTAGTAGGCGTACATTCTATCCTAACTCTTTGCCTACTTGAAGCAATTCAAATTCCACTTCAATTATCCACTTCAATTAAGCCAAACACAACAAGTACAAAACAAAATCCATGTTTTTTCATCAAATCCACACTTCCATCTTTATTTAGAACTATCATATAAAAAATATGTAATTTTAAAATAGAACAAAACTTAAAACACGAAAAATTTGTGGTTTCAAATACCAACAAAATTTTGAATCATATTATCTTTCTATGTCTAATTCTAGCAACTTTCTAAGTTTTCCATGTGTAAAAAAAACAATCTCCGAACATCCATAATTTTTAGAACTATGTCCTAAAATCACCAAACTTAAATTGTTTTTTTATATTCTTCTATTGATTCCACAATGCCCTATTCCATTACTGAATTCCTAACTTAACCTTAGATTGCAGTCTATCCTCCTATAACTTTTTTAACTTTGACACTCGATTTGTTAAAACCCTCACTAAATTTCCTTCTCTATGGTTACTACCAATGATTAGCAAAATGTATTTTGTAGGCATTAAAAAATTTAACCCATAAACCAATTGATATGACATGTACCCTGTGGATGGTACTATAGATGGTACTCTTTTTCTTGGTATTACTTTAGTTACAATCTATGGTTTATTTGGTTTCATTTTCTACCAAAGACATCTTTTCAACTTAGGAGCTATTTTTAATAATTGTCCCAAGTTCAAAATATAAATGGTTTCCAACATTTGTCTACTAATATCTTGAAATATCTCTTTTACCGATATTAATTTACTTTGTGAAACTATAGATTCCTAAGGTTTTAAAAGTTCAATAGAAGGTGTACTATCGAGCATACATGGCCACACTATGTTCCATCCTTCTACTAATGTAGAAGATCCTTCACAAGTAGCTTATGCTTTCTGGAATTATTGAATTCTCTTTGCCATTGTCTTCTTCAATTTCTCCTCCTTCTCCCAATTTGTAGTACTTTTATTCTTCCTTGGTTCTTTCTCCTAAAACATTTGGTCTTCAGTGATTCTCCTTCTTGTAACAACATTGATGTTGATTACATTCACATATGCAATGACTATCTTGACCTCAACTACCATTTTCCTTTCTAAGTTTGATGCATTTATAAATGAAGATGGCTCGTACATGAGCGTAAAGCCTAAGCTTGGCACTTTGAGCTTGAAACTTAAAATATAATGTGATTTTAATCCACCTACATGGATGAATATGTCCATAGATGAATGATTTCATATGGATGAATGTCATTTTTGCATGGATGAACTTCATTTATGATTTGGAATGAATAAATAAATCATTGGATGAAATTCATCCATGATTGGAAAATAAATGAATTCAAAATTATCTATATCCATCCTCAGTTTTTGTCTAAGTATTAATATTTCAAACTTTAATGTCATTTAATAATGATGGACAATGAAATTGTGATAGTAGGGGAAAATAATATGATGGGACCAAAATAATTTTGAAACTTTGTTTAAGAAATAATTTCCATAAACAATGTTAAGCAATTCAAGAAATATTGTCATGGAATGAGTGTCAACCCCCCCCCTCCCCCCCCCATCCAATTATTGTCAACAACATTATATAAATTTACTTCGTGGAAAACAAAGGTGCCTTGAAAGTAAATAATTATTTAAAAAACCCCATTATCATTTATGATAGTAAGTTGTTCGAAAAAAGCTAACTAAGGTGCTTAAAATTGTATTTTAATTTATTTTTAAAACCCATTATCACAAATGACATTATGTAGTTCTAAAACATCTAAAACATCCAAACCCCATTATTGTCAACAACATTGGTTAAATTTGAAGAAAGCCATGGCACCCTTGAAAAATAATGAAAAAGAAAACTTCATTGTTGCCAATGACCCTTATAAATAGGTTTGAAAGAATTTGTGGCACATTTAGAAGAGGGGGAGGGAAAAACCCATTGTCATCAATGACATTGGATCATATTGGCCCCCCCCCCAAAAAAACTCCCCACTTTATTTAAATTTTTAAATAAAAAACAACAATGACCATGGGGTGGATGTTAGCATAATAATAGTAATATAGTTAAAATATTTTGAAAATAATGGCATTCTAAACCACATCTATATTGAAATTTACATTATATTATTCAACAAATTTATAGCATATAAAATTAGATTGTGTTTCATGAATTTCTAATCAATTAAAATTATGGGAAAAAAAATTATCCATAAAAATTTAATGATAAAATAAAACATTCATCCATAATTTTGATGGAAGTTATATTTATTAAAAACATATAAATGCAATTAATTTGTTTCATCTATACATTGGATGAATGAAAAAAATCATTCATCCATAATGAAGATGAATGCTTACATTCATTTCCATGTTTGTCTCTATGTTTATTGGTACAACATTCATTTTGTGGTTAATATTTTGGGTTTTACTTGCATGTGTATAGGGGAAAAAACATTTTACCATCCCAAGTTCCAACTTTAGGCTCTAGGCTCAAGCTCTAAGTTCATACGATAGCTTGCCTCCTCTACAAACTTAGGACAATATGTCATTTTATGCCCATTTAAACCACAAATGTGGCAAGTGTATGAGTTATTCTTCTGACACTTTTGAAGTTGATTGGTAGCCTTTGTTGCTACTATAGTAATGGGCTCCTTTTTCTTCTTGACTCTACATGTTTCCACATTGTGGTTGTTTCGTTCACAATTTGTGCAATGTTTACCAAGTTTTCCTAATTCCATCTATGATTTCGTCGTTATTGCAAATTTTTAAATATGTGGTATAGACAATGCACTTTGAGCTTCTGCTGGTGTCAACCCTTCTTCACATAACAACCGCCTCCTTAAGCAACTGTAACGTGGTACATTTCATTCCTACTGTTGTAATCCTTAAATAGGACTATAATCCTACCAAAAACACAATAGCCAAAAAATTGTATGGTTAGTGTTTGTAATCCATGAACCGATTGACTTTTATATGTGTTCATAGTACACCTTAACTTGTTCAGCCTCTCCCAACTTGATATTTTTGAATTCCATGTAAATTTGTTTGTCATTCTATGTCTTTTGATGACCTTTACATAATGTTTAAGTTAACTTTTTAAAAATGCACTCCAAAAATTCTAACATGTAATTATGACACAAATCTAATGTCATTTCTCTTAATGTATAGTTGAATACATTAATAATGTACTCCTCCAAGGTTTTTCCATTCGCTTTAACAATTGTTTGAAACACTCTTACTTGAGCATCTAGACCTGCATTCTTCTTGTAATATGGATATTTCAAAGTTGATCAATATGGTTTGGCCATTGAACCCCCTACTATAGTGTTCACCACAGATCCAGTTCTATGTTGTTCACATTTTAATGGAATCGACAGTGGCCATCCCACAAATCTATTTGCTTGAGTTGTTATGATCAATGTTGTGTAAAACATCTAGGGCATTGAAATGGCTACCATTACCTAGCTTGGATCTTCATTGATTTGGTTTGCTCATCTTCCAACTCAAATACTCACTAGTACCTTATATGTGGTTTAACCATTCTCTGATTGACTCCTTATTAAAGGCTCAAACTCTTGTCCAAGCTTATAGGCTACAATAGCTATTTCTAGCATCATAGATCTAATTAGTTATTCTTGTGAAATAATAATGGGTATTTGAAATATCCCATTTATTAGGCTAAGCTTGCTTAATGATGGTGTAAACTCTTTGGACATCCTAACCTCCAACTATACAACATTCATCTATACTTTCTATTATATAAAATTTGGACTTACAAAAAATGGTTTTGTCCTACTCACACTAGGAGAGTTATGCATTTTCAATCTATTCTATATAAATTGTGCTTCACTCAAACCGGTTTTTTGCAGCTTGTTTTCTAAACTGTTATGGACCTATTTTCTCATTTGTGGTTGTTCTACAAAATCTCTATTTAACATCTATTGTCCCACATGTTTAACAAATCCACCCTTTACTTCAATATCAATCTATGGACATTTTATGACATCATGTCCTTTAATTCTACAAAAAACATAGATTTTAATGGAACTTTCAACCAATATGGATGAATATTCAAAATCATAACTTCTGCATTTTGGATTTATTTTATCTCTTTTAATTCGTTTGCTTTTGTTGTTCATCTTAAGTGGCAATGCCTCCTCTAGAACATTGACCTATGCATCATCATACACAGAGGTTCTTGGGTAATTCATATCTACCCACTTTAGAATATTGGGGTCATAGTTATCATCCACATCCAAGTCTTCTAATGGTTCATGATACTTTGGCAATGTTGATTAGTACACAAATGGTACATTTGTGGATCTATTGTAATCATTTTGCCGACTATTCACAAATTCTGGATGTGAAGAATTTCTAGGGTTTACCAATAGCAATTCATCCCTTGGATTTTTCTTGTCCCCATTTTCTTAAACAGTAGATGGTGCTTGAAAAACATGGATTCCCCTTTATCTTGGGTATACTTTAAACTTGTTCCCCTTCACTGGAAATCACCTTTTGTACTTAAAATATCTTTGTGGACCCCCTATCCCTCTTCGCACTCCCATTCCCACCGAAGACATTCAATGTTTTATAGGTTGTTCTTCTATTCTCAAACTTCTGGGTTCCAAATCTATACCCATGTTTGGCATTTCAGACACCTCCTGATCTACACCCCATATTTTCTTCCATATCAAAATGCATGTTTTACCACTTGGTTTTTTTTATCCATTTGCCTTTACAAATTTTGAATCACTATCCAATTCATATCATTGTGTAAATCTTGAATTCCCTTAGTTTCTTGATATATTTTCTTACGTGAATCCTTACAACTTTCGTTGCTTGGACCTTCATTTTTTGTTTGCCAAAAAAATTAGAAATCTAAATCTACCATAAAACAATATTTCCTCTTCCAATTTTTTGAAATTTACAAGAAACAACATTTTTTTAAAAAAACTACTAAGAAAATGTTTTTTTGCTTTTAACTTTTGGGGAAAAAAATTGTCTTCAAAATGATCGCCAAATGATAAGCACAAATTCTATCCTATAATTATTTTCTTCCTACTTAAAGCAATTCAAATTCCACTTCATTTCAGCACTTCAAATATGTAGTTAAGCTATTCAAAACAAGTTTAGTAGATTATTTCACACAATTTCCTCCATACAAGTACTATTCATTCTATTCAAATTCTATTTCACCTTGTAAAAATAGAATTTGTGGTTAGAATACAGTTAGATTATCAAAAAGCTAAACACAACAAATATAGAATAAAATCCATGTTTCTTCATCAAATCCACATTTCTCTTTTTACTCAAAATTAAATCATACTAAAATCTATAGATTTAAAAGCAAAATCAAAACTTAAAACATGAAAAAATTGTGGTTTCAAATACCAACAAAAATCTTAATCATACTATCTTTCTTTATCTAACTCTAGTAGTTCTCTAAGTTTTCCATGTGTAAAAAAAAACAATCTCCCAACTCTAACAATTTTTAAAACTACATCCTAAGTCACTCCCTTCAAAAAGTAATTCAAAATCAAAATGTCCAACATTTTTAATCTTATCCAATTCCTTCACTGCCTTGTTTAATCCCTACCATTTTCTTGATCTATTTCACCTTGGTTGATTATTGCCATACATCGGGTAACATCTTCTCACATTGTTGTAATTCTCTTTTTATGTTGTTACATTGTTTTTCTGGTGTTGTTGCGGTGCTCCTCTCACATTGTTCTTGTTCTTCTCATTCTTCTCGTGTTGTTGCCTCTGCTTTTCTCACATTGTTGCCTTTGTTTTTTTTTGCACAATTGCCTCTACTCTTTTCACATTGCTATATCATTCTTCTTGTGTTGTTGCCTCACTCTTTTCACATTGTCGCTCCTCGCTTTGTCATCGATCTTCAAGTGCCTACTAACCCAGCTCTTGACATTGTTTTTCTTTGCGTTGTTGTTGCTCTTGTTCCTTGGTTGGTATGGTACTTCCCTTCCCCTCCTTGCCATGTGCAGGTCGAAGTTCGAACACCAAACTTTCAATCACCAAAGGTGAGGGTTTTTGTTTTAGAGTTTTTTTCACCCATTTTGTGTTGTTTCTTTTGATAATGTGTTAATCATTTAATTCATTTGCTTTGTTTATTTTGGCAAGATTTTTTGAACTTCATAATAAACCTCATAACTTTTTCTTGCCTATAAACCCTATATTTTTTTCACCTTATGAACTCCATAACTCTTTTTGAAAATTTAAAATATATATCTTTATTTTTTTTTGTAAATGCTTAAAAGGTAGATTGCATTTTGTAATTTTTTGTAAATGTCAGTTTGTGGTTTTTAATTGTAAATGTTAGTTTCTGGTTCTTGATACATCATAGAATTATTTAATTTTTGTTTTTGATAAGTCATAGATTTTTTTTGTTTATTTTGCTACTCATTAAAGCAATAATCTTTTGTTTCAAATTAAACATGGAACAATTTTCTGAAAAAAAAAATTAAAAATGCAAGTCTTCAAATATAAATAAATAAAATTGCAAGAATGATTGAAGAAAAAATGAAAAATAATTTAAACAAGTTGCATGCTCAAAGATCATTTTGGAAAGCAAATAACATAAATGCATTATGTTGGGCATTTTATTGTGTTAATGATAGCAAAGAAGTTAACGTAATAGCTCCTCAAACTATGCATGGTATTATTTGTCACAATAATCCAATATTGAATTTAAATCAAAAACTCAAGCTAAGAAAGGATTAATCATATATAACACAATTAATGGTATAATTGCATTGAGGAAACATGTCAATTCATATCATTTTAATGTCTTTTAAAATTTTGAAAAAGTGAATTGTGCTTTAATGGAAGAAGAAAGACAACCTTCCAAAAATAGACGAAATAATTTTTCTAATTCCATATTGAGGTTTTTGTTTTTGCAAAAGAACCTTTCAAGAAAGAAGATGTGTAGCAAAAACAATTTTTGGAAGACTTGGGTTTTTTAATTGTCAAAAACCATTTTCCTTCATAATTTATGAAGAGTAATTGGTTGAAAAGGTTCAATATGCAATTGTCTCCAAATTTGTTTTTTCCTTCTATAAAACAATTTTCTCATGAATTATTGCCCAAATTAGTGGAAAAAACTAAACAATTATATGTTTTACCAACTTTAACAAAATTGTGATTTTGCAACAAGCTTTGATTTGTGGATGTCAAAAGCTATACATGATGTTTTTGCATTGGTGATCAATATTTTTCTAAGTGTTGATTAGCCACCAAAACATATTTCCCTTAGCCTTATTGAGCCAACAAATATTAATGGATAGACCTTGGCCAAAAATTTGACAAAACTATTTGACAATTATTCATTGAGGAGAAAAATTATTGCTTATGTCAAGGATGAGGGATCTAATTTGAACACTATGACTACATCCTTTAAATCAATTGTAAGTTATGATATGTTGGGTTTGGAGGAAAGTTTTCAAGGCATTTGTTTTGGTCATGCATTTTCTAAAGCTTGCTAGTATGCTACAATAGAAGAGAAAGTTTGTAAAGATTTACAATATGTGTCAATCAAAGCTACCAAAGAGATTTGCCAAAATGCATAACTTGGCCAAAAAAATCTAGAAAGGGTAAGCAAAAATGGGGAAAAGTGTGTGAATTTGAGTCAAATCCCCCAAGGAAATTGAACACTCCAATGAAAACAAGGTATTCTATTTATTTTTTACATTTTTTTGTGTTCACAAACATTTCCATTCTTGCTTTGCACAGTCTAACATTTTAGTTTTTAATTTTTTCAATTCTTATTGTGCATATTCTAACAATTTATTTTACTTTTGCAAATTTGCTAACAAAGTTATCATTTTCTAGGAAGCTTTGTAGTTAAAAAAACAATTATATTATGTCACAACAAACAAATTCTGTGAAAATGAATGCAAGAATACTAGCTCTTTTGACATGGCGCATTTATTACATTATTGTCAATTTTCTTAGCCTTGTTGTGTCTGCTTGTATTTTGAATTAGTCTAGGGGTCATTGGTTATTAATTGATGCATTGAATTATACCATATTCATGAGTCCAAAATTCAAGGATGAAATCGATTTTATAACCTTTGACAACTTAATGGAAGAAGAGGAAAATATTGTTTATGAATTAGCATGTTTGGCCTCCAACACCAAAAAAAAAAAAGTTGTTTAAGTTTTGGATTCTTTTCTTTCCTTCTTAAAAAAATATGAAAAAAGAAAAGCCCATAATATGTTTTCTTTAATGTCAAACCTTAGGTTTAAAACTCTTCATATTGTGTCCTCACTTATTGGTCATGAACAAGATAAGGCAATTGTTGAAGAATATGACACAGGGGTGTTGTTGATCAAAGGGTTGAAAAGGATAAAAGTTTGGATATCTTTGAAATGACAATTAGCACAATGAACTGGCAATGAAATTGGTCAACAAAGAGCTTCTGATTTTCAAGCGTTATCAAATGAATATTAAAGACATCAAATGCCCACTGCAATGGTGGAAAAATCATGAAAACATGTTTCCTACAATTGGTTTTTGTGTTAGAGACAAATCTTAGGAATAGTTGGATCTCAAATTGAAACAAAAAGAATATTTTCATTAGCTAGAATCCTTACTAGTTTTAAAAGATGCCATTTACAATTAGAAAATTTGGAAATTTTGATCTTTTGTGAACAAAATTTGGCCCAAGGATCTTAGAACAAGTTGTAAATCCTCTTCTAATTTGGTAGATTTAATTGAGACTAATCTTAATTTAGAAAAAGAGTTTGAAAAGTTTGAAAGAGTTTTTGAAAGGGACGAAATTGTGGAGTTGTAAATTTTGAATAAATTTATTTTACAAGTTTCCATATATTTTCAGTAATTTTTAAGTTTAAAATTTATTTCAATTATAGAAATAAATTAATAATGATTAAAATTAAATTTTAATTTCTGGGAAATGTGAGAACTAGATTTGAAAACCTATTGTTATTATATATGCAAGAACCACCTTATTTGAAAACCGGATGAATTTGAAAGAATTAAAAATATTGATAACCTGGTTGGTTCCCACCAGCCCCCCCCAAAAAAAAGTATATTAGAGAAGTGATCAGGTTCTCATAAAATGATGTAAGAACCGGAACCGGCCGGTTCTCACCCAAAAAAGTGAGAACCGCCCAACACTAGTTAAGAGTCAATCTTTTGAGTCCAAGAATTTGGGTTCAAAATTTTTTTTGCCCGGATGAGAGATTGCCCGGGCAGGGTGAAGATGGTAGTTGGGATACTTTCTTGTGCAACTTGCCCCCGCTTTCCTAGCCAAGTTGCTTCGGGCAAAAAAAAAATAAATAAATAAATAAATAAAAGTCAAGCCAGGTTCCCAAAGGAGAAGGGGAATTTGGGTCAAGCTTTCCCCCGGAAACTTGGCTACACTTCCACCAACATGACTTTCAAAGAAGTTGCAAAGCCTCTGAAATTTTGAAAGGTTTCACAATGGATGAATGTGCCGCCACCTCATATCAAATTTTCATCTTTAGTCCCTAATCTTTTATTCATTGTACAACCAATTGTTCAACTTTTCAATCATTGTGTAATTTTTCATCCATTTGGCAACCTTTCTCCTCAATTTTTCATCCCTATTTTTCCCCCTAATTTTCATTCATCGTGTAACCTTTTTAACTTTTTCCCCTAATTTTTCATTCATTGTGTAACCTTTGAAAACAAGTTTCTCAAGTTTTCATTCATTGTGCAACCTTCCAAAAATTCCGAAACATTTCACATGAATTATTGCTATGAAGATTGTTTTTTTTAATTTTCAAATCAAATCAAATCAAATCAAATCAAATTTTCACAAGGAAAAAATCAAACCTCAACATTAGTAACACAATTTACTCCCCGAATGGAGCAACAAAGCAAGGAGCAACGCCAAGAGCTTCGGAGCACTTTGTTGTGCTGCTTGGGGGAAAGACAATTAAAATTACATCCAATTTTTCTAGGCAAACAATCATATGAACCTAAGCATATTAAGATCATTTAGGTGAAGGAGGGGAAGGGCTTCTTAAACCCTAAACCCTAATCTTCTTTTCTAGGAGGGATATTCACAAACATAAGGTGCCATCCAAGTCCACTAGGAAGAAATTTCTTTAAGAAATTTACTAATGTGTGAAGGATTGGAGTCTTTCAGCTTATGATGTGTCTTCCATTTGGATTCCTTGGCTTTTTTGACTATGGTGTTCATGACTCTAGTAGCTTTTTGGCCACTTGGATTAGTTAGGCACCTCCTAGGTTGCCTGAAAGAGCAAAGCGCCTCTGGCTATATTTGGTAGCAATAATCAAAACATGAAAAACACACACTTGGATGGCCTCTTTTGCTGAATCAGCTAGCTCCCATTCAAGCATTCTTTTTATTGTAAAAGTTTTGCCAAAAAGAGAAATTCAAACTTCAAAATTTGGCAAATTGAAATGCTTTTGGAGGTTTTTTTTAATTTCCAGAAATAATTGTGGTTTAGCCACACTGGCTAGCAACCATCCACAGGAGAACCCACTCCAAAAAACCTGTTTTTTTTTGTTTTTTTTTTTTTTTAAAAAATATTTTTAAATATT
>Ga0116227_10013636_pt1 | contig 12685 bp, 7 predicted proteins | sample S1TSphgellanicum_FD_89693 | JGI IMG/M metagenome (GOLD analysis project Ga0116227, IMG submission 89693) | Host-associated microbial communities from peat moss isolated from Minnesota, USA - S1T2_Fb - Sphagnum magellanicum MG | ecosystem: Host-associated > Plants > Peat moss > Unclassified... | reverse complement strand
TGATGGGCTTTTGGTCGGTGAAGTGGGATAATGACAATTTGGTATCGTTATACGAAGGCCTTCAGAACAAATTAGGAAATAACGTAAAACTAACATACGCGGAAGGCTGTGGTGTAAGCGACACATCAAAAGCAGGCTTTGCTGAGGCTGTTAAGGCTGCTAAAGATGCTGATGTAGTGATCATGGCGGTTGGTGAAACTTTTGATATGAGCGGTGAGGCGAAGAGCCATGCTAATATTTGTTTGCCGGGTGTACAGGAAGATTTGATCAAAGCTATAAAAGCTACCGGGAAACAGGTGGTTGTGTTGGTAATGGCTGGCAGACCTTTGATATTTAACTGGACGGCAGATAATGCCAATGCGATATTATATACCTGGTGGTTGGGCAGTGAAGCCGGTAATGCCATGGCGAATGTGATTTTTGGAGATTATAACCCGGCGGGAAAATTGCCAATGTCGTTCCCGAGAGCTGAGGGGCAGATCCCTTTGTTTTATGCTGCTAAGAATACAGGCAGACCTTTGTTAAATGTGAAAGATCCGCTTTATAAATCGGCTTATTTGGATATGCCTAATACACCAAAATTTGCTTTTGGTTATGGGTTGAGTTATAGCACATTTGCTTTGAGCAATTTGAAGCTGAGCAAAAACCAAATATCGCAAAATGATAAGTTGCAGGTTACCTGCACTTTGCAAAATACCGGTAAATATGCCGGTGCTGAGGTGGTACAGCTTTATTTGCAGGATGTGCAGGCGAGCGTAACGCGTCCCGTTAAGGAATTGAAAGATTTTAGGAAGGTGTTTTTGAAATCGGGAGAAAGTAAAGAAATAAGCTTTGTGATAGATAAAGAGACACTATCTTTCTATAATCAGCAAATGAAATGGGGTGCAGAGCCTGGTGATTTTAAGCTGATGATAGGTAATTCGTCGGATAATATATTATTGCAGGACAAGTTTGAGCTGATAGATTAAGAGTGAATTTATGATCATGATAAGGTAATTAAGCTTAATTGGGATGCTTTAATTATCGATATTATTGAACTGAATGAGAAGAATAATTTTATTTCTTGTTATAGTTGCCTTTGCCGGCTTGAACGCTGAGGCTCAGTATGTAAGTTTAAGCGATGCTGAATTTGCTAAACTGGGTAAGCTGCTAAAAGTGGACGCGGGGGCAAAAAAGACGTTCGAATCTTTCCAGACTACAGCCGATAAAGCTTTAACAGAAACACCTAACCCGATAGAAGAAATTACATCGGAAGGAATGCTGGCTGGCGATCCGGATAAGATAAAAAGTTTAAAGGCGGTTGAGGATGCCGATAAAATTTACGCCCTTGCTTTGGTTTATAAATTATACGGCAAACAAGCTTGTTTAGATAAAGCTACCGAATATTTACTGGCTTGGTCTAAGATTAACAAATCATCGGGCGACCCGATTGATGAAACAAAACTTGAACACCTTTTTACAGGATATGATATTTTGCGCAGCGCTATAAAACCCGATTCCCGTAAGGTTATTGATGCCTGGTTGGATAGTATAGCGGCTGGTGAACTGAACAGCGATTATGCCAAACCGGGAGCAAGTACAGCCACCAATAACTGGAACTCGCATAGGCTGAAGATCATCGCGATGATAGCCTATGCTATTCATAGTAAAAAGTATGATGATTTTCTGCAAAAGGCAATGGAGCAGCAAATCGCGATCAATCTATATCCCGACGGAAGTGGATATGATTTTGTAGAGCGTGATGCTTTGCACTATCATATTTATACGCTGGAGCCTTTGGTAATGGCAGCTTTGGTTATTAAACGTGCTACCGGGAAGGACTTTTTCAATTATGAATCGGAGAAAGGTTCGTCTGTTAAAAAATCGATGGATTTTTTGGTTCCGTTTGTTACGGGAGAAAAAACGCATGGTGAGTTTTTGAACAGCAAATCGAGTTTTGACAGGGCCCGTGCCAAAAACGGCGAGAAGGGTTATATAGCTGGTGCGGCGTTCCATCCCAATACGGCTATCTATGTTTTGGAACTGGCATCATACTTTGATCAAAAATACGCTAAGGTTGTGCAGAAGAGCTTCCCGCAAGGTAAACATGATAATGATTGGGAATTGTTGTTGAATAAGGTAAGAAAGCCATTAAATTAGCGGACCATTTATACCTATGAATAACAAACCGCTATACCTGCAATTATTTGTCGCGACGATATTATTGCTTTTTTGCTGCGCATCCCTCGCGCAAACGCGTACCGAAACCAGTATAAATCAATATTGGAAATTTACCAAAGGAAGTTTTGAACCAGGCGGCGCGGCCAACCCGGCTACTAATTGGGAAACCGTATCGTTACCGCATACCTGGAATAATGATGATGTGACAGACGATACGCCGGATTATTACAGAGCCTTGTGCTGGTACCGGAAGAATATCACGTTAAGTGCCGACCTGAAAAATAAGAACGTTTACCTGTACTTTGAGGGCGCTAACCAACAAACTATAGTTTATGTGAATGGCAAAAAGGTGGGAAGCCATATTGGTGGTTATACTGCTTTTTGTTTTGAAATAGGCCAGTTTTTAAATTTTAACGAACCTGATAAAAATGAAATAGCGGTATCTGTTGATAATAGTTTTAATACCAACATTGCACCCTTAACAGCCGACTTTACTTTTTATGGCGGAATATACCGGAATGTTAAATTAGTAACTACCAATAAGGTGCATTTTGATATGACCGATGCTGCGAAGGGTGTTTATGTAACTATTCCTCAGGTTTCGGCTGCATCGGCTTCGGTTAAGGTGAGTGCTAAGCTGATTAAATACATCGGTTTTAAAAATAAGCTAAGAGTCGTTAGTACTGTTTTTGATGCCAATGGAAATAGTGTGGCTGTTAAAAGCAACATTCTGCCAAAGGATAAACTAGCTGAAAATGATGTAGTACAGGATATAACAGCTATTGCCAACCCACATTTGTGGAGTACGGATGACCCGTATTTGTACCGTGTTGTTACCCAGGTTTATAATGTTGATACTAAGGAGTTACTGGATGAGGTATCGAATTCGCTTGGTTTCAGATGGTTTAGATTTGATGCTGCCCTAGGGTTCTTTTTGAATGATAAGCCGGTGAAATTGATCGGCGCAAGCCGTCACCAAGATTTTTCCGGTTTGGGAAATGCTTTGCCAGATGGTTATCATGAGGCCGATATGAAGCTTTTGAAAGCTATGGGCGGTAACTTTTTGAGGATTGCACATTACCCGCAATCTCCCGAAGTATTAACTACTTGTGATAGGCTGGGTATTTTGGCTACAGTTGAGATACCTATTGTGAACGCGATTACTGAAAGTGAGGAGTTTACCAATAACAGCAAACAGATGCTGGAAGAAATGTTGCATCAAAACTTTAACCACCCGGCTTTGATTATCTGGGGGTATATGAACGAGGTGCTTCTGAGACCGAAATTTGGTAATGATAAAACCAGGCAGCAAACTTATTTTGCCAATATTGCTAAGCTGGCGCAAACGCTGGAAGACATTACCCGTAAAACCGACCCGAGCCGTTATACCATGATGGCTTGCCACGGCGATTATGCCAAATATAAACAAGTTGGTTTGGTACAAATACCGATGCTGGTAGGCTGGAATCTTTACCAGGGCTGGTATGGCGGTATAGTGAGCGATTTTGCTAAGTTTTTGGATAATTTCCACCAGGATTTTCCGGATAAGCCGATGATGGTTACAGAGTATGGCGCAGATGCCGACCCGAGAATACGATCGGAAAAACCGGTTAGGTTTGATAAAAGCGTTGATTATGCTTTGGGCTTTCAGCAGGTTTATTTGGATGCGATAAAAAGTCGCCCATATGTTGTTGGTGCGATGGCCTGGAATCTGGCCGATTTTAATTCGGAAACACGGGAAGAAACCATGCCGCACATTAACAACAAAGGTTTGCTAACCTGGAACCGTGAACCTAAGGATACTTACCGTTATTACCAGGCTCAGTTGCTAACAAAGCCTTTTGTTAAACTATCAAACTGGATTAGCCGTGCCGGTATTGCCGATAGTACTAATACTACGGTTTGCACACAGGCCTTAGCGGTACTGACCAACGCGCCGTCGGTTCAGTTTATATTGAACAATCAAAAGCTTGGCGAAGCTAAAACCGTTAATGGCATTGCTACATACAAAGTGCCTTTTGTAAATGGGGTAAACCTTATTCAGGTTATTGCTACGGTTAATGGGCAGCAGTATTTAGATAACGCCGAGGTGAACTTTAGTTTGATACCATTTAACTTACAAGCTCCAAGTGCGTGGTTTGAGCATTTGAACATCATGCTGGGCACTACCCGTTATTATATTGAACCGGTAAGCAAGCAGGTTTGGATAGCTGATCAGGCGTACAAAAAGGGACAGTTTGGCTTTACCGGCGGGAAGCCTTATGTGGGTAAGAACGCGAGATTGCCTTATGGATCAGACAGGGACATTAAGAACACTGGGGATGATCCTGTTTATCAAACTCAGCAAGTGGGAATTAAGAACTATAAAATAGATGCGCCTAAAGGCAGCTACGAACTGACCTTGCATTTTGCCGAGCTGGTTACCGATGAGAAAAAAGAGGCTTTGGCCTATAACCTGAGCGATAGCCGGAACGGTAACGATGAAAAAGCACAGGAACGTGTTTTTGATGTGCTTGTTAACGGCAAGGTTGTGCTAAAGGATTTTAACGTGGCTAAAAAGTATGGATACCTTACCGCCGGTTACGAAAAATTAAAGGTTTGGGTTAACGATAACAACGGTTTGAATATTGAGTTTAAACCCATCAAAGGCGAACCTGTTTTAAATGCGATACAATTGAGTAAAGTAGAATAATAATCACCAAAAGAAACTATGATATATCAAAAATTGAAAGTAAGCGCCATTGCTGCTTCTTTATTAATGAGCACCGCAACCTTTGCTCAAAAGCCCAATGTTGCCAAAGAGTTTAAGTATGCCGCTGAGCAAACGGGCTTTATGCTTAAGCAGTTAGAGGCTAATACTGATCCTAAACTGGTATCGCCGCGTACTTTCGAAAATGGCAAATTTAAGATGGTTGCCAGTACTGATTGGACAAGTGGTTTCTTTCCCGGTGAGCTTTGGTTTTTGTATGAGCAAACTAAAGACCCCAAATGGCTGGAGCAGGCTAAGATTTATACCGCTAAAATTGAGAAAGAACAGTTTAACAAAGGTACCCACGATCTGGGCTTTATCATTTATTGCAGCTTTGGTAATGGTTATAAACTGACTAAAGATCCGGCATACAAGCAGATCATTATCAACGCGGCAAAATCATTAAGTACAAGGTTTAATCCTAAAACAGGAGTAATCAAATCATGGGATCATAATAAAGAACTTTGGACAAACCCGGTTATTATCGATAACATGATGAACCTGGAACTGCTTTTTGAGGCGACCAAACTGAGCGGCGATTCATCGTTTTACAAGATCGCGGTATCGCATGCTGATCATACCATGAAAAACCATTTCAGAGCGGATTACAGCTCGTTCCATGTGGTGGATTATGACCCGGAGACTGGGGCGGTGATCAAGAAAACTACGCACCAGGGTTATAGTAATGAATCGGCATGGGCGAGGGGACAGGCCTGGGGGCTTTATGGCTTTACACTTTGCTATCGCGAAACGCATGACAAAAAATATTTGGAGCAGGCAAAGCATATTGCCAAGTTCATCTTTAGCAATCCTACGATGCCTAAAGATCTGATTCCTTACTGGGATTATAATGATCCTACTATCCCGAATACTTCGAAGGATGTATCTGCGGCAACGGTAACGGCTTCGGCTTTGTATGAGTTAGCGGGCTACGCCAAAAACAAGGATTACGTTGTGAAAGCAAATACGATATTGAATAACCTGGCAGCTGGTTACAAAAATCCGTTCAACAGTAATGGTGATTTTATTTTGTTGCATAGCACTGGTCACCGCCCGGCTAAGAGTGAGATTGATGTGCCTATCAACTATGCTGATTACTATTACTTAGAAGCTTTATTAAGAAGTAAAGGTAAGTAAGGTATCAGATAAAGGTTCAATTTATACAGAGGGAACAGTTGGCATATTGCCGATTGCTCCCTTTTTCTTTTCACCTTTCCCGTGTTTAACCACACATTATCATTTTTGCAACTGGGAATAACCAGAATAATTAAAAATGTCGGTATTTGTCGGTATTTTACAGTGAATTTTTAGTGCCTGATTATCAAATTCATAATTTACTGCACTTAATAACTAATGTAACCGCAATATCTTAAATAACAATTTGTCGGTATTTATCGGTATTCAAATTAATACCTTTTAGCATACACATTGCGTGTTAGCTTCAACTACAAAAATAAGGAATAAATCTTATTATACGCATAAATACCTGCGCTACAGCTTAATTTGTAAAGTTAAAAAGAAACTCCTTGCATCGGCAGGTATAATACCCGGGCCGGGATAACTCTCGGCCCTGCGGGTAAAATAGCGGGCATCGGCCAGGTTATTTACCGAACCTTCTACGGTGAATATCCTGCTAAACTTATAGCTTGCTGAAAGATCCATCACGCTGTATGCGGGAACCAAACCATCAAGCGCGTCGGCAGTAGGCTGAATGGCATTGGTTGCATCGGCAAACTGATCGCTGGTGTACGAAAACTGGTAGCTTGCCGCGAATTTTTGGTGCTTAAATGATAAGCCTGTTTTGAATATCACATCGGGTGCAAGCTCAACCTTGCGGTTTTGATAAGCAGGCTCTTTGCTGTTTACGTATTTGGCGTTAATTAAAGTAAGGTTACTGAATACGGATATTTTGGTATCACTTGAAGGTTTCAGGAAGTGTAACAACTCTAACTCTGCAAATGATTCTAAACCGATATTGCGTGATTGGGATACATTGGTGCGGTATTGGTAAATATTGAAGGTAACTGGGTCGGGTAGTTGAATATTGCCTATGCGGTTATCATAATGAATATAAAACACGCTTACATCATAATTAAAAACTGAGGATATGTTACCACGGAAGCCCGCATCGGCAGAATACCCTGTTTCATCTTCCAGACCGGGATTTACCCTTTTGCTAGCTACAGTAAGGTGAATATCGTTAAAGTTTATGGCTCGATAGTTTTGAGATATGTTGGCATAAAACTGCAGGGTTTCGCTTTGCAGGTAACTCAGGCCCAAACCGGCTATCACAAAATTGCGGCTGCGGTTTTTAACCTCGTGTACGGGTTGATTCAAAATGAAATTACCCGCGCCGTCTTTATTAAAAGAAGTATAATCACCATCGGCATAGGTGTTGATATCCTCGAACCTGATGCCTGGTATGATGCTGAATTTTGGCGTTATCCTAAAAATGTTCTCTGCAAGTATGGACAGGTTATTCTCAGGGAAGTTATAGTTGGAGTAGTATGGCGTTTCATTACTCTCGGATGTGAAATCAAAATCCGATGAGTTGCCGGTGCTGCCCGTGTTACCTTTGCCTTGCTGGCGGTTGGTATGGCCGTGGTAATATCGCATGCCGAGTAACAAATTTTGTGGGTTATTGCCAATTTTATAGGTGTAAAGCAAGCGGCTTTCGTTGCCATAATTATTATATTTATCTACATACAGATCGCGGTGCTGATCACTTAACGCTCCGTTATCCTGGCGGTTAATGTAATCTAAATTACCAACGGCACCGCGCCCTGCAGAAAGGCCAAAAAAGCGGCTGTTAAATTTAAGGTTATCGCTAATGGCGTAATCAAATATGGCTGCTCCCAAGTTCCAGTTTACGTTAAACCAGTTACGTGCACGGTTAGATTGGTGCGGATCCTGATTAAATTGTGCATCGGTTAAACCGCCGGCCTGGTGAGCCAGGTAACCCATATAGGTATATTGCACGCTGAGCGAGATCTTATCGTTAAACTTGTATTTGGCGCCAACATAGCCCGTGTTAGCATTAAAATCGCTGTTTGGCCGCCAGCCATCACCCTGTTTGTGTTGAAAAAATGTATAGTATTGCAATTTGCCTACGGTACCGCCAATGCTGTTGGTGGTATTAAAAAAGCTCCATGAGCCTGCGCTTTCGCGCGAAGTAATCTCAAATGGTTTATCGGCAGGGCCTTCGGCCAGTTTAAAGTTGATCAGGCCGCCAAACTGGGTGCCATATTGAAGCGAGGCTGCACCACGCAAAATCTCGATCCTGTCAACCATTTCGGCTGGAGGGGTGTAATAGCTTTCGGGATACCCCAGGGCATCTGCACTAATATCGTAACCGTTTTGGCGGGTGTTAAAGTTGGTAACCCGGTTAGGGTTTAAGCCCCGACCGCCTACACCCAATTGAATGCCTGCGCCGTCGTTTTCCCAAATGTTTAACCCTGCTACTTTGGCGTATAGCTGGCGGGTAGTATTGGCAGCTTTGTTAGCCGTAACATCGCTCATTACAATCACTTCGCTTTTTTTGCCGGCATTTAGGGTTGTGCCTTCAACGGATTTCAGCCGGGTTATGCCGAAAGTTTTTTCTTTGCCATCGTTAATAGAAACAATTTTGAGCTGGTTGGCTGCGGTATCTAACACGAAGTTTACGGTTAGATCAGCCGTAAGATCAATGGCTTTGGTAACCGTTTTAAAACCTACTGCAGATGCCGAAATAGTATAGTTGCCGGGTTTTACTTCTTTGAGCTGGTAATTTCCGTTAATATCACAAATTGCAGCATATGATGTGTTTTTTAGCGTGATAGAGGTATTGGATATAGCTTCGTCCGCTTTTGATTTTACGTTGCCACTCACGGTGTAAGTTTGCGCAAATGCACGTTGGGTGATGAGTGTAAAAAACAAGCAGGTATACAGGATGGTAGTTTTCATTTTTGAATTTGGTGGAAGGGTAGGATCCAGTTTTTGTGGCCCATGCTTTCTTGCTGTGTGGCCAGGTTAACGGTACTATCGATATATAAACGGCTACCGCTCCCGTTAAGGGTTACGTAGCTTTCGGTGGTTACAATGGGGTTTGAGATGCCCTTTTTCTGATATTCTGATGCCAGGAAATGGGCGTATTGCAATATCATATCGGGCTGGGTGGACATCATGTTCTCCTGGAACTCGGTTAAGTATTGGGAGTTCACGATCTCGGAGCGGCGACCTGTTTTGGGGTCTTTAACGTAGAAAAACGCTGTGCCGCCTTTTTCCATCAGCATTACGCGCCACGAGAAACGGTAGCCTTCCTCGGTCCAGTACAGCTTGCCGGGGTATAACATAAAGCGGAATGGCATAATGATCTGGACAATAAAATGCAAGGTTAACAGCGCGTAAATAAACTTTGCTTTAAAAGCAGATATACGATAGGTGTGTTTAGGTAATGTGTTTCCGCTGGACTTTGGCAGGATTCTTTTAAGCTGATTGATAATACGGATATGTGTACCCTCGGAAAAGAAAATGATGGTAACAAAGATCATGATGTAAGGAAACATCCCGATCTTAAAAAACCAGCCTGTTGATAGGTGGAAGATGATAACCAAAATATAAGCTAACCTGCGCGTTTTAGCATTGAGCAGCATAAAACCGATAAAAAGATCAAACAAAGCGCCAAACCAGCTGAAGGCGTAAGCTACCCACTCATAACCCATTAATCCGCCTATAATAGGCAGGTGACTATTGGCCGGGAGCCAGATCTTTAACGGCATAGCCGCGATAAGCCAATCGTAATTTAATTTGGACACCCCGGCAAAAAAGTACACTAAAACCAGTTGCAGTTTAAAGATGGTGATAGTCCACCCCGGAACATGGCTTACCACTATTTTAGGATTACGCGATGCATCCGCAGAAAAATAGCGGTTGGCGGGTACCCATATCATTAAAAAAGCCATTACACTTATGAAGTAGTAATGGTTTAGATAGGTGGTTTTATCTATCAGTTCAACATAAGTAAAACAAAGAAAAAACATAATGATGGCCATCCTGTAAAATAAGCCGATCATGATCATGATGGATGATATCACCAATATGGCAAACAACATGTACATGCCTGTTGGGTCAAGGGGCTTAACCCAATCGAAACCATAAAAAGTGAAGTGAAAAGCAGGTTTGATGTAGAACGCGTTGATCCATCCCTTTAATATAAAACGGATAGTACTGATAAGCATAATGCTCCCAAATGCTATCCGGAAGACAGCAAGGGGAGCAATATGCCTTTGTACTTGTATGGCAGAATTAAGCCTTTGTTTTAACCTAATGAGCATGCTTAGTCGCCGTCGTTATCTCCGTAGGTTATCAATATACCTAATGATGATGTCATATCTGTTTTTAACATCACTGTTAGTTTTTGCAGTTCGGTATAAGCCGAAGTTACAGCAGTTTGATTAGTGGTGATGTTAGTAGATAAAGGATCGCTCAAAGTTTGCAGTTTCGCTAAAGCTGCTGCAAATTGAGCCTTGATGTTATCGTTTAACGATGTACCATTGCTTGATTTTGCATTGGCTTGTACTAAATAATCATCCAAACCTAAACCATCGCCCACGGAGCTCTTACCCAAATACAGGTTTTGGATTGCCTGAATATGCGCGATAGCCAGTTGTACAGATATTTTAGAATAATAAGCCTGGACCTTTTGCGGTAAAGCGGCACCTTGAGACTGAACACCAGCAGGAACACCAATTTCAAAGTTTTTCAGAATCTCATAATCATAAACCAACTGGTTAATTAATTGGCCAATTGAGCTGGCTACATCGGTACCATCTGCACTAATAAAGGTGGCTTTGTAGCTTGCCCATGCCGTTACAACCGTGTTTATGTTAGTTTTTAACTCGGTTGATAAAGCTGCTATGTATGTTTTTCTTTTAGCGGCGTTAACATCGGTTGTGTACATGGCTAATATGGCAGTGTTATCGGCACCAGTGCCAAATAAAAGATAATCTAAAGCGGGTAAACCTTTGGCTGCCAGGTTAGCCAGCAACGATGGGTTATATGTACCGGCTGCAACGTTGGCGTTGATCTGATCTACAGAGGCAGGATAGGTGTTGGTATTAACCCTAAGCGATACGCTTGCGGCAGGCCCAAATTCAAACTCTGATGTTGATTGCCATTGCAAATATGCTGTTTTGAAGGTGGTTTGAACAGTGGCTAACTTTGCAGCATCTGGAGCGGCATTAAACGCGATGATTGCGGCATCTAAATTAACCACTGAGGTTTGGTAGGCGGTGTAGGCCGGGATGATGATGTTGGCGCTCACGTTGGTAAGTAGACCTTTACGATCAAAAGATGATGCTGCTTTGGTTGAATCGTCAGTATTGGACTTTTTGCAGGATTGAACCAGTGCAAAAGTTGAAGCGGCCACTAAAGCCAGGTAGATGAGTTTACGCATAGTGTGGTTATTTACAGTAAAACCATCCGTAGGTTTTAGTTACGGATGGCTAATTATTTGTGTATTTAATTATCTTATTATAACAGATCCTTAACAGCATCAAAACCATAGGGAGCTGCTACCGCATCTCTTAAAGCATTAAGCTGCGTAAGCGTCAAATCGTAAAGGTTTGCAGGAAACAATGATAATAAGTTAGTATGTTGAGCATCGGTTAAAGTACGTTTTGGATTGTATTTGATGCCATAAACAAAACCATACATTTCGGACATGCGGCTGTTGCGAACAATGTTATCGCTGATATCAGCTTTAGCTTCCTGTACTTCTTGCAGGGCACCGGCAGCGCCAAGTTTATCAAAAGCATCCAAAATGATGGCGACTTGCGCGGCGACAGTTTTGGTATCTTTAGCGCTGATAGCTGCACGACCTTTTAAGAAGGCATTCATTAAAATAGTGTTAGCGTGATAACCTGCATCAACCTGTGAAGTGTAGCTACCCCAGAATTTAACCCCTGTTTTGTTGGTAGGGAAATCAATTGGAACGCCCCAGTAGCCAAAAGCCATATCCCAAGCGTGCTCCATAGCGGTTGAGCCATTCACAACAGTATTGTTATCATAAGAAGCGATATTCCCCATAATGGTAGCTTCCTGGTAGGTAACAAAACCACCCATCAGACCTTTGTTAATTACCTGGGCGTAGTTTAAGCCTAAACCTGTTAAGGCATATTTGGTGGCTGCGTTAGCAGTAGCCGAACCTACACCGGCAACATTGCGGCTGGCAACTTTACCAGTAGCGGAAACGGCTACCAGGCTATCAATAAATTTTAATACATCGGTTTTAAAGGCCGGGGCAAACTGATCGTTCAGCTGAATACCTGATGTGTTGTAGACAGCAGTTGTAAATGGTGCGCCTGTATTGGTTAACATGGCTTTGATCTTAGGGCCATCTATTGGGCCACTGGTAGCCAGTTTGGTTAGGTTACCAATTTCGGTAGCCATACCTAAGCGGGTGGTTGCATCGGCAAAATTGGCGTTACTAAAATTATAGGTAGCCGGAACGTCGTAATTAAAAGTAGGCTCGGTGGTATCGTTGTTTTTTTTGCAGCCCGCTGTTATTACTAATACTGCAGCAGCAAAGCTTAATGCGCATAAGGTTTTTTTCATAATCGTAGTTGATTGTATTCTTTTAGTACGGCACAAAAGTAGCTTGCGAGATAAGGGTAGACAATACCCCCAAAGAGGTAATTTATAATTAGTCTAAATAAGTTATGGCTTTTGTGATTTGATAAAAGAAGAGAGCTCGGCAGTGTTTTTAAATGTAAAACCAAGTTTTTTAATAATGTTTTT
>Ga0116227_10013635_pt1 | contig 12685 bp, 9 predicted proteins | sample S1TSphgellanicum_FD_89693 | JGI IMG/M metagenome (GOLD analysis project Ga0116227, IMG submission 89693) | Host-associated microbial communities from peat moss isolated from Minnesota, USA - S1T2_Fb - Sphagnum magellanicum MG | ecosystem: Host-associated > Plants > Peat moss > Unclassified... | reverse complement strand
GCATTCAGGCTTACCAGGATAGGCCCGCTTTTTCTAATGGCGTTACTGTAACGGTTACCACCTATGTTAAACCAACTTCAAATGGTTACGCGGTATTGTATGTTCCGGGTGATTACCAGGGTTGGTCGCCGGGAACGGCTCCAACTGTGGCTGCATCACAACCCGGTATTTACGAAGGTTATATTAATGTACCGGCAGGGGGCACATACCAATTCAAATTTACTAATGCGCCCGATTGGAACCACATCAACTATGGCGATGCTGGCACTCCTGGTAAATTAACTACTGATGGTGCAGCCGCCGGTATGACATTGCCCGGCGCAGGTTATTACGAACTGGTAGCCAATCCATCAGCATTAACCTACAGCTATACCAAAACCACCTGGGGTATCATTGGCGATGCCACACCAGGCGGCTGGAATACCGATACCCAGATGAGCTATAATGCCACCACTCAGGTTTGGACGGTTACCTGCGCCATGCTGGCCAGCGGCTCGTTCAAGTTTAGGGCCAATAATGCCTGGAGTATTGATTTTGGTATAGATGCAAACAACAAACTGCAATATGCCGATAACCCGGCCTTCCCGTATAATGGGTCGCTCAATAACTTGTCGGTCCCTTCTAACGGTAATTATACCATCACGCTGGATATTCACGATCCGAATAATTATACCTACAAGTTGCAGAAAAACTAATTACCAGGGCGGTGTGCTGAGCACCGCCCTTAATGCATTATATAATGCTGTTACCCGTCTTTTTTAAGATTATATGAAGTTTAACAAAATCATTTTTACGTTCGCATTCCTCTTAATTATACCTCGCCTAATGGCCCAGGTTCCTGTTTTAACCGCAGGCAACCTGGAAAAGGTAAGCATCGGCGAAAGCGGTGTCACCTTCAACGCCGGCGATATTTACGGTAAGATCCAGGTTTACAGCCCATCCATAATCCGTGTACAACTGGATAAAAAAGCTTTCGGTAAAGATTTCTCTTATGCTGTTGTTGGCGCGCCTCAAAAAATCAAAACCACCATCACCCAAACGGATGAAAACATTACCCTGATCACCGACTCTATTAAGGTTGTGGTGATGAAAAAGCCTTACCAGGTATCTTTTTACACCATCGACGGAAAACTGATCAATCAGGATGAGCAAGGGTTAACAACATCATGGGCCGGCGAAGCCGTTACCACCTACAAAAAGCTGCAACCCGATGAGCATTTTGTAGGCCTGGGTGAGAAGACCGGTAACCTGGACAGAAAAGGCCAGGGCTACACCAACTGGAATTCGGATGTATATGGTTACCGTGTTGATCAAGATCCGCTATACACCACCATCCCCTTCTATATCGGCATTCATCAGGATCTGAATTATGGGATCTTTTTGGACAATACCTACCAAAGCGATTTCAACTTCGGGGCAAGCAATAACCGTTTCTCATCATTCGGCGCACGCGGCGGGCAAATGAACTATTATTTTATCTACCACAAGCGCGTTGCCGATATCATCACATCATACACTTACCTTACCGGCAGGATGCCTTTGCCGCCCCTCTGGTCCTTAGGATATCAGCAAAACCGGTATAGCTATTACCCGGAAGCCGAGGTAATGCGCGTAGCCCATACCCTTCGCGAAAAGCGGATCCCGGCAGATGGCATTACGCTCGATATTCATTACATGGATAAATACCAGCTATTCACCTGGAATAAAGATCGTTTCCCCAACCCGGCAGCGATGAATGCCGAACTGAACAAGATCGGTTTTAAAACCACCGTGATTGTCGATCCGGGTATCAAGGTTGAACAAGGCGCCCCGGCTTATGAAGATGGACTTAAAAAAGATGTGTATATTAAATATTCCGATGGGCAACCCTACACCGGACAAGTTTGGCCGGGCTGGTGCAACTTTACCGATTTTACCAGTGTGAAAGGTCGCGATTGGTGGCACAATCAGGTTAAATTCTTTGCGCAATCGGGCGTAAGCGGTATCTGGAATGATATGAACGAGATCTCGACCTGGGGTCAAAAAATGCCGGACAATGTGTTGTTTAACTACGATGGTAACCCAACCAATCATTTACAGGCTCACAATGTGTATGGCTTGCAAATGGCCCGTTCAAGCTACGAAGGTGCCAGGGAGCACTTTCCAGAAAGGCCATTTATTTTAAGTCGCTCAGGTTACGCGGGTTTACAACGTTACTCTGCCTTGTGGACCGGCGATAACCGCGCAGAAGAAGACCATATGCTGCAAGGCATCCGCTTAATGAATAGTTTAGGTTTAAGCGGCGTTTCCTTTTCGGCGATGGATGTAGGCGGTTTTACGGGGAATCCTACGATATCCTTGTACACCAAATGGATGGAACTGGGCGCGTTTATCCCATATTTCAGAAACCATACCGGCTTAAACACAAAATCCGCCGAGCCATGGACCTTTGGCGAAGATGTGCAGGATGTGGTGCGTAATTACATCAGCTTGCGCTATCAGCTATTGCCTTATTTGTATTCAACGTTTTATGAATCTACCCAAAACGGTTTGCCTGTAATGCGATCATTGGCTATCAATTATACTTCGGATGCGAATGTGTTTGACGCGGCTTTCCAGAACCAATACGAGTTTGGTAATGGTTTTATGATAGCCCCGTTCGAAAGCACCAAAGAATACGGTAAGATCTACTTCCCGGAAGGCGAATGGTACGATTTGTATAGCGGTGCAAAGCAAGATGGCAAGCAAGAGAAAATTGTACAACTGAATGCCAATAAGCTGGCTGTTTATGTAAAAGGAGGTAGCATTATCCCAATGGAGTCATTAGTACAAACCACCGCCGATGCGCCAACCGATGTACTGACTTTGCACGTTTATAATGGCAGCAAAGCCAACCAGTTTGTTTATTACGAGGATGATGGCAAAAGCTTTGATTATCAAAAAGGCAATTTTTATAAACGTGCTATCGTATTCAATCCTGCTAAACGCAGCCTTACCTTTAACGCTGCCGAAGGCAGTTATCAATCGCACTTTAAAACTATTAAGCTAATTTTGCATGGCTTCGATCAAATCAGCAAGGTACAAATTGCTGGTGCCAAGAGTGATTTGAAAAGCGAAAAATACTGCTATTTAAGCGCCGCCGCCAGTACCGATCCGCAAGGCGGAAGTTTTAAAGTAGAAAGCAACCAGGTAAAAACTGTTACATTAAAAAACGATTCAGGAGTTATAAAATTAAGTTATTAAGAAGGAAAAAGTGAAGATGAAAAATATGAAAATGAGTTTTTTAATGTTAGCCATTGCGGCTATGTTTAGTAGCTGCGGTAAATCGCAGGATATCGATTCCACACCATACACGCCGCCGGTTGCCGCTTATCAGGATCCGGCACAATATGGAACGCCTTACAACGCTGTACCCGATACCAAAAATATTGTGATGTACGAGGTTAATTTAAAAACCTTTAACCCGGTTGGCTTCGCAGGAGTTAAAGCACGTTTAGATTCCATTAAGGCCCTCGGCGCAAACGTGATCTGGCTGATGCCGATATATCCTATCGGGGTGCTAAAAGCGTCAGGTTCGCCATACGCGGTTAAAGATTACCGCGATGTGAATGGCAGCTTTGGTTCGCTGGATGATTTGCGTGCTTTGGTAACACAGGCACATACTTTAGGTATGGCCGTGGTATTGGATTGGGTAGCCAATCATACTTCATGGGATAATGCCTGGATCAGCAATAAAGCCTGGTATCAGCAGGATGCATCGGGCAATATCATCATTCCGCCGGGTACCAATTATACCGATGTTGCAGCCCTGAACTTTAACAATAGCGATATGCGCACTGCTATGATCCGCGCTATGAAGTATTGGGTTTACACAGCCAACATTGACGGTTACCGTTGCGATTTTGCCGATAACGTAACTACCGATTTCTGGAAGCAGGCGCTTGATACCTTGAGTACCATTAAAACACATAAGCTAATTTACCTTGCGGAAGGAACCAAAGGTGCCGAGATAACGGCAGGTTTCCAGATGAATTTTGCCTTTAGCTATTACAGTAGCCTAAAAGCCTTATTCGCGGGAACGCAATCGCCAAATGATCTGTTCTCAACCAATACTGCCGAGCTGGCATCTTTACCATCGCCGGGTATTAAATTACGTTACATCACCAACCACGATAATGCATCAACCGATGGCAGCACCATTACCGAATACAATGGCAAGCAGGGTGCGTTAGCGGCTTTTGTAATTGCAGCTTATATGGGTGGTGTGCCGTTAATTTATAGCAGTCAGGAAGTTGGCTATCCCAACGCTATCAACTTTTTTAATAACGTAGCTGTTGATTATACCGCCAACCCCGATATGGTAGCAGCTTATAAAAAGATCTTAGCCTTCAGGGCTGCCCACGAAGCCGTAAAAACCGGAACATTAACCCAGTTTAACGATAACAACATCGTCGCCTTCGAAAAGAAATCCGGAACGGATGATGTGGTGATCCTGGTGAATGTCCGCAACAGCGCACAAACCTATAGCGTACCGGCATCGTTACAAAATACAACCTGGAAAAATGGATTAACCAATGCTAATGTAACGCTTGGCACTCAATATGCATTCCCGGCTAATGGATATTTGGTTTTGAGTAAGTAGATTCAAATAATCATATTATAACAAGGGCATTCACATTGATGTGGATGCCTTTTTTGTTTGTTAAGTTTTACCACGATTTTGCTCTTTGTTTCTACGAAAGCAACATAATTTCTTTTTGTAAAATTTATATTACAATAACAAAAAAATTATATTTTTGTATAAACCCTAATTAATGATGCAAAGAGCAAAAAGCCGCTTTAAGCAAGGAATTATATTGCCCTTGTTTTTGATGTTATTTATTGGATTCAAAGCACAGTCGCAAAGCATACCTCCCCTAATCAATGCTTTTGCGCATAACGATTACTTCCACAAACGGCCATTGTTTGATGCGCTGGATAACGGCTACAACCATATCGAAGCCGACGTTTATCTGCGCCGCGGCAAACTCATCGTAGCCCACATACTCCCTATTTTCCGTAGAAAAAAAGAACTGGAGAACATGTATTTCAAACCATTGTTCGATAGAATACATGGCGATACCTCTAACGTAAATCTGCCCAATTACCCTATTACATTGATGATCGATATTAAATCGGGCGCGGATGGTACTTATCGCAAGCTTGAGATCTTGCTGGATAAATACAAATCCATTATTTCGGGTTACGAAGGCGGCAAGTTCATTGAGCGACAAATTACCGTTGTACTAAGCGGTAACAAGCCGATGAAGATGATAAAGCAACAAGATAACCGCTTAGCGTTTATTGATGCTGATTTAATGAAAGCTCACAAGGATACCATTGAAACCGATATTTACCAAATGGCCAGCTGCAAATATTCACGTTTGGTAAAATGGAACGGCAAAGGTGAATTTCCCGAAGCGCAGCGCGAACGCCTGTGCAGCTACGTAAAAATGGCTCATAAAAACGGCGAGAAGGTTAGGCTATGGAGCTCGCCCGATAATAACTCGGTTTGGAAAGAATTGCTGAACTGCGGGGTAGACCTGATCAATACCGACAAGCTGGTGAAACTCAAAAACTTTTTACTATCTGATAAAAACATCGAAGAAACAAACAGGAGCGAAATCAAGATCAAGATGCAGGATGCAAAAAATTGAAATTGTATTGCATAAAAAAGCCCGGCTATCTTTCGATGACCGGGCTTTTTTGTTTGCTTGAAATTAAGCTATTTTAACTTTTACTACTAATTTTTTGATAAAGCCATCGCCTATCATCGGCGCGTGAACATCATTTGGATAGTAGATCACAAACTGACCAGGCTTTATTGTAAAATACAATTCGGCGGCATCGTTGTAAAATAAAACATCCTTTTCGGCATTGTACTCACCTTTAGGTGATGTGCAATCGTTACGGGATTTCCAACCCATGGTTTCTTCTCCGCTGATCAGCACCTGGATGTCGATGTTTTTATCGTGGCACTCAAATTTTTCGGCGGCGGCTTCTTTGGTTGCACCGTCTTTTGCCATTACGGCATATTTAACACCGTCAACTTCGTATTTACCAAGCTCAAGCGCGTTAAGGTCGATAGAAGCCAAATGGTCGAAAGCGGCTTTAAAGCCCGGGTGCAAAGCAACATACTGGCTGCCGTTTGCTAAAGTATCTATGATCATATTTTCTCTTGTTTAGTTTGTTAAGAGCTTTAAGCAACAAGCCTCAAGCTATAAGCCATAACATGACTTGCAGCTTGAGGCTTGCCACTTATAGCTAAATATTAACGTTGAACTCGGCCAGAACCATCACCTTTAACCAATTCCTGAACTTCGGTTAAAGTAGCGTGGTTTAAGTCACCTGGGATAGTGTGTTTCATTGCAGATGCAGCAACACCAAATTCAGCAGCATCTGCCATTGGCAAACCTGTTACCAAACCGAAGATGAAACCGCTCGCAAATGAATCGCCGCTACCAACACGGTCAACAATACGTACGCTGTATTCTTTAGTGTGGTAGAATTCAGTACCATCATAAACCAAAGCGCTCCATCCGTTGTCAGATGCTGAGTGGCTTTCGCGTAAAGTTGATGCGATATATTTGAAACCGAATTTTTCTTTCATTTGTTTAAATACGTCTTTGTAACCATCAAGGTTTAATTCACCTTTAGTTACATCGGTACCTGCGCTTGTGAAGCCTAAAGTAGTATCGGCATCTTCTTCGTTACCAATACAAACGTCAACATATTTACAAAGCTCGGTCATTACTTCACGTGCTTTTTCTTTGCTCCAAAGTTTTTTACGGTAGTTTAAGTCGATAGAAGTAGTGATACCTTTTGCTTTAGCAGCCTTTAAAGCAGCTAAAGTTAAAGCAGCAGCTTTATCGCTTAATGCAGGAGTGATACCTGTTGTATGGAACCAAACGGCACCTTCAAAAATCTTATCAAAATCAAATTCGCTGGCCTCAACTTCGGATATAGAAGCATCCGCACGATCGTAAACTACTTGTGATGCACGCATTGAAGCACCAGTTTCAAGGAAATAGATACCTAAACGTTTACCACCACGGGCCACAAATTGGGTATCAACACCGTAACGGCGTAAGTGGTTAATAGCAGCCTGACCAATTGGGTTAGCGGGTACTTTTGACACGAAGGTACCGTTCAATCCATAGTTGCAAAGTGCCGCAGCTACGTTTGCTTCGCCACCACCATAGGTAACATCAAAGGTGTCTGATTGAACAAACCTTTTGAAATCGGGAGTTGATAATCTCAACATTATCTCTCCAAGAGTTACGACTTTTTTAGACATCGTTTTGTATGATTTAAATTTGATAAATAAGTGATCGGTATAATCCCGCTAAAGCGGAGTGTGCCAAAAATACATTAAACCTAACTAATTACTAAGTTTTTATAATAAAAATTTACGGGAACGATTGCGTAAATAATTGTACTAATTGCCAAATATCTACCTTGTTTATCGTAATTGTTTTCTACTTTTAGGCCCCAATTGTATTGTAATAATAAAACTACTGTAATGGATAAAAAAGAAACACTTTTAAAATTAATACCAGAGCAAGGTATTTTACCCCTGTTTTTTAACAAAAGCCCCGAAGTTAGCGTGAAGCTTTTGCATGCACTTTACGAAGCAGGCATAAAAACGATTGAATACACTAACCGTGGCGAAGCCGCTTACGAAAACTTTAAAGTTTTGCGCAAGGTTTGCGATACCGAATTAAAAGGTATGTACTTAGGTATTGGTACAATAAAAGACGGCGAAACTGCACAGAAATTTATTGATGCCGGTGCCGATTATATTATTAGCCCGGGATTAGTTGAAGATGTAGTTCCTGTTGCTGATAAAGCAGGTGTATTATGGTTCCCTGGATGTATGACACCGAGCGAAATTATCCGTGCCGAGAAATTAGGTGCTAAGGTGATCAAGTTATTCCCTGGTAATATTTTGGGCCCTGCATTCCTTTCGGGGATAAAAGAATTGTTCCCTAACTTGTTGTTTATGCCTACAGGCGGTGTTGATATGACTAAAGAAAGCATATCTGGCTGGTTTAAAGCAGGTGTTTGTGCAGTTGGGATGGGAAGTAAATTAGTAAGTAAAGAGGTTATGGAAGGCGGAAAATATGCCGAGCTTACAGCCGCTACCAAAGAAGCTATTGAAATAGTAAAAGCTTGCAGAGCTTAATTGCCGATAAACCAATTTTTAAAACCATACCTAAATTATGACTGAAGCAAAACTGGGTAGATATAGATGGGTAATTGTTACCCTGCTGCTCTTCTCAACTACGATTAACTACATGGACCGCCAGGTGATTAGTTACCTGAAGGACTTTTTCTCGACCCCTGTTGATAAAGGTGGTTTTGGGTGGACCAACTCCGACTATAGTAATATAACTGGTTGCTTTACGCTGTTTTATGCAGGGATGACAGTTTTTGCCGGTTGGTTTATTGATAAGATAGGCACCAAATTAGGTTTAGCTTTATCACTAATTGTGTGGTCATTATTCGGTATGCTTAACGCATTTGCCGGCGCTACTGTTGGGTTGCATATTATTATTCGTAGTTTATTTGGAATTGGCGAGGGTGGTAACTTTCCGGCATCTATCAAAACCATTGCAGAGTGGTTCCCTAAAAAGGAGCGCGCGCTGGCTACAGGTATATTTAACAGCGGTTCAAACATCGGCGCTATGATAGCCTCGTTATTTGTGCCTTGGTGCTTGTTAACCTTTGGTACCGATCCTGGGTGGAAATACGCTTATATTTTAACTGGCGCTATTGGCTTTTTATGGTTAATATTCTGGTTCTTACTTTATAATCCACCATCAAAACATAAATCGTTATCCAAAGCCGAATACGATTACATCCATAGTGATGATCTGGTTGCCGCGCACGTTGCACCATCAGAAGACGTTGCCATCGAAAACAAAATGTCGTGGGGTAAATTATTACAATATCCTCAAACATGGGCTTTCTTTGTAGGTAAATTTATGACGGATGGTATCTGGTGGTTCCTGCTGTTCTGGTTGCCTGATTATTTGAAAAAGCAATTTGGCATGACATCACACGAAGTAATGTGGCCAACCTTTATTGTTTACGGTATAGCTATTTTAGGCAGCACTTTAGGTGGTAGTATCCCATTATTCCTGATCAACAGAGGTATGGAAGTTAAAAAAGCACGTATGACGGCTATGTTAATGATAGCTGTATTCCCGCTTGCTTTATTCTTTAACCAGTATTTTGCTAATGTAGAGCACTTTGGTACTAATGCATCAACCTATGCCATTATTATTATTTGTATCGCCGCTGCGGCACACCAGGCATGGTCGGCTAACTTGTTCACTACAGTGTCCGACATGTTCCCTAAGCGTGCAGTTGGTTCAGTAACAGGTATTGGTGGTTTAGCTGGTGGTTTGGGCGGTTTCATTATCCAAAAGCTGGCCGGTTATTTAACCGATCTATACAAAGCAGTGCCTCAAACAGCATACGCTATCATGTTCGCTGTTTGTGCATCTGCCTACTTAATTGCCTGGATCATAATCAAGATCCTGTCGAAGAATGCTAAAGATATGTCGGCAGCATAATCATCTGAAAACCCTTTTTTAAAACAGAAGCGGGCATAACACCGCCCGCTTCTTATCACATAAATAAACTATAATGAGTTTTGAAGATCAATTGAAATCCTTGTTTATCAAGGAGAGCCAGATTCCGGCAGAATTTCAGTTGGGTGAAGAAGTTCACCAACGGGAATACCTGAGTAATGGCGAAATGAAAAAATGGGACGGCCCGGTTAGCGAAGTTTACTCGCCGGTATGTTTCCCCGGTGCTGATGGTTTGAAGCGTAAGCTGATAGGAAGCTATCCATTAGGTACCGAAAAGGAGGCTATGGAAGCGCTTGATGCCGCAACCGAAGCCTACAACAACGGCCGCGGTGAATGGCCAACCATGAGCGTTGCCGACCGTATTGCCTGTGTAGAAAAGTTCACCTTTAAAATGGTTGAACAGCGCGATAAGGTAATCAAGTTGATTATGTGGGAAATTGGTAAATCAATTGCCGACAGTACAAAAGAGTTTGACCGTACCGTTGAATACATCAACTTAACTATCGACGCGCTTAAAGATATTGACCGTGAATCATCACGTTTCATCATCGAACAAGGCATCGTAGCTCAAACACGCCGCTCACCACTGGGTGTGGTATTGTGTATGGGCCCGTTCAACTATCCCTTAAACGAAACCTTTACTACTTTGATCCCCGCTTTAATTATGGGGAACACGATACTTTTCAAACCACCAAAGCATGGTACTTTAGTTCACTATCCGTTATTAGAGGCTTTCCGCGAATGTTTCCCTAAAGGTGTGGTGAATACAGTTTACGGCCGTGGCGCTAATACTGTACCTGGCTTGATGAAATCGGGCAAGGTAAATGTTCTGACATTGATCGGATCGAGCAAGGTAGCTAACGAGTTGAAAAAGATGCACCCTAAGGTTAACCGCCTTCGTGCTATTTTAAGCTTAGATGCCAAAAACGTTGCAATCGTAACTAAAAGCGCTGACTTGAAGATCGCGGTAAGCGAAGCTGTTTTAGGTTCGCTATCGTTTAACGGGCAACGTTGTACGGCGTTGAAGATATTCTTTGTTCACAAAGATGTGGTTAACGAGTTTAACACTTTGTTAAGCGCGGAACTGGCTAAGATTAAAATTGGTATGCCATGGGAAAAAGGCGTAAGCATTACCCCGCTGGCAGAGCCTGGCAAACCAGACTACTTAAAAGAAGTAATTGCCGATGCAGCCACTCACGGTGCAAAGGTTGTTAATGAGAACGGTGGCGCAACTGCCGAATCGTTAGTTTTCCCGGCTATTGTTTATCCGGTTAACGATAAAATGAAACTTTACCGCGAAGAGCAGTTTGGTCCGGTTATCCCGGTTGTACCTTACGAATCTATCGAAGAGCCTATCGCTTATCAGTTGGATTCGGTACACGGTCAGCAGGTAAGTATTTTCAGTAATGATGCCGAAGAGATCTCAGCATTGATCGATCCATTCGTAAACCTGGTAAGCCGCGTTAACATTAACGCCCAATGCCAGCGCGGACCGGATGTGTTCCCTTTCACTGGCCGTAAAGACAGTGCCGAAGGTACACTATCAGTTGTTGACGCGTTGCGTAGCTTCTCTATCCGCTCGTTGGTAGCTACCAAACTAAACGACACGAATAAGGCTATCGTTAACGAGATCGTTAATAACCATGATTCAAACTTTTTAAGTACGAAGTACATTTTCTAAATAGTACTTATTTGATACTCAAAGCCCGGCATGCAACCATGCCGGGCTTTTTTACGTCTATCCCGTAAGGATTACAAATGGATTACTGACAATGTTAGTACTGGCACAAGTATTGCAATAGTTAATATATTATAACTGAAAGGAAATGATGAAGGGTGATTCGATATTAAAACCAATAATTAAACGTTATAGAATGTAGACAATGAAAGCGAATTTAGTATTGTAAACGGTGTGTCATGTAATGGTAACTAACCTGTTTCAAATTAAACCTACAAAATTTTATTAGTCTATATCTACAAAACACAAACTAAAAGAAAAATGAAAAACTCAATTAAATATTTAGCAAGCGCGGCTTTAGCCATACTTGTTTCTTTCTCAGCCAATTCAACTTACGCACAACGCGGCGGTAGAGGAGGTGGTGGCGGTGGAGGTTTCCACGGCGGAGGTGGCGGCGGCTTCCATAGCAGTGGCGGCGGTTCTTTCGGTGGCCGTTCTGGCGGTTCGTTTAACGGTGGCAACCGCGGCGGCTTCCAGGGCGGACAAAGACAACCGCAGGTTAACAACAGCCCAAGATCGAATCAATCTGTACAATCTTATAATAATGGTTCAAGAGGTTATTCAAACCAAGCCTACAGAGGTCAGCAACGTGGATATGGTAATGTAGCCCGTGGTGGCTTTTATAGCAATGGACATGGTTATACTGGCAGAGCCGGAGTTTATTACCATGGTGGTTACCGCAGTACTTACCGTAACTTTTATGGTGGTTACTATAACAGGTTTTACGCACCACACATTGGTTTCAGACTGAATGTATTGCCTTACGGATACTACCCGTTCTATTGGGGAGATGACCAGTTTTATTATAACAACGGATTGTTCTATCAGCAATATGATAACACCCAGTACGAAGTAGTAGCTCCACCAATGGGTGCCATAGTACCAAACGTACCCGAAGATGCTAAAAGCATTACTATTGATGGCATACAATATTATGAATTGAATGGTATATATTACCAGCCCGTTACCACCAGCGATGGTACCACTGGTTATAAAATAGTTGGTAAAGATGGTGAGTTAAATACTGATCAGGGTAATGGTACTGATGATGCCTATCCGCAAAATGATAACAACAATACCAATCAGCAGAACTAATTATTGATTATGTTTTGTTGATGAAGAGCCCGGCATTTACCGGGCTCTTTTTATGTTATAAATCTATATATCTGCACATTTACTCATTTGCACATCTTAATTGTGTTAAACTAGATATCAACAATTGGTGTTGTTAACAATTTTTTAATGTTCAAAGTTTTTTATTGACCATAATTCTAACTACGTTTGAATTTTTTGTTGATGTAGCTTCTCTAAATTTTTTATATAAGCTATG
>Ga0116227_10013634_pt1 | contig 12685 bp, 8 predicted proteins | sample S1TSphgellanicum_FD_89693 | JGI IMG/M metagenome (GOLD analysis project Ga0116227, IMG submission 89693) | Host-associated microbial communities from peat moss isolated from Minnesota, USA - S1T2_Fb - Sphagnum magellanicum MG | ecosystem: Host-associated > Plants > Peat moss > Unclassified... | reverse complement strand
CTCTTGTAATGAAATTTAGATATGTTCAGAAGAATTGAGGACATTATACTTACAAATCAAGTCAACCTGAAAGAAATGAGAGCTCCGGAGAAATGCAAGCTCCGGAGCTTGCGTTGCAGCAAGCTCCGAGCAGCAAGCTTCGGAGCTTGCGTTGCAGCAAGCTCCGAGCAGCAAGCTTCGGAGCTCGGAGCTTGGTTGTTGCAAGCTCGGAGCTCGGAGCTTGCTTGCTGCGAGCTCGGAGCTTGCTGTAGCAAGCTCTGGACCTATCCGGAGCTCTCCGGGGCTCGGAGCTTACTGCATGAAAGAAATGCAAGCTTCGGAGAAGCTCCGAAGCTCCGGAGCTTGCTGCAGCAAGCTCCGAGTAGCAAGCTCCACGGCACAAAGAAGAAGAAAAAGGCGATGCCATCGCCATCGCCTTCTTCTTCTTCTTCTTTTCTTGCAACACAAAGAAGAAGCAACTCAAAGAGAAATGCTTACCTGGGTCTTGCGTGGGTCCAGCTGCAGTCGCTCCAAGCTCCAATCTCGTTCCAAATTCCAAGCTCGCTCCCGCTCCAAGCCGGCTCCAAGCTCCAAGCTTGCTCCCGCTCAACGTCTCTGGAGCCAGGAGCTCTGGCGGTGGAGTGAGGGGGAGGGGTTGGTAGGTGGTAGGTAGGAGGGGGGAGGTAGGTGGTAGGTAGGACGGGGGAAAATTTTGGGGTAGAGAAGAGGTGGAAAAAAAATAAAAAAATCGGGCAGGGAGGATGGGATTTTCGTCCATCCAGAAAACGGCCTCAACGGGCTCATCCGCAACTGGTGCATTGGTGGGTGCTAATTCACTCCAGCCGAAAGTTTGGTCTTAGTTCTGGTTAGTTTAACCTCCGTGTTTGAAACTTCTGGATCTTTTGTTCTTTGAAAGAAGAGTTCAAAAATCACAAAGTCTGGTTCAAAGAATGGGTCTAGTTCCACTCACACAATAGAGTTTTCCTTAAAGTCTCTTCCTTTAAGTCATGCCTTATTCAGCCTGGCCTTTCTTTCCTTCTTTTTTTTCTTTTTTTGGCACACAACAGCAGACCCGACTTACAAAGCATTATCGGGCCTATAAAACTGCCTAAATAGGGTTTAGGGTTTAACCCTAAACCCAAAAACCAGTTAATTAGTAGAGAAGGCCACCCTAATATGGACTTATCTCCACCTTTGTAACCCAACCCAACCGACCTAAAGTTGGGGTCTTTCGTTTGGTTTGAGACTGGACGTTGTGGCAGAATTCTAATCTTCCAACAAACTATAACGTGATGGAGTACCGCAGAGCTGTAAATTGAACACGTATAATCTGCTTTTCTTTCACAATCTCTCACCCAGCTTGAAGTTGTAAATCCAATTTTAAAATGGGAGCTCCAAAATTGTGTCAATGCAAAATTGATATGCTCAAATTTTAAGAAGAGATGGTTCTAGCATCAAGGAAAATTTTGACCCAGGCTAGAGCTTCAATTTCAAAGCAAAACTCTGCTGCACAAAGTTTCCTGGCAAAGCTGCAACTTTTCTGAAGAAAGATATTGATTTTTGTCCAATAGAGCTTTGTGAGGAATTCTGAGCAGAGGTGGATTCTGAGGACTTCTGGAGCACAGAAGATTAGGTCTCCCCGTTCCGGCAATTCCTATTGTTTAGAGTGATTTTGCATATTGAAGTTTTTGTTAAGAGTGAGGACTGTTCAAGAGTGATGGCGAGTCTTGGCTCATGGAGGGAGATTTTGCAAAGCGCCATTCAGAATCATAAGCACTTGAAGCATTCACAGCACCTGCAGCTGGTACTCTTCCCATCTCCTCAAACTTCCATGTGATCAATCGGGACTCTTCAGTATCCATCTAATGTCTTTGGCAATATTTTGGGCAAACCAGTTTGTGCAATAATTGCTGTGGCTGTCCATAGAGAGGCACCAGATCTTCAAGGCTAAAAACGCTTCAATCAGTCGGACTTGCACAGGCAGACGCTGGGTTACTACTCTTCCAAGTCTAACTCTGTCTCCTTCCATCTTTTGTTGAGTGTTTCTTGCTCAAAAATGGTTTGTGCAGGCGACTGTGAGAGCCGATGGCAGGCCAGCCAATAGGACCTTGGTTTTCAGGTTTTTACTACGTCCTTTACTCAAACAGATTCAGTAGCTCTTTTTTCTACATTCTGAAAGAACTTGTAGGTGCCTTGGAACTCCCCTTAGAAAGCAAACGTTTCCCAGTCTCAGGTGATGCTTCCAAGCATGTGATGCAATTTGTACTTGTATCATCTGATTGTCAAATGTGCACAACTTCTGGCTGTAAGCTGTAGACCTTTTAGAGAATGGATAAGGGACCGAATTCCAGTAATAGTTCCATTCAGCCAGCTCATTGTCTTCCTTCACTCCCTGTGTATTTGTATTCCCATGTATACAACATTTTGATATGCTGAGTTTGCAATGCAGAGGATTTGTAGATGGCACTGATAAGCTGCAGTTCACCACTGATTCCCGGAGTCAAAAGGCAGGTAACCATACCCATCCATGTTTATGTTTGTTATGTTGTTGCGTGACAATCCCTATTGCATGTGCTTGGCGTTGACAAAGACCTGTTTGGATGTTGTATGGCACAGACTGAAGAAATGAAGCACTGCCCATTTGGTGAGGTATTTTGATCTTGAGAATCATTGTTTTCCTCTGGGGAAATGGTTGGTCATTGTCTTATCTATCCCCCTTTAACCATGAGCTTGAGAGACTTTTGTGGAAATTCAAAGGATGTAGTTCAAGGGTAACCTTGTTTCCTTTCTATTGCTGCAAAAAGAGTAACCAGATCATGAAGGAGAGACTATTGCTCACAAGGTGGAGATGGCTGGCAGATTTGTTACTACTTCACTGAGACATGGGAGCAGTTCCGTCTCAATGGCATTTTGGACCTTATTGGCAGCACAGAATTGGATCCTTCAAAGAAAACTGTTAGTATTTCCCCTCAATTCAACATGCCACTAACTTCAATGGAAAATGACTAGAGGTTTAACATTATCTCCAGCAAGGCTACGGTTACAGTTCAGGGCCAAGTAGGGCTTGCTTACTAGATATGCAAGAAACTGTTGTAATGAGGTCTTACACTTGGATGGTGGCATGTGTATAGTTGAGGGAGAAAGCATGGTTTGACAGTTCACCAAGGTCAAGGGCAAGCTTTGCAAGTCCTCATCCAGGCTACCCCAAGAGCTCAGAGTTTGAACAACCCCAATTAGATCCCTCACAGGGTGCAATTGATACTTTTTGCGTCCTGACCCTTGATCCAAAAGAGGTAGTTTCACTCCACTTCTTAACACCTATTCCTGGATTCTTACATCCACCATGTGGGTGCACGTTAAATGCCCACAAAGCTGATGAAATAGTAGTATTGTCAGTAACATCTACATTTTCTGCAGCCATGATCTCACTTTTCTCAGCTGGAAATCATAGATTACTGTTTATCGAGGCTTAAAATGTGTTTTGTGTTAGTTTTAGTAAAGTTTGATTGCACTTGCAATACAATGTGTGCACTGAGTATTAGTAGACCATTACCAGATCTCAGAGGTGAAGTTTGGCTGACATACAGAGATGATTCAACTCAACTCTGATGATTGCAGGTCGACTACTATGATGCAAAAAAGGGGCATCGCATCATGTTCAAGCTTTTGGATAAACAAGACAGTAATAGCATCTGGTCAAAACAGGAAGTAAATCCCTAGACTTTCTAATTAAAACCTCTTGGGGTTTCCCCTCTTGTGCTAGAAAGTAGGGCCCACCAGTTCAAGAATTAAGACCTTGAATGGGGAAAATCAGTTGAGCAAATGCTGGGTGTGTTTCTACACTTGATAAAGGCTAGTGGTGTTGAAAATGAGCGACTCCTTCATGGGGCTTTAAATTAATGTTGGATTTTGTTTTGGATCACAGAGTTCTTGGTTTGTAGGGCATTATTATAAACAGAACTGATGGAATCAAAGCACAGAAAGTGCAGAGAAAGTGATATTATCTACCATTATACCTCACACATCTCTCTTACAAATATGCAAGAGCTTGCTTATGCACCTCTGTATAACAAATCTTCTATTTATGGCAAGGGCACAACCATACTTCTTGAGGGCATGTTGTTGAACACTGTACAGCTGTTCTCTCTCCTACATTTGGAACACGTGTCAATGAGGCCATATGCAACAAGACACTGGATTTGCAATTACTCCAGTTGATTTGATTCATGAGGATGATTCCCCTCTTTAAGTGCCACAACAAACATTGGCACATGCATTCAGAAACCCCATGAAAGTGACAACTGCTATCTCCTCATGTTCTTGTTGCATTCATTAAAACAATTTCAATGCCTTACGCCCTCTGGAAACATGCCTGCATCTATCTTACACCCTTGGAAACTTAAGTGTAAATTGATTGTCTGTTCTGATGTATAGGTCAATGAGCTTTTACCACCCAATCTTGTTGTGCATGAGCAGTTTTCCTCTCAAGAATGCTTTACATCCCCTTTGCACAAACCGAGTTGTTGTCATCACATATCCCAACAAAGATTGGAGGCTTGCAATGATTGGTGGCAGTGTGGTGAAGTCTAGTGGCAATTCTGGTGGGGAGCAACAACAGGGACAATTGCAATTTTCAACAGGAGGAAATCATCAAATTTGAATAACAAAAGGTGCAGGAGTCTTGGGTGTTACAAGTTGCAAAGCTGAAGCAGTCAAATCAGTTACATCGGGTGTGTGAAGTCTGGTCCAATTCTTGAGCAAAAGAGGGCTGAGTACCATAAACTCAAGTACCAGAAACTGGGGGAAGATGAAGGCAAGTACTTTAGACACGGAACCTGACAGAACCATGCCAACATATCTATGCCACTTCAAAAAGATCTGGCAATATATTGCTTTTCCAAACTTGCTGATACCCACTAAATTGGATGGGTAAATCAATGAGATGCCAGTGCATGGTCTCAACTATCAACAGGTATCCTCAAGCATTGATTGAATTTGTTGGCTTTGCTTGTAAGGGAGAGACTGCTGAACCATGTAGTTTTTATTTGGTCCCACGTTTTGAGGAATGAGCAGCAAGTGGTACTTTGAACTCAGTTCTCTCTTTTGTGAACTTGACAGTGTAGTCCAGAATTATTTCTGATTATCTTTTAGGGTTTGCAGTGGGAAAAGGATCTCACATGTTTATGTCTAAGTGCCAAAAACCAACCCGTATTTTGTATTTTATCATTCACTGGAGTTGGATCTGATTTGTGGAGGTGGTGATAGTGATGGTGCAAGTTATGAAGGAGTGAAGTTTTGGGATCTACCTGGTTGTTGTTTGTTTTTCTTGTGTGTGGTTGCAGTTGCATGGGTGATGGAGCAAGACAAGCTGATGATGGAGATGAAAAGCAGGTTGTCAGGAAGCTAAGCACCAATTTTGTTTCTATCATTGTTGTTGTGTTTTGTTCTTAGTACAAGGTTGTAAATGTCTCTTGTGTTTTGTGCTTGTTTTGATGATGGGTTGAATGCCCACATTTTGCTGTAGTTTAATGCTCTGTTCACATCTCCTTCTTCAATTTTTGCTGCACATGCGAGAAGGTGGACAAGAGCCTGGATACTGTAGAGTCCATAGAGGCATTCAATAGAAATGATGACAGGCTCAAGGGGATCATATGGCTGATCTGTGTGTCATTCAACGTGCCCAGGTTTAGTATACATGGGATGTTTAATGCATTGACGTATATAGGGGGGGTCGAGTACCTGTGCAATTGGGAGCTCTAAGATTAGTACTTGTTTCTTGGGAAGGGTGATTCTGGGTTGTGAGGATCAATTGTAATCTGCCAGGGAGTTTGGGTGTGATGCTTGTTCATACCATCCTTGGGTTCTGTTCAATGCCATTTATATTCATATTTGTGGTTTTGAGGATTGGATGGGTATCTAATCAAAAATTGTGGCATCAGTTTTTCAAAGAGAACATGCCAGAGGATCATGATAGCCTACATGTGAGGATGTCCAGAGTGTGCTGATCCGATTGAATCCCTACAGCCATAGAGACAGTTCCAGGCCAGAACATTAGCATTAGCTTATGAGTAGGTAGTGTGCAATTCAGTGCTGGATTTATGTGAATCTTAGTGTACTTCTAGTGAACACTGTCATATTGCAATGTCTTGAGCATTATCTGTTTATAGTTGCCCCACTTTTTGGTTACAACCAGAACATTTCTTATTTTAATTGCTGCTGGTTTGAACCAGTGTTGGGTAGGTATCAACTTTTGAACATACCAGCTGGTACTGGTATCCAGCTTTAAAAAATAAATCACATCAGCCTGCTAGTGGTATTGAATTTTAAAAAAATAAAATAAAATTTACCAGCCTCATCCTGGTATTAGGGTTCAAGGCTGATTTTTTGACTGGTATGTGGGGGGTATATAGTTGGTATTGAGATGGAATTCGTATCACCTCAAGTCCTTAGTCATTACTAGGCAAGTACTTATTGCCTCAGGTTATACCACCCTTGCCGGTTCTTTGATACCAGGAGCACTACCAATTTATATACCACACCTCCAGCCTTGTACCCACCCACCCAACACGAGATTGAACTTTGAACTTATCATAAGGGATAGAGCCACAAAGGACACCACCATTACAGAATGAGCCACTTGTTCTTCTTGTCCAGGTTTTGACGCTTTACACTGTGAAATTCCAGCGGTTATACACCCACTGGCAATTAGATATTTTAATACCCCCCGGTCATAATCTGGTATCCGCCCAGCGCTGGGGTGGAGTCCTCATCCTTTTGGCGGAGCTTAGGGTTTCTGCGGCCTCAACTGTGCTTGCACACTGTTTTGCTCATCAATTTCCACCTCGCTTGGACATTTGCGGTGTGTCGAGAAGAATTCGGAACCCGAAAGGTTAGAAAATACTTGAACCCAAATTTTTCTCTGCTAGTTTCATTTAAAATTCTGGCAGCATGTCTTTCCTTTTGTCTTTCATGTCCTTGTTTCGTTTCTCGATTTTTTGAGTTTTGCTTTGGAGGTTGTAGTATTATTCAGATTGGAATTGTTGCATTTGGTTGAAGAAAGTGATTGTATGTTTCGTTCGTGACCTTGCTCTTGGTCTTCAGGTTCGGGGGACCATAACAGAGGGCACAGGTGCAGCGGAAAAGCAAGCAGCAAGGACACTAACCAAAGCTAGTGTGCGAAACCAAGGGGCGTGGCTTCCGAGTAGGAGCAAAAGAAGGCTTCGATTAGGTGAAGCAAAAGAGACGTAGCAGGAGCCAAGAATGGGGTTGTTTGGAGGCAGAGGGAAGAAATCTCAGGAGAAGAAGAAAGAGGAAGAAGAAATTCCTCCACCGCAGCCAAGCAAGCCTGCATTGGAGTCTCCGGCAGTTACGCAGGCAGCGGCCAAGTCTGAGGCGAACAATTCCGGAATCCAGACAGAGGCAAGCGTGTTTGAATTCGGCTCTGCTGCAAATAGCGACGAGAAAATGACTCTCGCTGGTTACTGTCCTATCTCAGATGAGATGGAGCCTTGCAGATGGGAGATTTTGCCCTCGGGAGGCAGCGAGGCTCCACAATTCCGTGTTATCTTTTGATCTCTTTTCTGTGTTTCGTTGGCTACGCATGTTTTTTGTTGGCCCTTTGTTCATCCAATCCAGTTCTTGTTTTCTGGTTGAAGTCCAAGTCTCAGGAATTCAACAAGTGACTCCTGTCTTGGCACCAGAGGATCAGATTCCATCTTTTCCTCATGAATTTTTTGCACTTGGTTGTCAGATTCATTTGAACAGAAGAATGCAAAGGACTGCATTAATGTTTTCTAGGGTTCTAACAGCAGGAGGCATGGTGATAAAGATCTCAAAGTGTGAAGCTTCACTGCTATTTTGCATAGGCTTTGTTGAAAAGCTATTTTTGCATTCAAGCTTGCTCAGCAGAAAATTCTCTTGACATAAGGAGAAGGAGCTTGTTGATTTGATTTATCTTTGCAGAAGTAAGTTCCTTATTTTGTTTGCAGATTAGGTCAACTGTTCCAACATAATTCAAAACGAATTTGTGGTTGGAGTGACTAGCAGTAGATGGGCAGCTAAAATCTTTTCCTCAGAAGGTTCCTCTACCCACCTTATTGTTATTTCTCATTCCCAACCTTTACTTGTTCACATATTTTGTTGCTGGTGATGCTGGCAATGCATCTTTTTGTTGTTAGTACTGGTGGTTGATCATAGTCATAAGGCACACTCTTCTCCACCTATATTTTTCCCCTGCACAGATGCATCGAATCACATGATCTCCATGCAGGAAAATCAAGGTAAACCTATACCTCATATAGCAACACAAAAATTATTCAACTGTAAGACTCCAGTTAACCACAATTACCTCAAAATGGGACTGAAGATCTATAGTCGGTGTATAGGAGGAAGAGCATGCTTTGTAGAATGCAGGGGCATTTGGATGGTAAATGGTAACATGAGCAATGCAACATCTAAGGTGTCTATTAAATGTGGATGGTTTATGAACATAAATCTCATTTGACTCTCTTACAAATTTCTTTTGGTCTAGTTTTCCAAATGTACAATATTTCTGATTCTTGATCTCCATTACAGAGTGAGGTGAAACATATGAATGATTTTCTAGTCCCCTAACCTTGTGCAAGAAGTTAAGACAGCATGTGTATTATGAACTGATAAGGATCCAAACACATGCACAATCTGCATGATGGAGTGAACTTGCAACATGCATACAAGGGAATCAGCTTGGATCTACCTGCTATTATCATGTGTCTCTTATTCAGCAGTTCTGGAATGGCAAGATGCAAGTATATCTTTCACTTGAAATCCAAGTTGTGATCCAATACAAGCTGCTACTGGCTAATCAACTGAACCCTAACCCTTTTGCAATTGCAATGCCAATAATTTCTACTGTCATCTGAAGAAGTTGCTGCCCAAATCAACAAAAGTAAACCTGTATTTGGTGTTTGTGTTCATATACAAGCACACTTACCATACATAAGTTCACATAGAACTGATCTTCATGTGTTTGAGAGCTGGTTGTTTGAATCCAAAAACTACTCAAACAACAACAAAAATGAAAAATTCTTTTATGCCACCAGCCCGCTAAGGATCATATTAGGAAGAGTCATGCATGTGGATCACAACCACCCAAATGCTATACAAGTCGCATGGAAACCTTATGTTAGGCTTTTTCCCCATAATGCTAATCTACTTTTTTTAGAAAATTGTCAACATGTAATAGGATTCCTAGAAATTTTTATTTTCTATTTGTTCCTTTTGTGGCAATGATGTCAATGGGTGAATGGTGAACAGGCTGAAATGAGCAACCAAGAATCTTTATAACATATTTTATGCCACATCATCAAATATACTATGAATATTTCTTGTCACATGGGTGCACTTTTTGTGAAACCACAAAAGATTCCTTGCTAATGTGCACAATATTTTGTTATGTGAACATGAGTCTGGTGTCAAGACACACAAATTGCTTTCTTTTGGATGTATTTATTTTTTAAAATGGTGGTTTTGAATTGTAGCATAAACCTGGGAGGCTTTTGAAGAATGAAAACCACCTTTAAACCATTCACCATAATTGAAACCATTAGCCCATCCAAAGATCATAAAATTATAACATACTCTAGAAATGATTTTCTTTACAACATGAAATTAATTTTTTCGACTTCATCCTTGGAACTTTTGTACTAGCATGGCCAATTCTAGTGGAGTACACATATTGGACTGTGAATAATGAAAATGAAATAGACATACAAAAATTGATGCAAATCCACCTTTATTACAACATCATTGGCTCTCACATGCTTTAACATGTGCCAACAAACATTGAACGTCATCCCAACTCCTGGTGGGTAATGAATGAACTTTTCAATTTGCCCACATTATGTTATGTTTTGTAAGATATGATACATGTGCTTACATTGCACCCATGCCCCATGCTTTCCCAAGGAAGCTATTGATATTACAAAGAAATATATGCAAAAGCAACCTAAGTAATTTTCAATTGTCACATTGAAACACTTGTGGCCAGAAAATATGTTGTAGATTTGTCCATACCCCAAAGGTGGACATCTACAAGGGCAAAGCAGTTGTAGGACTAAGCAATTTATCGGCCTCCCAATTGTTGGTGTGCTATTGTTATTTGAACATTAAAGGCCTTTTACCTTCTTGTCATAATGAAATGTGGGCTAGTTGCTTGCATCTATAGGTTTGACAACATTATGTATGCAAACAAAAAACATTTAGCAATTGCTTGTAGTAGAAGGCTCACATTTAAATAAACTCCAAGGGTTGTTCCTGTGTTTGAAGTAAAAGAAAAACCTAAACTCTTCCAAAAATGATACCTCTTTCTTAATAAGGTTAACACCATGCTGAATCTGCCATATAGTCAAAACTTATGGCCTAGCAACGACATACTTTAGCATAGACTCACCAACACAACAGTTGAAGTCATTTAGATAGAACCAAGTTGTTTATGGTGCTCAAAAGCCCCAGATCAAAATTGGACCCAAAAACCAAAATACCATGGAATTGGGGTTCCAATTGTCGTCTTATGTGTATTGATTTTTCTTGTGCACTTGACACTTGTATAACTAAAAGGGCATCGCGGATGAGAAAAATTGACATGGTTAAACTTATGTGACTCATGTCATTTGCCCTTAGAGAATAGTTGGTTTTGTGCTTGGTAGAACCAAACACCTCTTCACCTTCCAAATAAGGAATCTATTTTGTGAACAAGGAGCCAAAAGCATAATTGGTAACAAAAGTTGCAAGCTTGGCAACACCCCTCGAAACATGGGCCCTCTTCAATAGAAGTTCATTCCTATCATGACCATGTTTGGAAAGACCTTGCAAATAATGTCGATATAGAATGGATTATTTAAAAGCCTATACATAGTTGTTGCAAATCGTTGTGTACAAGGAAGTGTTGCATTTTATCGATTGTTGCAACCAAATGTTACACATAGTGTCAACAAAATTACAAGTTGACATATTTTCTCACTTGATGTTGTTGAACCTTTGCAAATACAAAGAAGAAAAGATTAGATTAGAAATGGAGGGATAGAGAAGATAAAAAATAATCCTTGTACATAATCTAAGAATTTTTTTTTTACATGAATCATCATTACACCAAAATGCATCCTAGTTCATTCTAGGTTTTATTAGATTTTGAATGAATTTGGACATTTTTACCTGGTGAAATTGTTTAACCCCATAGTGAATGAAGACCAGTTGCTACGAATAATGAATTATTTCACTGGCATTTAGTGAAACAAGGTTACTCCCAAGTGAAATACAAATTCACCAAACCATTCATTTGTTAGTTAATTAACTAGCCAACATGGAAATTAGTTAAAATTGAATTATTTAATATATATTATTATTGATAATTTCATTATTTTCAGCCTATGATTTATTAACACGTGTCATTATTTAGGCCAGGTTAAAAACCTAACCTATGTAAGTAAGCCACATAATCAACCTAAGCACCTATTATAAAGAATTAGATAAAAAAATATTTGGTCAACTTACCATTGTTGACCACACACAACTCCACTTATGAGGTTTGATTCTTTGACTTTTAGAATGGAAACAAACACTTCTACCATCAAGCCACCCCACTTGTTGTAATGATATGTTACATTACATTATTTTTATCAAATACTTCATTTTAAACATTACAAAAACATAAACTTTGAAACTTCATATATTATTGAGATTTTGTTTAAATGAAATGATTCGAGTTTACTTTTCAAAAAAATTCAATAATGTACATTATTACATTTATTTCCTTTTAAAAGTGTAAAATCGTTTGAATAAAAAAAAAGTTGAATATCATTATTCAACTTCATTTCAATGACCATTCTTTTGAAAAAAAAAAGTTTAATAAATGGATAATTTTTTTACTAATATAATAATACTACATATGCTAAGCTACTTTCAATTATTATATGACTATTTTTCATTAATTTAAATTATTTCACCCTACATTATTTATGACTATTTATGACTATTTTTAATTACTTTTGGCTATTTTAAGTTATTTCATTTTATGCTATTTTCAATTATGTGAGGGTATTATTGGTTACTTCTGGCTATTGAAGATTATTTCACCTTATGTTATTATTGGCAATTCTAAGTTATTATAAGTTATTTCTCTTTAAGTTATTTTTGTCTGTTATAGAATATTTCACCCTAAATTATTTTTGACAATCCTAAGTAATTCTAATATATGGCTATTGGTTATTCTTTTATTAGGGCTATTGGTGGTTATTAATGGCTATTAATACCTATTCTATTGGTGGTTATTCTATTAATGGCTATTAGTAGCTATTTTATTGGTGGCTATTGATGGTTATTTTATTAATGACTATTGGTTGTTATTTTATTAATGGCTATTGACGGTTATTTTATTAATGATTATTGGTGATTATTCTATTAATGGTTATTGGTGGTTATTCTATTAATGGTTATTAGTGGTTATTTTATGAATGGTTATTGGTGGTTATTCTATTAATGGTTATTAATGGTTATTTTATTAATGGCTATTGGTGGTTATTTTATTAATGGCTATTGGTGGTTATTTTATTAATGGCTATTAGTGGTTATTCTATTAATGGCTATTGGTGGTTATTTTATTAATAGTTATTGATGGTTATTCTATTAATGGCCATTGGTGGTTATTGTATTAATGGCTATTGGTGGTTAT
>Ga0116227_10013633_pt1 | contig 12686 bp, 12 predicted proteins | sample S1TSphgellanicum_FD_89693 | JGI IMG/M metagenome (GOLD analysis project Ga0116227, IMG submission 89693) | Host-associated microbial communities from peat moss isolated from Minnesota, USA - S1T2_Fb - Sphagnum magellanicum MG | ecosystem: Host-associated > Plants > Peat moss > Unclassified... | reverse complement strand
TTGTGTGTCCGTGTTGCCCGTGGCTCGTCCTAGCACCAAGTGTGCTCTAACTTTGCACTAACCACTTTGTGTGGGTTGTGTGCAGGCACGTGTGAGTGACTAAAGCTTGTCAACTCTTCCTAGTCCCATCCCGGAGCTACAACCCGCCCCTCTACCCCTCCAAGGGTTGTGAGCTAGGGAGCGTGCTCCGACTCCTCCTTATTTCGCTACTTTCTACTTGGGCTCACATTTGAGTCCCTTGAGGAGTTGGGAGTGCATCATAGATAGATTGTAGCAGTACCACAAATGACATTTCCACATGAAAGACAACTGAGGGAGCAAAGGTAGGAGATACCATAGATAACATCGCCATAGGAGAGACAATTGAAGGAGCAGAGCCAGAAAGTTAAAAGGGAACATGACATAAGGTTTCCAAAAGGTGAGAAACATCTGCATTTTGAGGGGGATGTATGTAAAGATTAGATGGAGGCCACTGTAAATCCAAAACATTTCCAACATTTCCATTAACATTTGTAGTAGCAACAATAGTAGACACATGAATGTTTACATGCTACTGAACTGCAAATGGAGAGAGTGGTGACACAACCTACTTTTGAAGAATTTAGACTAGCAAAACTATAGGTACCACCTAGTAGGCTAGAATCTGTAAAAGGATTCCCATTTGAATTTGAATTGGGGAAAATAATGGTATAAAAGTTGGGATCATCTACAAAAGGATTTTGAGATCCTACAACACAGACAAGTACACCAAAGTTTATGGAAGAAGTAACTGTAGAAGTAATGAAAGCAAATAAAGTAATTGAATTATTTCAAACCATGACAATAATGAGTCTAAATATGGGGAATTTGACTTTGGAGGTAAACACTTTAAAAAAAAATTGGTTATAGGGGAGAAGGAGAAGGTAGTGTTATAAAAGGAATTAGATAAGGAGAGAGAGTTCTAAAAAGGTAATAAGCATAATGTGGAAATCTAGATGAAGAACAAGTGAGAGGCTAAGCAAAAAAATAAAGTGCTCATTAAGAAATTGTAGGATGAGAATGAGGAGCTCAAGGGTAGCACAACACGACTGAAGTTCCAAGATGAAGAACTATAGAATTTAAAGTAAAAGGCTGAAATCTAGGAAACCATACAGAGGAAGTGGATAGAAACACTATTTTTTCATAAGAAACAACAGGAGGAGTTGGATAGTCAAGTGAAAGCACTAACTAAAAAAAAGAAAGAGAAGGAGAATGTTTTGATAAATTTGGAATTGATAAATTTGTAGAATGTATTTCTATTGCAGTTTGAAGAGCTTAAAAGAAAAATAGTAGAAGCAGAAAGAGAGTAATTAATGGAGGACAAGAAAACTATGTAATACCTGTAAGCACAATTAGAGAGGGCATAGGAATAGAAGAAGAGTTTGGATCCAACTGATATTAAGAAAAGACTAAAGGATTATGAATAGACACTGCAATACTATACATTAATGAGGACACAAAATAAGATGAAGGACTCTAAGGCAAAATCTGAGGAATGGTGGGAGGTTGCAAAAGAATATTTTATAAAGGAGTTGAAGAAGAACTTGGCTCAACATAAAGCTAATGAAATTTTTTTGAAGTACAAGTTGGAAATGTATCAAAAAACATTTCCAATTTTCATTTGTGGCAGTCCAACAAGTATAAAGGTATTAAGCCAAGATGAAGAGATAGAAGCAGGGCCCAGTGGGATAGTTCAAGAAAAGGAAATACAGACTGAGGAAACATAGGACCTCAGAAGTGGAATAGCTCAGGAGGATGTATAGCTAGAGATACCACAGGACCCTAGAGGAGGGGGTCAAGGAAAAAAAAAACCAAAGGAAATTCAAGAACAGGAAAAGGTGGAAGCTCTTCTAGCACTAGAAGAAGAGATATCCGAGATACAACATCTAAACATAGAACCACAAATTGAATTAGTAGGGGAGGGGATTGGAACTATAGAGCAAAATGTATATATAGAACGACTTGTTTCTTTTTAGATTGGGAGTATAGCAATGTGGTAAGGGAAACAAATGTTTAAAAGGATATGGAATAATATCATTTTTCAAGGATTTCAGGGACGAAATCCAAAGTACAAAGGGGGTAATGTTAAGGGGGTAAATTGAGTATGTGATTCAAGATGAACAAAGTAATTAGGATAGGGATTAATCAAGGAACTTTGTTAGTTTAATTTTGAATTCTTGTTGTTTTGGATCATAATGATGTGATTTGGGATGGTTCAAAAGGGGGAGAGTTTTGGATAACAAAGGAGGAGGCGAAGAAGATGAGATAAAGTTTTTTTTTAGAGAGGAATAGGAAGAGTTGGAGGTACTCACAGTAGAAAACCACAAACTTTGTTTTGATATAACACAAATTTTAAATGTTGTTTTGGGATTTTTTTCAACAAAACATGGGATTACACTATAATTTGGATTCATGTTTTCAGTATTACAAAAAAGCACAAACTTTTACAGTGAATTTTATGTTCATCTTTGTGTAAGTTTTTTGTAGTGTTAAATTATGATGAAATGAATTATAATCTTGTATCTGGAATATTTTACGATGTATTTTGAAGTGCAAATTCTAGTTATATGCAATAACCATGAATCTGATGTTGGAATGAATTGTAGTGTTAAGTTTGTTGAAACTTAAGACATAAATATTGAACATAGGCATGTGAAATGCAAATCTATTGTTATAGTATTGTGAAATATTCTGCAAGAATTTAAATTTCATTTCTACCAAATCTTAATAACAATATGTCCTTGGTTTAACAATTGTAGTAGTCCTTTTTATTATTCAGCCAAATTCCTTGGCTCAACACCTAGATACACCTCGTTTTACCACCCAATATTTGCTTGCTTCACCATTATGGCTTATTAATTTCAAGCATATAGTGTGGACAAGCTTCCATTAGTGTTGGTCCACTTCTTTGTTAATAGTCATTTTTGCTTCCTAAAACCATTATGCTACTATAGTGCTTGTCCAAGCACTATGGCTTATTTTTGAGCACATAAGGTTATTCCAATAGTGGTGGTCAACTACTTTTCCAAAAGTGATTGTGCTTCATGAAATAGTTACAACCACCCTTAGTGCTTGTTTAAGCAATGTGGCTTCTTTCTAGCACATTAAAGTAAGGATCCATTCCTTTGCCAATAATTAGTTTGCTTTCTAAAACTACCTCCACCACCCATGGTGCTTGTCTCACCATTGTGTCTTGTTTTCAAGCACTTGGTCTCCCTTCCATTAGTGAGGGTCCACTTGTTTTTTAGTAGTCAATGTGATTATTAAAACCACTCCAACACCCATAGTGTTTGTTTCACCATTGGGACTTCTTTTCAAGTGCTTGGTGTCCTTTAATCAGTTGTGGTCCACTCCTTTGCCAATAATCATTGTGCTTCCTAGAACCAAGTCCACCACCCATAATGTTTGATCAACCATGTGGCTTCTTTTGAAGCACATTGGGTCCTTTTACTAGTGGTGTTCCACTTTTTTTAAGAGGCTTGTGCTTCTTAAAACCATAACCATTAACCACAATGTTTGTCTCAACATTATGAATTCCTTTCAAGGTCCTTCTATGAATGGTGATCCATTTTTTTCAATAGTTTTCTTTTGCCTCACTCACTTCTAGTTGTTGCCCATTTGTTTGGTAATATTTATAGTGCTTTCTTAAAGCACTACCATCACCCAATGTCATTGGCTTAAGATTATGGCTAAGTTTGATGCACCTAGCTATCCCATTTTCAATTTAATTGAAAGGAAATGGGATTTTAGATCATATGACACATGATGTAGTTTTGTTGTGGGTAAACTCTTGCTTGTAATATCCATTGGCGAAATGAATGCGTGGTTCAGTTATGTTGATTCATAATATGATATGTTGAAAGTTTTATCTTTGAACACCATTTACTATGGCATACCTATCCCTTAAAACTATATTTGCATTAACTTTTGTAAAGTTTAGGATATGTTTTGAATTTATATATGGTGTGTCTATGTTGAAATTGTAGGTCTAATTCCCATGGCCAACAAAAGGGCAAGAAATGTATTAAGGAGGGCAGAACTTAGCATTGACCCTAGTGATGGAGCAAGTGATGAAGTTGACGAGGATGAATTAGAAGAAGAACCCAAAAAAGAAAAAAAGAAAAAATACAAACGAACATCATGAGCACGAATAGCTACATCAAATCAAGAAGTTAAGGAATTGTTACAACTTTCAAACTCTGGGTCAACTAGACCATCAACAAGTAGTGGTGTTGGGTGTAGCACTACATACACTCCTAAGGGGGAAACACGTTCAATAGCAATGTTGGTTAGAAATGCAGTTCTACACCTAGTTTGCGACTTATCTGGTTATGAGTTGGGGGTTCAACAGAAGGTGATAGAAAAGATGTTTAGACATGAATGAAGGTAGTGTTACCAACTTTTTTGTCCAACCTTGTCAAGACAAAGCATAATCATCTTATTGTTGAAACCATCAAATCTAAAGTTTCCCCACACATAACAAGTGGCCACGCTATTAAACACAATGTGGCAAGGGAGTTTTTGTGCACCTTGGTCACCACTATTTTGGTTTCTAGTAAGGACGCAAGTGCCAAAATGGGATCAAAAAATCTTGGGCTTTCAAGGAAATGTGTCTATCAAAGTTTACAATGACGTCCTCAAATTGAAGATGGTGCATTAAACTTTTGATTGATATAAAAACAACAAAGGTCAATTGCACTTTCAATAGAGACAAGAGTTCTTATTATAGAGTGGCGGACTATGGAAACAACTATGTCTCCTGAGCCAAAAAAAATATGCAAAAAAAATTGGCAAAAATTAAGTTATAGAGTATCCCACCCATTTCTTGTAGGTATCCTAAATAAGAAAACTTTTAGAGCTGTAATATGCTCTTGTAGCCTTTTGCAAATGTTGCCAAGACTTTAGGATTGTACATAGCAAAAAAAAATTTGTTCAATTTGCTTTGTTTTATTTTTCATGGCTTTGGTTTGGTTTTTTTTATGTGTTTCATTATGTTCTCAACCTTGTTAAATGATTGTTCATATTCACATATGATTTTGATTGAATAGAATATGTGTAATGCAGCTAAACTTCTTCACCACCTTCAAGGAGAAACACCCTAATGTTTCCATTGAACTCACAAGTTTCATTTGCTTGAAACCATGGTTTGTGAAGCACATGAAAGAGTGGAACACATTCTATTGCCACTACCACATTGAACTAGTGGAACAAAAAATTGGCCTAAACAACATGCACTCCAAGATTAGCAGTATTCATGCCAATTGTGCATGTAGATGTGTGGATGTTTACTACCCTATATATGTTCAAGATGTGGGCGACTGCTATGCCAATCAAATTACATTCACAGGGCTAGTTGACTTGTCTAGTTCTATTCTTTGTCCCAAACCAGTTGGTGATGAGTGGCATAAGCGAGATTGCTTAATGGGTGACTGTTTATCATATGGAATCAACACATTAAAGGTTTGCCCCACTGAAGAGCTTCTTTTTGTTTCAAGTACAGTGTAATGGCAATGATATGTAAAGGTAGTGTTGGTTATAAAGACAATGGTGATGACCAAAAAATGACGCAACTATAATACATGGATATTCCAACCTTCAAGCTCTTGGACTATCTCTATCCAAGATTGAAAAAATTTGTCACCCATAACTTTGTGACAAAGTGGTAGGACAAGGTGCAACACTCCTTACCCTTACAAACATTTAATCCTTACTTATAATTCAATTGGAATCTATGTGCATTTAGTTAGGGCAATAATTCAATTTTTGCACTCATACTCATTATTGGCAATAATATGATTTTTCAATATTGAATAATCATTTGTAATCCTTGACTAGCATGGTCCTTAGGTCCAATCCTTGAATAGGGTGGACAATCCTACAAAGTCCTTGAATAGGACAGTCCAAGGAGGTAGATCATTTTGGAATGGTGCAACTTGAAGTTAAAAATGGATAGTCCTTAAATAGTTCCTAAATATGACAATCCTTAAAATAGGCCAATCCTTAAAAATGGACAATCATTGAATAGTGCAGTCTTTAGAAGTGGATAATCTTTGAATAGGGCAATCCTTAGAAGTGGACACTCCTTTGGTGATCCTTTAATTATGTGTTCACGCTAACAAGTTGTTAGCTATTTTTTAATAGGAATTCAAACAGTTTTTGAACAATATTCCTAATGACACCATTTTCTCATGCATAGAATTTTTGGAGAATTATGCATTCAAAACTTAGAAGGAGGTCTAGGACATGCATTGGTATAATTTCCATATTACCATTTTGGTACATATCACCTATAGAATTAACCCCGAGTCTGAATTATAAAGGAAGATCATTATTACATTAGTGATGACAAGACTCATGATATCCTTTTTGTCTAGCATGCTTTAACCTTACACTGGGGCTACTTGCAAACTAAAGGATGTTGCCCAAAACATCATGTGGTTTGGAATGATGGGTGCACTACTTAATTTAAGTCTACTTGAACATGGTATTTTGTTGCACGATTTCCAGAACTAATTGTTTGTCAAGAGTCAAGAGAAGCTAGAGGGGATAAACATGTGTTGGAACTACTTTGTAAGCAGTCATGGCAAGGGTGAAGTTGATGGTGTTGGTGCCCTTTTGAAGCGTGAGATTTGTAAGGAACAAATTAAGCCACATGCATGCAACCTACAAAATGTAAAAGATGTTGTCACCTTTTATTAAGAAAAAGCATGTATATCTCCAAAACCCATTGTCAATTCTTTGCTCCACTCCTAACTAGTATTTTTTTCAAGTCAAAATTACCATTGTTATCACTTTAATGGGTGAAAACAAGGGCCTTTGCTCCTCCTTTGCTAGAAGCAACAATTGGTCCTTTTCAAAAAATAATGATAGTGTTTTTTTAATCATCCAAGTTGTTCATACAATCCTTGGGGTCTAATCCTTGGTACAATCCTTGTATATGTAGTCCTTTTCAAGTGGGCAATTCTTTGTACAGTCCTTAGATAGTCTTTTTTCAAGTGGGCAATTATTTGTACAGTCCTTAGATAGTCCTTTTTCAAGTGGGCAAATTTTTGTATAGTCCTTAGATAGTCTTTTTTCAAGTGGGCAATTCTTTGTACAATCTTTAGATAGTCCTTTGCATCAAGGAACACTTGGTCCTTTTTTCTTTTATAATGAATACCACATGGAAATGTGCTTGCTAGTCTTTTTTCAAGCGGGAAATTCTATGTACAATTCTTAAATAGTCCTTTGCATCAAGCAAGAATTAGTCTTGTTTTTAAAATAATGAAAACCACATGGAAATGTGTTTGCTAGTCCTTTTTCAAGCGGGCAATTCTATGTACAGTTCTTAAATAGTCCTTTGCATCAAGCTAGATTAGTCCTGTTTTAAAAATAATGAAAACCACATGGAAATGTGCTTGCTAGTCCTTTTTCAATCATTCAAGTTCTTCATATAATCCTTGGGTCCAATCATTGGTAGTCCCTATATAGTCCTTAGATAGTTATTTGATATTCCCTAGATAGTCCTTTGATATTCCTTGGATAGTCCTTTGATAGTCCTTTCTAGAGTCATTGGCTACTAACTAAATGTCATGTTAGTTTATTGCATGTCAAGTTCACCTTTACATTTTTCGTTCTTTTATGCATAGGTTTGTCACATGTGACTCACCCCAATGCGAGAAGGACAGTCAACAAACATTTTTGGGAAATTTGTCCAAATGATGTGGATAGGACCCATGGTTATGGTTGTTCCACTATGCTTGGCAATAGAAGGATGCATTAGGTGCTAATTTGATCTATTTACAAGACCTTAATGCATATCCTACTTGTGCTTACTGATCATTGATTTGAAACATCATGGACAACATTAATTTGCATATCAAAATTCTTCTCAATTAATAACCTAGGTGAAAAGTGTATCTAGCCAAGATTCCACACTCCTTCAATTTCATCAATTGTCATGTTTTTGTGACATATGCATAGGCACATCTAGCATTGTGGAGTGCCATCAGAAGTGACGCACTCCCAAGCTCGTTGTTGGATTCAAATGTGAGTTTGAAGTTAAAACAGTGGAAGGGGAAGGAGTTGGGTGCATGCTCCCTGGCTCGTAGCACTTCTGGGGTAGAGGGGCGTGCTGGAGTTCTGGGATGGGACTAGGAAGATGGACAAGCAATTCACTTATTCACACAGACCTGTACAAACCAAACAATAAGTTGGTTTGTGCATGTTGGAGCACTTTTGGTGCTAGGACGAGCCACGGACAAACTCGGATTCACAAGATTCACCACGGCCTGGACTTGGGGGAAGCCACCACCTTCCCCCTTATAGTATACTCTATGCCTCTCCACGAGGCCCACATCCAAATGGCATTTTGTCCCGAGATTCCCAAATGGGAGTCTCGAAATTCCCAAAGTTGGGACTCCCGCAACTTTGGGGGCCTATAATTTTATCTATAAACCTCTGATTGATATAAGATTTGAAGCAAAGTTGTAGCCCTCTTTTTCTAATAGCATGTCACATGCCACCTACACGCAAGAAAATCGGGGCAATTCCCAACTTTTAGTGGTCCGGAGTCAAATTGCCAAGTTGGCTCTTGCCTTTCTTTTGACCATAACTTGTGTTTCAGGTTTCCAAATGGGTCATGTGAGACAATTTCGGACATTTACATTCCAAGATCTTTCCAATGATATATGGAACTCTTCAATCCAATGAGTTTTGACCCCTGTAATCATTCTATGAAGATTCGAGAGTCCATCAGGACTCCAACTCCCAAAGTGGGAGCTCACTTGAGAGTGTGAAGGTTCATTCCCTCACATTCTCTTACACTCCCAGGAACATGAGATGTGATTCCCGAACTTCCCTCTTGGCCCGCACCCTTGCAAGCCCTTGCCTTGGTCGCAAACCCAAGGCTAAGGTTGTGACAAGAAGTCTCATGCACCATCATGGGAGATTATCAAATTGGATGTGCTTGATAGACCTATAACACGTCAAGCCATGTTAGAAATTGATGAAGAAACATAATACAAAGTTGGGGGGGAGGTCATTATAGATGGGGTTGCTATTGGCAACAACATTGTTGTGCCATGTGAAAGTGAAAATGGAAAGCAATTCATGTTTATGCTTTGTGATAAACCAAAACATGTTGTGACAGAAACATTCATTGATGCCTACAAAAATACCTATTATGAAGGAGATGAATTGATTCAAGGGTGTTATTACAACCTACTACAATTGGGGAACAAGACCTACTACTTCAATGATGATGCGCCTCTTGCCTACATCTACTCACACTTAATTTGTGCATCAAAGTTTGCAATGCCACCTACCTCACATAGCGTAAAAGGAAGCTATCCAACGTTTGAATTACCAAATGAAACTCTTCATTTGACTGAAAAAGCATTGGAAGACTTGAGGCATTTGGATGTTGAATTTTAGTATGTGTGGGTGTCCTTATAATACCCCACACTAATCAGGAAAACACACATGATGTATGAAGGTTTTTTTTTGTAACATTAATATTATGATTATCAGCAAGTCACCTTTTTTTTTTTTTTCCAAAAAGGATGTCAAATCTCCAACATTGATATCCTTTTGCTAGGATTTTTTATGTGTAATGGTCCTTTTGAATGTGTGATCTGTGGTTAGTGAGGTTGTGTATTTGTTTTTGGTTATTACATCAACACGAAAGGTGCGATCCACTTAGTTTTCCTTTATATTAAAAGGATATCATTTTTACAACATTGATGTCCTCAGTCCAACACATTTTATGCACGTAATGGTCTTTGTGTCATACGATGTCATTGGTTTAGCACGGATATTCCTTTGAAAATGAAGTGATGTCATTGGTGCAACACTATTGATGTCTTTCTGCCCAACATTTTTGTTACAATGGTCCTTGGGTAGATGCATTCATGAAATTGGATTAGTAGGTGTTTTCAGAAAACAAGCTCCAGATATGGATTTACACATAAATAATGTTTTAATCTTTCATTACATTCTAGTGAACTTGTGTACTTGCCTAGCTATGCCATCAAGAAAAAAGGTTGAGTTGTTAACCTTCCTTTTAATATTTGGCTTTTGTGAAGATGCAGTGCCTAGTATAGGCCATATCTTGAAGTGTTTTCAAGCACCTTCAATTAGGAATCATAGGTGTTGCCATAAATATCTTAAGTCCTTATTCAATATTGGTTGGTACTTCCCAACCACTCTTCTTCCTTACTTTAAGGTAAGGATTGGTTTCCAAGTAACCTTAATGGTAAAAAAGGACTAGTTTTCAAACAACCTTAGTGGCCAGAAAGGATTGGTTCCAAGCAACTAGTTTAGTGTTAAAAAAGGATTAGTTCCCAAACAACCTCAGTGGCTAGAAAAGACTAATTCCCAAGCAACCTCAATGGTTAAAAAGGATTGGTTCCCAAGCAACCATAATGGTTAGAAATGTCATTTGTAAAGTGTGAGCCATATCGACACAACCATGTGCGGTAGTCTCAGTTTTTTAAAGTTGCATCAAGGTTATTTGAATGGGGTAAGGTTATTAGGGGCTTTTATCAATTTCATAGGGAATGATGAATGCGCTGGGTGCATGGAGGGGTTGTTTTTTTTTATGACGTGCGTTATTGGTGAATAAGGTGTTGGGTTAGTTCTTTTCTTCAACAAAAAGCCGGTAACCATAGTTTTAAAAACTCTATTGCGTAATTAGGGGTGAGAAATCTCTAGAGGGTTGGGAGTAGAAATAGACACCAGAATTTGGGATGTTCAGCACAACAATTGTATTGTTCTAGTATTTAGTGAGTAGCAAGGATGATAGAAATTCTTAAAGCAGTTGAAGGGATGTTAATGAAAGGTCTAATAGAGTTAAAACAATCTTCAAACCGTTGAACATAAGGTTAATTCGTGACAATTCAACGATTAAATAGATAATATAATAGTGTGCTAATGGTAACATGAGTCTCATAATAACTGAAACATTTATTTAGTTTGTGAATGAGCTCAGCAAGGAGCTGCAAGTACATGTGAAATCTTGGGCTATGCCATAGTGATAGTTCATAACTGTAGGAAATCTAGGATGTGTTAGACAATGCGAACTAGGTAGTCCACCTTGCTATTAAGAGGTAGTCGACGAATTGGAACACGCAACCAACGATAGTGTCCAATGCGGGGAATTGAAGACCATGCAAAGATAGAAGTATCTTCAATTTCGTAACAACCTTCACAAACGGTCTCAGGTTCATCACCAGAAGCGGGGTTGACTTGCAGCAAGATCACCAGGGTGCGAAAGTTCGGAGAAATACGATAGTACTAGGCTCAAGGGGGTTCAACTTCAAGGCGAGCACGCACCTCTTGAGGTTCGGGTTCTTCATCACAAGGATGTTGTGTTAGGGTAAAATCTAGAGATGCCTTCGGAGGCGATTCTTCATTCGTTTGTGCAGCTTGCAACTTGTAAGATGTGACCATTCGCGACGCCATAATTTCAAGGAGAGTAAAAAGGTTAGATCTTCAATCAAAATCAAATCGACAATGAAGGTGTGAAGGATTTGTTACATTGAAGTGCATAGTCGTAATTTATAGATCGAAGAAAAAGAAAGAAAGGTGTGAGTAATGGCTTAGAACCATGGTAAAGTAAAACCGTAAGGTCAAAGGAAAAAATTGAAGGTTTAGGTAAAGTTTGTTGGGGCGAAAATGGGAAGAGGTGAAAAGGTGTTTTTCCTTCACCTTCCATTGGGCACCAAGCTTGGAACATTCCATTGGCCACCAAGCATGGAACCTTCCATTGGGCACAAAGCTTTGGATCTACCTTCACCTCCTTTTTTCTTCTCTTTAAAAGGTGGACTCGAATCATTCGGAGCTTTTTCTTTTCCCCGAACGTAATTTTCATTCAATCTTGAATACTTGTTCCCACAAGTGTTTTGAAGAGGGAAATAATGATTAGTCTTGGTAGAGGAGAGAAGGAAGGAAAATATAATGAAAATCTTGTAATAGTTTTGAAGGAATGGGGGTGGGGTAGTGATAGTGTTGGGAGGTTGGAACTTTAGAAAAAATTTCACAAACCTTCTCGGGTTTCATAGCATAACTTCTTGCTGGTTTAGCTGCAGAGCTTGGGATTTGGTAGCAAGTTTGGTAGCAAGTTGCGCCTTGTAATTAGTTTTTTAATGAGCTAAGGCAAGTCAGATTTGAATAATGTAGGTGTTAGAAATGATGTTTTAAGTGATCGATGGTCTACAGTCAAGTTAAACTGGCTACCTTCATAAAACCCTCTCGGGTTTGGTAGTATAACTCCTTATTGGTTTAGCTGCAGATTTTAAGATTTGGTAGGTTGGTGCGCCTTGTAGTTAGCTTTCTAGTGAGCTAAGGCAAGGCGGATTTGAATAACTTATGTATTAAAAACAATATTTCAAGTGACTGGTGGTCTGTAGCCAAGTTGAATTATCACCTTTGCAAAACCCTTTTGGGTTTTGTAGTATAACTTTTTACTGGTTTAATTACAAAGCTTAGGATTTGGTAACAAGATGCGCCTTGTTGTTAGCTTTCTAGTGAGCTATGGCAAGCCAGATTTGAATAACCTATGTGGTAGAAACAATATTTCAAGTGACTAATGGTTTGCAGCTATGTTGGACATGGTGTTGAGTCCTTAAACATTGGTTTAAATGAATGACAATTTGACATAAAGTCCTAGAATGTGTAGTGTGTGAGCT
>Ga0116227_10013630_pt1 | contig 12688 bp, 9 predicted proteins | sample S1TSphgellanicum_FD_89693 | JGI IMG/M metagenome (GOLD analysis project Ga0116227, IMG submission 89693) | Host-associated microbial communities from peat moss isolated from Minnesota, USA - S1T2_Fb - Sphagnum magellanicum MG | ecosystem: Host-associated > Plants > Peat moss > Unclassified... | reverse complement strand
GTAGACGACGTCGTGCTGACGGATCTCGGTAACGGAGTTGCCGACGATCGCATGGCCGACGCCCTGACCGACGATGACGAAATGTTCGTGCTCGTGCTTTTCGAGCCGCGTCACGGCGCCCGGGGGGACCGCGAAATAGCGGACCTCGCTCGAAGGGCCGCCCTCCGCGGGATCGCCTTTACGGCCGCCGACGAGCGTATGGCGAACGACCGCTGTTTCCATGCCGGGGACGTAGCCCTCGTGCTCGACGCCGGCCCAGCCGGACTCGACCTTTTTCACCACGCTGCGCTGCATAACGGCGCCAGGACCGCGCGGCCGCCCTCGATGGTTGCGCGCGCGCCTCGCGAAGCTAGGCGGCATGATCCAACATTGGCTCTTCAAGAGCGAGCCCGAAACCTACGGGCTCGACCGGCTCGAACGTGAAGGGCGAACGGAGTGGAGCGGCGTGCGCAACTTCCAGGCCCGCAACTTCATGAAGGCGATGAAGCTCGGCGACCTTGGCTTCTTCTATCATAGCAGCACGAAAGAACCGGGCATTGCCGGCATCGTCCGCGTCTCGCGCGAGGCGTATCCCGACTTCACGGCGCGCAAACGAGGCGGCCCATATTTCGACCCGAAAGCGACGGAGGCGAATCCGATCTGGGAGATGGTCGACGTTACCTTCGAACGGCGGCTCGCGCGTTACGTCACGCTCGCAGAACTTCGGGCCGAACCGCGACTCGCGCCGACGATGGTGCTCTTGAAAAAAGGTTCGCGCCTCTCGGTGCAGCCGGTCCATCCACGGGAATGGGAGATCGTCTTGGAAATTTCGGAAAAGCCGGCGGCATCATGATGGAGACGGCCTTTGCCCCGCTCGACCCGGATTTCGACGCGCGGGTGCGGGCGAGCTTCAACCGTCAAGGCGCGATGCTGCTGCTCGGTGCGACGATCGACTCGCTCGCGCCGGGATGCTGCGTGATCGTCTTGCCGTACCGCGAGGCGCTCTCCCAGCAGCACGGTTACTTTCATGCCGGAATCACGAGCGCGATCGCCGATTCCGCCGGCGGCTACGCGGCGCTCACGCTTTTCCCATCCTCAGCAGAGGTGCTCACCGTCGAATTCAAGATCAACCTGATCGCGCCGGCGCACGGCGAACGGCTCGTCGCCGAGGGGACCGTCGTGCGCAGCGGCCGGACGCTGACGATCTGCACGGTCGAGGTCTCGTGCGAACGCGAGGGCGAGCTAATCCCGTGCGCGCTCATGCAGCAGACGCTCATCCGCATCGACGCGAAGTAGGGACTCGCGACGCGGCGGGAACCGGCTTAGAGCGCTCGCGCCGTTTCGAGGAAAACCGATTGCGCGGCGAAGAGCGGTTCGCCGGGCTCCGGCTGCCGCCGCACGTACGTGCCGTCGGATTTTAGGAACCGCGTTTTGCAGTTGTCGCGGGCGAGGGTTTCCAAGATTCCGGTACAGACGTACTCCTTGAGCGTTTCGTCGAGAACCGGTACGACCGTCTCGACCCGGCGGTCGAGGTTGCGGCCCATCCAGTCGGCGCTGCCCATGTACACTTCGCGCGCGCCGCCGTTAGCGAAACAGAAAACGCGTGAATGTTCGAGAAAACGGCCCACCACGCTGCTCACGCGAATCGTTTCACTCACGCCGGGAATACCCGGTCGCAATTCGCACATGCCGCGGACGATCAATTCGATCGGCACGCCGGCCTGCGAGGCCCGGTACAGGCACTGCACCATCCGTCTATCGCTAATCGCGTTGAGCTTCGCGACGATTCCCGACGGGCGGCCGGCGAGCGCGTGCTGTGTTTCGCGCTCGATCAATTCCACGAAGCCACTTCGCAACGTCGACGGAGCGACCAGGATTTTCTCATAGCGGGTCGTCTTGGAGAACCCGGTCAACCGATTGAAAAGGTGCGTCACATCCACGCCAAGTTCGGGGCGGCACGTGAAGAGCGAGAGATCGGTGTAGACCTTCGCAGTCTTGTCGTTGTAGTTGCCCGTTCCGAAGTGAACGTAGCGGCGAATTCCCTCCGGCTCGTCGCGCACGACGAGAATCACTTTCGCGTGGACTTTCAAACCGGGAAAACCGTAGACGACGTGGGCGCCGACACGTTCGAGATTTCGCGCCCAATGAATGTTGTTCTCTTCGTCGAAGCGCGCTTTGAGCTCGATGAGCGCCGCGACTTGTTTACCGTTCTCGGCCGCTTCTACGAGCGCGTTGACGATCGGCGAATCGCCCGAGGTTCGGTAGAGCGTCTGTTTGATCGCGAGCACGTGCGGATCGTTGGCCGCCGCCTTGACGAACTGGACGACCGGGTCGAACGATTCGTACGGATGGTGCAGTAAGATATCGCCTTCGCGGATCGCGGCGAAGATGTCGGCTTCGCGCACGAGGCGCGCCGGAATCGCGGGCGTGAACGGCGCGTCGTGCAGTTCGGGCCGGTCGAGATTGACGAGCGTGAAGAGATCGTTCGTACCGAGGATTGCGTCGAGCGCGTAGAGGTCGACTTCGCCGAGCGAGAGCGCTTCGAGCAGCATCGCGCGCAAACGCTCGGGCATCGCGGCCTCTACTTCGAGCCGGACGGGCTCGCCGAACCGGCGCTTGCGCAATTCCGATTCGATCATCCGCAGCAGATCGTCCGCTTCATCTTCTTGCAGGTCGAGATCGGCGTCGCGCGTCACGCGAAAACAGTAAGACGCCCGGATTTCCATTCCGGGAAAGAGCGCATCGAGATTGTGCGCGATCACATCCTCGAGCATCACGAAGTGCGCGAGACCATCTTCGGCGGCGATCGGAATCAAACGCGAAAGACTCGAGGGGACCTTGACGCGAGCGAAGTGTAGTTGCGGGCCGTCGTCGGTGCTTTCGTACATCTCGACGCCGAGCGAAAGCGAAAGGTTCGAGATGTAAGGAAACGGGTGGCCTTGGTCGACGGCAAGCGGAGTAAGCACCGGGAACACCCGCTCGTCGAACAGACGCCGCAGTTCGGCGCGCTGCGCCTCGCCGAGATCGCCGTACTTCAGGATAGCGATGCCTTCGCGGGCCAGCGCCGGCATCAATTCGTCACGCAGGAGCGTCGCGAAACGCACGAGCGAGGGCCGCAGCCGCTCGGAGATCGCCGCGAGCTGTTCGGCCGGCAGACGCCCTTCGTTCGAGCGTTTATGCACTTCGGCGGCGACCTGCTGCTTGAGCGCGGCGACGCGAATCATGAAATATTCGTCGAGATTCGTGCTGAAGATGGCCATGAATTTGAGGCGTTCGAGCAGCGGGTTGCGCTCGTCGACGGCCTCCTCGAGGACGCGCTCGTTGAATTCGAGCCACGATAGTTCGCGGCTGTAGAAGAGCGCGGGGTCGTCGAGCGAGGGCCGGTTATCGGCCGGCGCCTCCCCGAGCGCCCCCTCGATCCCGGAATCGGGTTGCGTAAGCATGGACCAAGCGGATTCGGCGCCGCCCGGCGAAACTCCATGTCGTCACGCGATGCTCGATCTCTTCATGCACGTCCGGGACCACCTGGCGCTTTCCGCCGCGGCGCTCGCCGTGGCGCTTCTCATCGGCATACCGGCCGGTCTCGGAATCGCCTCCGCGCCGCGTTTTCGGGGCATCACGCTCGGAACGATCTACATCGCGCGCGTCATTCCGAGCCTCGCCGTACTCGCGATCATGCTGCCGCTGGTCGGAATCGGCTTCGCGCCGGCACTCGCGGCCCTCGCCCTGCTCGCAATTCCGCCGATCGCACTCAACACCGATCTCGGCCTCACCGGCGTGCCTGAGCCCGTTCGCGAAGCGGCTCGCGGCCTTGGAATGAGCGAACGCCAGGTGCGGCGGCGCATCGACTGGCCGCTCGCGCTGCCGGTCGTCTTCGGCGGCATCCGGACCGCGGCGGTCGAGGTCATTGCAAGCGCCACGCTCGCCGCTTTCATCGGCGGTGGCGGCCTCGGCGAATACATCATCAACGGCATCGAAGCGAACGACCGCGCCGAAACGATCGAGGGCGCCGCGGCGGTCGGGATTCTGGCCCTCGGGACGCAGGCGCTGCTGGGCATCGTGGAGCGGCGGCTTTCGCGGTAATCCTGGCGTGGCCGCTTTCGCGATAGTCATGGAGTGGCGGCGACGGCGGCCGCCCAGGACGATGAGACGCCGCAGGAAGCGGTGAACCGCGCCCGATGACCATTGGCAACGACCGGCGCGGCATGAACCGGGCGAGCGCGCTCGTACTTCTCGGCGGCGGAGCCGCGCTACTCGGGGGATGCGGACGGGGCGGTGCGACGACGATTACGATCGGGTCGAAGGATTTCACCGAGGAGTTGCTGCTCGGTGAAATGTACGCGCAAATTCTCGAACAGAACGGGTTCACCGTCGTGCGTAAACTCGATCTCGGCGGTACGCAGATCGCAATGGAAGCGCTGCAGCGCGGCGATATCGATCTCTATCCCGAGTACACCGGCACCGCGCTGATCACCGAACTCAAACGTAAGCCGGGCAAGAACGCCGCGGCAAATTACGCCGTCGTTAAGGCGGCGTACGCCGCGCAATACCGGCTGATTTGGCTCGAGCCGGCGCCGTTCAACGATACACAGGCGCTCGCGACGACGCAAAAGGTTGCCCAACAATACGGTATCCGAACGCTTAGCGAACTCGCGAGGGCCGCGCCACGCCTGCGGCTCGGCGCGATTCCCGAATTCACAAAACGCGAAGACGGCCTTCCCGGTCTCCAGAAAGCGTACGGCGGATTCAAATTCGCCGACGTGAAGCTCTTCGAAATCGGGTTGAAATACAAGGCGCTCGAAACGGGCCAGGTCGACGTCGTCGTCGCGTTCGGAACTGACGGTCAAATCGATGTCGATCATCTACTGATTTTCGACGACGATAAACATTTTTGGCCCGTCTATCAAGTCGCGCCCGTCGTGCGCTCCGCGACCCTCGACGCCTTCCCGGCGATTGCGACGCACCTTAACAAACTTGCGCCGCTCCTAACCGATACGATCATGCGTGGTCTCAATGCCCAAGTCGACGGCCAAAAGAAAGATCCGGTAGACGTGGCTCGCACGTTCCTTACGCAGCACGGGTTCGCATGAGCGCGATGCCCGGCGCGCGCGTCGGCATCGCAAACGTTGTCGTAAACTATCCCGGAAGCGACCGACGCGCGATCGACGACGTCTCGCTCGAAGCGGCGCCGGGCGAACTCGTCGTGTTGCTCGGCCCATCGGGTTGCGGGAAATCGACGTTGATGCGGACGATCAACCGGCTCGTCATCCCGGACTCGGGTACGGTTACGATCGACGGCAACGATGTGGCGAGCACGAGTCCCGAAGCGCTGCGACGCGGAATCGGCTACGTGATTCAGGCCGTCGGCCTCTTTCCGCACTTTAGCGTAGCCCGAAACATCGGCATCGTTCCCGATTTGCTCGGCTGGGACCGCGCGCGCATCGCGGCCCGCACGGACGAGTTGCTCGACCTCGTGCAACTCGAGCCCAAGCGCTATCGTGACCGCCTGCCGCGCGAACTCTCCGGCGGCGAAGCGCAGCGCGTCGGCGTCGCGCGCGCGCTCGCGGCCGAGCCACGCGTCCTCTTGATGGACGAGCCGTTCGGCGCCGTCGATGCGATCGTCCGCGCGGCGCTGCAGGACGAGACGTTGCGCATCCACCGCGCGCTCGGAACGACGATTCTCTTCGTGACGCACGACGTGGACGAAGCGCTGCGCATGGCCGACCGGATCGTCGTCATGAACGCGGGCAAAATAGTCCAGGCCGATTCGCCGTTGCGCCTGCTCGCGAAACCGGCAACACCCTACGTCGAGCGGCTCCTCGACGCAAACGACGCGGTACGACGGCTGCAGTTGATTTCGGCGGGCGACGCAATGGGCCCGGCGACCGGCGCGACGACGACGGGTGCCGCGAGAACCGGCACGATCGAGCGAACGCAAACGCTTCGCGAAGCGCTTTCCGCCTTTTTGGAGGGCGCGGACCGCCTCGCGGTCACCGAAAACGGAACGACGCTCGGGACGCTCGGTTTCGACGACGTACGGCGAGCGATCGCGAAGACCGAAGGCTAGATTCGAGAACCTGGCCCAATAGCGGAGTTTACAAATGCTCGGGATAAGGAGCGATGACGTTCAACGATGATACCTAATCTTTGAGAAGGGTCGGAGCGACCATGCTTGACGCGAGCGAATTCTACGCGAGCAAGACCTTGGCGCGTGCGGCTTTGAGCTTCGCGGCGTGGCTTGCATTCCTCGGCGTTAGCTGCGCCGCACGCGCGCAAGCGACCGAGATGCCGATGACCGCGACGGTGCCGGCGATGGTCGCGCTCCATCAGGCCGCTTACGTCGCCGCGGCGCCGGGCAGGACGCCGATGCATCTTGTGGTTTCGCTCCCGCTACGTCACGAGGCCGAGCTCGACGAGCTGCTGCGCGATCAAATCTACAACCCCGCAAGCCCGATGTACCGCCACTATCTTTCCGTGGCACAATTTGCAGCCGCGTTCAGCCCGGACGAACGCGACATCTTGACGACAGCGCGCTTCTTCGCCGGCCAGGGGCTCTCGGTCAACGGGCTCACGCCGAATCACCTGCTCCTCGACGTGGCGGGGCCGGCGGCGACGGTCGAACGCGTGTTCCACGTTCGCTTGGGTCTGTACCGGCACCCGACGGAAAACCGCGTCTTCATCGCGCCGGACCGCGAGCCGACGCTCGATCTGGCCGCGCCGGTGCAGCAGGTCATCGGCCTCGACAACGCCGTTCTTCCACAACCGCGTCTCGTTCGGGAGCCGGAAGCTTTTGCACCCCGCGACGGTTCGGGGCCGGGCGGTCAGTATATCGGAACCGACATGCGAATGGTCTACTACCCGAAGGGCCCGTTGACCGGTTCGGGTCAATCAGTCGGCCTCATGGAACTCGGAGGTTATAACCTCTCCGACGTTACCACGTTCTTCAATAATCACTACGGCCCGGCCAACAGCGTCCCCGTCGTCGGGATCTCTACCGACGGTGCGCCCGTAGCGTGCACCGACGGATGCGATGACTCAGAACAAGCGCTCGATATCGAATACGCGATATCGATCGCCCCGGGATTGAGTTCGGTACGGGTCTACGTCGGCAACATCGCCGAAGACATTCTCAACCGGCAGGCGTCCGACAATATCAGTAAGATCTTGAGCACGTCGTGGGGCTGGAGCGAACACTTTAAAACGGACGACGCAATCTTCAAAGAGTTCGCGGCGCAAGGTCAGACGAATCTCACGGCGAGCGGCGACTACTCCTCGCTCCAGGCCAGCGGGCCGTGGCCCGAGGAGGACGCGAACATCGTCGCAGTCGGCGGGACCGATGTGAATTCGGCAACCCCGGGAGGGCTGTGGCATTCCGAGACCGGTTGGTCGGGCAGTGCCGGAGGGCCCTCGATCGACAAAAGCATCCTGATCCCGAGCTATCAGGCACCGTTCATCAATTCGAGAAACGGTGGTTCGAGTACTCTGCGCAACGTGCCCGATCTTGCGGCGAACGCAAATACGGACATGGAAATCTGCGCTGACGGAACCTGCACCGGCGGCAACGGGGGCACGAGCTTTGCCTCACCGATGTGGGCCGGCATCGTCGCGCTCGCCGACCAACAGGCGAGTGCCGACGGCAAAGGGCCCGTCGGCTTCATCAACCCGGCCATCTATGCGCTGGCCGGCGGAAAACGGTACGCGAGTCTCTTCCACGACGAAGTCGCAGGGAAGAGCGGTCACTTCAAATGTACGCTGTCGTACGATCTCGTGACCGGTTTAGGGTCGCCAAAGGGCTCAGTTTTTGTGGATGCACTCGCCAACTACTAGAATCTGCCCGCGCAATATCTCGGCGGCGCGGGCTAAACAACGGCGCGAGGCACTTGCAATCAGCAATGACCTTCGACGACGTTGCCCTCAATACGTGGGAGAGGTCAGAGCAGAGATGCTTGATGCCGGCGACTCCAGCACGACTAACAGGATCACGCGCGCGGCTACAAGCTTTGCCGCTTCGATTCTCTTTCTCGCCGCTTCGTGCGCCGCACGCGCGCAAGCGAGTGAGATGCCGCTGACGGCGACGGTCCCGCCGATCGTCGCCCTTCATCAGGCGGCACCCATCGCCGCCGAGCCGGGCGAAACACCGATGCATCTTGTGGTTTCGCTCCCGCTGCGCCGCAAGGGCCAACTCGACGAATTGCTGCGCGATCAGATCTACAACCCCGCAAGCCCGATGTATCACCACTATCTCTCCGTGGCACAGTTCGCAGCCGCGTTCAGCCCCACCGAGCGCGACGTCTTGACCACGGCGCGCTTCTTCGCCGCTCAAGGTCTCACGGTCAGCGGGCTCACGCCGAATCACCTGCTCCTGGACGTGGCCGGGCCGGCGGCGACGGTCGAGCGGGTCTTCCACGTTCGCTTGAATCTCTACCGGCACCCGACGGAGAACCGCATCTTTATCGCGCCGGACCGGGAGCCGACGCTCGATGTTAGCGTGCCGGTGCAGCAGGTCATCGGCCTCGACGACGCCGTCCTTCCACAACCGCGTCTCGTGCGGGCGCCCGAAGGTTTTGCACCCCGCATCGGTTCGGGGCCCGGCGGTCAGTATATCGGGAGCGACATGCGAACGGCCTACTACCCGACGGGCGCGTTGACCGGTTCGGGTCAATCGATCGGCCTGATGGAACTCCGAGGGTATGAGATTGCTGACGTTGAGCGCTTCTTCGCCAACCACTACGGGCCGGTCAATAACGTTAGCGTCGTCGGAATTGCTACCGACGATGCGCCCGTAACGTGCCCGAAGTGCGATGACGCAGAACAGGCACTCGATATCGAATACGCGATTTCGATCGCCCCGGGTTTGAGTTCGGTACGAGTCTACGTCGGCCACTTCGCCGAAGACGTTCTCAACGCGCAGGCGTCCGACAATATCAGCAAGATCGTGAGCTCGTCGTGGGGCTGGAAGGAAAATTTCGCGACGGACGACGCGATCTTCAAAGAGTTCGCGGCGCAAGGTCAGACGAATCTCACGGCAAGCGGCGACCATTCCTCGCTCGCTGCCAGCGGACCGTGGCCCGAGGAGGACGCCAACATCATCGCTGTCGGCGGCACCGATGTGAACACGAAAACGCCGGGCGGACCGTGGTCTTCGGAAACGGGTTGGGCGTACAGCGCGGGCGGACCGTCGCTCGACACGACGATCCTGATCCCAAGCTATCAAGCACCGTTCATCAACGCGTCGAACGGCGGTTCGACGACCCTGCGCAACGTGCCCGATATTGCGGCGAATGCAAACTTCGACATGGAAATATGCGCGAACGGAACCTGCAACGGCGGCTATGGCGGCACGAGCTTTGCTTCGCCGATGTGGGCCGGCATCATCGCCCTCGCTAACCAGCAAGCGGCCTCACACGGCAAGCCGCCCGTCGGCTTCATCAATCCGGCGCTCTATGCGCTCGCCGGTGAAAAACGGTATACGAGCCTCTTCCACGATCAGGTTATAGGCAAGAGCGGCGACTTCGAGTGTACGCCATCGTACGATCTCGTCACGGGTCTCGGGTCACCGAAGGGCGCAGCCTTCATCGATGCTCTCGTCGCTTATTAGCTCGCCTTCGCAGTGTCGGCCTAATCACACATCGAATGCTCTCGCCCGCACGGGCCCATTTCGCGAGCGATCGGACGGCTAAAGATTCTTTTGCGAATGGGCGGCGGAGGGCGCCTTGTAGTTCCGTACCATCGGAGTACAGTCGCAGTTAATGGATATTATCGAGTATCTCCCTCCCCGGGCGGCGCCTCGCGTGGCGCTCATCGCGCACGACAAGCGCAAGGACGATCTGACGGCTTGGGCGGCATACAATCGCGAAACGCTTTCCGGCTGCGAGCTTTTGGCAACGGGCACGACGGGTCAACGCATCTTCGAAGCGACGGGGCTTCCCATCGAACGCTTGCTTTCCGGCCCGGCCGGGGGTGACGCGCAAGTCGGCGCGATGCTCGCCGAAACGCGGCTGGACTATCTGATCTTCTTCTGGGATCCGCTCACGACGCAGCCTCACGACGTCGACGTTAAGGCACTGTTGCGTTTAGCCGTATTGTGGAACGTGCCGACGGCGTGCAATCGCGCCACAGCCGACTGCGTGATCTCCTCGCCTCTCTTTCACAACGCCGAACAGCTCCGGAAGCGCGACGTAGCTCCCGCCGCGCTCAAGGGACCGCTGCCGTTGTCATCCTGAAATCTTCCGCTTGGCGGGCGAAGTAGCGCCGGCATCCGCAAGCCATGTGCCGTCCGCCGGCCACGCGCGATCCGCCGGCCACGAGCCCGCGGCAGCCGCGGCGATCGCTACGACCGCGGGCAACGCCGCGAACGCCGCGCGCGATCTTGGATCGGTCATGGCCATGACCTGCCGGCTCACGAGCATTTGCGCCCGATTTAACGCATCCCGCGCAGCCGCATCGTCGCCGATCGCGCGATAGACGCGTGCGGCGGCCCACAAACAGTAATGCGGCCACACGGTATTCTCGGGTGAGCGCGGCGCTCGCGCGATAATCTCATCCGCCGTACCGCGCGCCGCCGCCAAGTTTCCCGCAGCGAGATCGGTCAGCGCGAGATCGCCCAGTTCCTCAAACGTCACGGATCCGCCCAAGCCTTCGCGTAGAGCGATCGCTTCGCGCATGTGCGCGAGGGCCGTCTCGTGCCGGCCTAGCTCGCGCTCGGCGTTGCCGAGATTTGCGAGGACCGCGCTTTCGATCGCGACGTTGCCGATCGCGCGCGTGCCCGCAAGTGCCGTCTCCGCTAGCGCTTTGGCTTCCTCGGCGTCGCCTCGAACGAGTGCGATGATGCTCTGGTTCGTGCGACATCCCGCAACGCCGCGAGGATCTTCGTGCTCTTCGAAAATGGCGAGCGCGTCCGCGAGTCGCGCGGATGCCTCGTCGAGCAAACCGAGTTGAATTTCCACAGCCGATTGGTTGAACAGAATGTACGCGGCTTTGAGACGATTGCCGATCGCCCGATAGATCTCGGCGCTTCGCGCGAATTCCAGGCGAGCCTCATCGGGCTGCTGCAACATGCCGCGCGCGGTGCCGGCGCGACTTCGCGCCTCGGCTTCACCTTCCCGATCGCCGATTTCCCGATACCGTTCCAGCGCGGTTTGCGCATCCCGCAACCCCGCCGCGAAGTCACGGCGCATAATCGCGGCGCTCGCACTCGCCATGAGGGCCCGCGCGAGCAGCGTCGCACGCCCCGACTCCGCGGCTCGCCGCAGCGCGTCGCTCAGATAGTCGTGCGTCGCGAGCGTTCCGGCATTGAGGGCCGCTTCGCCGAGCGCGCACAGCGACTCCACTTCGCCGTCGCTATCGCCGAGGTCGCGATACCGCGCGAGCGCTTCCGCCGCGGCGCGCTCCGCGTCGGCATATCGGCCGGCGGCAATCGCGTTGCGCGCCCACGCGCTCGCAACGGTGGCACGTAAGGGCGCATTGCCCTCATTCTCGGCATACGCCTGTAGGCGTTGCAACAGCGCCCCTTCGTCGGCGAGCTCGCCGCATCCGTGAGCGAGCGCCGCCCGCCGCCGCAGCGTGTCCGCGCGCGCGACGGCATCGCTGAGTTCGTCGCTCAATCGCTCGGCCGCGTCGAGCGCGGCTGCCTGAGCGGCCCGGACGCCGGCGCGAGCGGCGATCTCTTCGTGTAGCGCGACGAGCGCTAACCGTAGGCGCGGTTCGGAGGCAAGGTCCGAACCGCGGACGACGGCCCTGCGAGCTTCGTCGTTCGCATAGAGATCGAATGCATGTCGCGCCGCCGCGAGATACGCCTCCGCCGCGAGTTCGGCTTCCCCGGCGCGATCGAGATGCAGGGCGAGTGTCGCGGCACCTTGGCGACCATCGGCCTGTCGCTGCAAAATGCGAGCGATGCGGCCATGCCAACGTCGTAACCGCGCGTGGTCCACGCCCTCGTAGAGCGCCGCGGCAATCAGATGATGCGAAAAGGCGAAGGCGAAGCGCGCGCGACCGAGGTCTCGCACCAAATTGCGGTCGACCAATTCGCCAAGCGCCTCGAGCACCGCGTTCTCGTCCCAACCCGACGTTGCGCGAAGCAATTCGAGGTCGAACGTCGCCCCGATGACGCTTGCGAGTTCCGCAGTCGCGCGCGCGCCCTGCGAGAGCCGGCCGATGCGCGTCTCGAGCGTCGCGCGCAAATCGACGAGCGGCGCGACTTCGCCGCCCGATTCAACGCGATCGCGCAGTAACTGTTCGGCGAAGAGCGGAATGCCGTCGCACGCGGCGTGGATCGATCGCGCGAGCGGCTCCGCTTCCGCCGCGAGCGACGGCAGCGAGGCTGCGAGCGCCCGGACGTTCTCGATGCTCAAACCACCGAGATGGATGTAGCCGCTCAAATTCTCGCGCTGGAGCCGTAATCGCAACGCGTGGACCGTGGCCTGCGACGCTGCCGCCTGCGGACGGTAGGTCGCGAGCACGAGGGCCTGCATCGCCGGCACGCGCCGCGCTACATATGCGATCGCGTCGACCGTACCCGGGCCCGCCCAATGCACGTCTTCGAGCAAGAGCAGCAACGGCCGTTGCCGCGCCAGCGCATTGAAAACTGCCGTCAGCGATTCGAATAAGCGCGCCCGTTCGCGCGCCGGCTCGAGCGGAGGGAGTTCTGCAATGTCCGACCGCACGAGTGCGATTTCCGGCAACAACGCGGCGACGGCGGCAAGCCAAATCG
>Ga0116227_10013629_pt1 | contig 12688 bp, 4 predicted proteins | sample S1TSphgellanicum_FD_89693 | JGI IMG/M metagenome (GOLD analysis project Ga0116227, IMG submission 89693) | Host-associated microbial communities from peat moss isolated from Minnesota, USA - S1T2_Fb - Sphagnum magellanicum MG | ecosystem: Host-associated > Plants > Peat moss > Unclassified... | reverse complement strand
TGGGGGGGGTGGATTTAAGTAGGATATGTGGGGGTGGGTATGAGCGGGGGGGGAATGGGGGGGAGGGTTTTCATGTAGTTTAAGCAGTGCAAGGTTTTTTTTTTTTTTTTCCCCTTTGTATTTGAAAGCACCTCCTTTCTTCGAATGAAGGGACCTTCCACATTCGAAAAAGGACTTTTGTACTTACAATTAAAAGGTGCTTCCGCTTATGGGAGATGATGCTTTAGTAAAGCATAACCAGACGGATGGACAGAGGACGGATGACAGGACGGATGACGGGACGCACGGATTCAGGGGAGGCTTCATTTCTCATCCCGACGTATATAGGATTGTTTATGTGCATGGGAGGGACAAAAATTCAAGGTTATATCTGGAAATAATAAAATATGACCCAAATATCATGTACCAACAAAGATGCGCTAACAATTCTAACATGAAATGATTTGGAGGGTTTCAATCCCCATCAAATGAAGGTAAAAATATTCAAAACCCATTATATATGTATATATAGCCAAAAAAAATTTAAATGATTAAAAATTATCTTTCAAATTTGATTTATGGCCAAATTTGATTGAATTTTATTAAAGACAATCACTGCGCATGTGTGTGTATATATAAAAATGATGGCCACTTTTGCTACATAAAATAATTCCTAAGAAAAACATTAATTCTCACCTTTCCATTGTGATCCCCTTCTCCACAAAAAAAATTAATTGTAAATGTTAGGCATGTTAAATCAAAACTATAGTAGTTGGATCATTTATGTCATGATTTCCACCCTTTGGTGGACATATTTCCATTTTCATTTCTAATTTGTTACTTGGCCTTTATAGTTGATTCATCATGTCATTGGTCTTGAGTAGTGATATTAATATTTGAACATCTAATTAGACAACATTTTGAAAAAAAATATGTTTTTTCATTTTCCTTTTGATTTCTTCAATTTGGTGTTTTATTGCAATAAAATGAGTTTATGCCAAAATCATGATTTAAAAAAGGTTTGCAAACATACATAATTGCGTCAACATTGACCAAAGAAAAAATATTGGATAAGGCGACTTCCAAAGTTTAGATAATTAAAGATTTTTTTACTAATGTTTTATAGTGGAGGATATGTGGCACATCTTTGATTACAAGGAAGGAAGGTAATATATGATACAATCAAGGTCATAATGTGTACCTCGGGAGACATTGGCAAATGAGAACTTGTGGTCAAAGTGAAGATAAAGCTTCAAGGTGGGGGACATTCCCAAAACAAGGCCAAATTGTTCGCCCGACATTTTGGGAATGTTCAATGTTCCTCAACCTAAAACTTTACCCATAATAAAACGTATGACAACCATTATCATGAACCTAAACATACATAGATCATAAGGGGTACGGGAGGGAATGTTTTCATGCCTACTCTTTAAGGGTGGGAATGGTTTTACACTAATAAGATGTATCTTATTTCCTTAAGGGTGTAAGATCCCTTTTCCTTTCTAGGAGAGATGTTCACATATGTAAAGTGCTTTCCAAATACATTTAAGAAATTTATTAGGCCTATTTACATTGGGAATAACAATTGAATGTGACCATATTGTAAGTAATGGCAAATAGAAATGTCATTTCATGAAAGGAATGGTTGGTCTTGGAAAATTGATGTTGAGTTCTTGAGGCATTTTAGATTATTTTTAAGGATTGAAAGTTTAAATGTTATTTTAGTGAGGTCTTATTTTTTTCAAGGCCTTTAAGTTAAATAGTTTTTTTATAAGTATTTCATTTTATGTAATGTTCTAGGGTTTGGTTTTATTGTCCATATGGTTGTTTTGTATAGGAAAAGGGTCTATTAACAAACCTTTCTCATATGTAAAGCGTCATCGTGATAGTGACACTGCAAAAGGACATTGTTATAATGATAGGGATAGTGAGGAGGGACATACTTGTGGGTAAGTTACTAATAGGTCAAATAGGTTAGAGAGTACTTTCCATGTTGCGTAAGTTATTATTCATACAGCATCACTATGACATTAACAAACAATATTTTTTTAGATTAGTAAAAGACAAAAGTATACAAAGGAAAAAATGTAACAATATTTTATAATATTTATTTTCATCGATATTTTTGCAATGGATAATCCATGATGATATAATTTTAAATTAGTGAATATATTTCTATCACATTAATTTTTACATGTTCATTAAATTTTGTCATGACTTATATACCTATTATCACTATGAGAAAAAGGGGTGTTTTGCAATTAACCTTATAACTCAATTGCAATTCAATCAAAACCACTCATTTTCAAGTACTACTCAACTCCATTATAACTACACTCATGATATCATGCTGATGTCATTAATTGTCATCCATCTATTAAAATTTGACACATGGCATTATGAAAAAAATTGGACATAATTTTTTTTCAAAATACTGATCTCCATCGTCCATTCTAATTATTAATGATGGTCTGATTTTATGACACATTACATAATAAAAAATGCCACATGGCATATTAATTATATTTTGGAGATATATATATATATATATATATATATATAAGTTGAGTGTAGGTCGTACATAACCATAGGTAGGTAAAAAGGTAGGAAACACACAAGACTAAGTGCATTAAAAAATAACCATAAAATTTTATTTTTTATTTTATGTTTTGCCTTTAGGTTAAACATTAAAGTCATCCCAAAATTGCATATATATTTTAATGTGAAAACATAAAAGAATAAGCTTTCTTTATATGATTTGTAACATGGGATTTGAAGATAAAACATATGGATTAAATCTTTTAATTGTTCATCAATTGCAAATTGAGTTGCAACCATAACATTTAAGCGTTCAAGGCAGGCCAAATCCAAGGGGGGTTCCATTGTTTTTGGTGTCTAAACAAAATTTGAACCTTTCATATTGACATATTTAATGCACTAAAAATCATCAAAATGGAATAAAATTGAGAAAGTTATGGCCCCTCAAAGTAAAGGGGTCAAAAACTCAAAAAAAAATACCCCCAAATGTTATAAGGGCCAGTTCCCAAACACCAACAAAATTCCTCGTGTGTCGTTCTATTGTTATTAAAGTTCAAACATGATTTGTAAAACTTCAGGTGGCACTCCTATAACACTTTAAATTGTTTAAAATGAATAAAAAATAAAAAAGTTATGATGTTTGAAAGTAGGAAGGGTCCCAAAAAAAAAAAAAAAACCATGTTTTGTAAATTGGAAAGTTTATTTTTCTTCTTGTTATTTTTTCATTACTCATTTTCCTTTGCATTTCAAAGATGATTTTTAAAATTTGAAGTAGCATTCCCATAACATTTTAAATCACTCAAAATGAAACACATATGATGAAGATATAAATAATTGATGAATATGTATCCTTATTAAGTTATAAGTAGTTATATTATAATCATAACATAGTTGAACAATAGTATTTTAGTAGTGGTGCACTAATGGCCATATTAATTATATCAATGGGAATCATAATCAAAACTAATTACAAATGTATCCATAATGGGTGGTAGAAATGTGAACATGTGGCATGATCACACATATGTACATTGTACACGAATTACAACATAGTTGTTACTTTAGTGACACATTTATAATAGTTCTAAAATAGTTGTCACATGTAACTATAATGTAACTGTTAAAGAAATCAAACATGGTTGACTACATATGTATGTATGATGTGTATAAATTACTATATAAAAAAAAACCATTTTCAACTCACTTGCAACTATAATATAATTAATTAATTTTCTGACATGGCAATTTATTTATTAGTACATTGTATTTTTAAAGGAATAGTTGCACAATAATTGTAATACCCAAAAGATAGTTGGATAACAGTTGTATATGAGTTGTTTTTTGAATTTTAGTTACATGGTAGTACGGTTTTAGCGAACGTGATTTCTCATAGTGTATGGTGACACACTATTAATTTATAAAAATTTAAATGATCCATTTGTAAGTATATTGTCAAATGGGTAAAATTTTCATGTTTTAAATAAAAACATGCATTATGAATTGGGGCATATAATGCAATACTATTTTTAATAATATTCATTAGTGTGGCCCAAATGTGAACTTGTTATCCAACTAATTGAATTTGAATTTCAAAAATTTATTGAATTTCTCATGACAAAGAATACTCAAAATCGAATCTTTCTTGCACTTCAAATTTAAAAATTACAAAACAATTTTTGTAAAATGATAGTTATTAAAAACTTTGAATGGTTTTTTATGTAAATTTGACAAACTTGTGGTCATTCAAACCTATTGATGCATTTAATTTTAAACATGTGGTGGGTGAGAAAATCATTGTATATATATATATTGAGTACTAATGCAATTATTAAGGTCCTACAACATTTTTTTCTTTCAATGCAATTTATTATTTTGGTTGAAATCTTATGACATGGATGAATTTGGATGACATATTATAATTTTCCAAACTACTAAAGACTTTTAAATTTCCCAAATATTAAAGTGAAATAAATTTTTTGTAAAAGAATTAATTTTGAAAACTTTAATCGCCAAAAGTGAAATAAAATGTAAAAGTTGCCAAATTTGGATATTTGTATTTCATTTTGGTTTTTAACCAAATTTGGTTAAAATTTCATTGGGTTGATTGACATTTTTTTTACATTTACCTTTGAATGATATTTACATTTTATACAAACCAAAATACATTTTTAAAAAATTGATTTAACATTCATTGCTTTAAACAACCATGATGAAAAATGAGGAGTATTCATTTATCACACATTTTGTCTTATTTTTCTTCATCTTGTATCTCTATCACTTTCTTCTTCTTATGTACATTATAAAATTGTTAGTCGAAATTTTGATAATGCAAATCATGTGAAAAACATTTTTTCATGAGTTTATGTTTGTTGGTCACAAATGTCATATGTCTTAGTCACAAATGATGCACATATAAGTAGGGTGACATATTTTCAACCACTTCAAAATATTTCATCTTACCTATACATGTTTCATATGTTTTTTGAACACACAACATCTATGTGCAAAAAACACATTTAACCTATGAAATAATGGATTTCATGTGAATTTCAAATAAACCAATGAAGCTAGTAAGTTTGTGATGTATATATCACATTTGTTTTTGCTTTTTAATTTTTAGTTAATGTTGTTTTTTTTACTTTTCTCACATGGATGGGTTCAAATCTTTCTCTCACAAAATATTCAAATATGTGTATATTTTAATACACCAAATGGTGAATAATTTTTCCTTGGGATCAATCCCTATAGATCTTTCATTTTGCCATTCAACAGTAACACAATTTTTTCCATTGCAAAAACATTAATGAAAAACTACATTGATTTGCTTATTCTTATTGTATATTGTTTAATTTCTCAATATGAACTCTCGATGTAAATAGGAGTTTATGGTTATTGATTCAAGGTTCTAAAATTGTTTTAATTATGTTTCCATTATTGACATAGTGATGTATATTGGATGTGTGTTGGCTACCAGTGTGTTGGCTACCTATGGGGACTTATTGTGGGTAATAAGATGTGGTTAATACTTCTAATAAGTGAGTTGAACAAATCTTTCTTAATTAATAATTAGTAGAACATTGATTTTCTTAACATGAAAAAGGGAACAAATCCATTTTTTTTTGGTTGGTTTTACATTTTTACACTTACTTACAACAATTGTTTTATAAGTTAAAACCTTAAAAAGCCTCCTTGAGATACTTGCACTTTGCAAATTTGAAAGGTCACGATTTGCCCTATCTTTGTTAAGTTTTGTATGGAAAAAAAAAACTACAAGTATGCATTAACTGACAATGCATAACAAGAAATTGGATCATTTGGGAGACTACTTAATAAAAAAACATAAACCACTAACCTTTTGGGTCTGTTTGGAATAGATGGATTTAGACTCAAAAAAACTTATATTTGTTGATGTTTTGATTTTGGACATGTTTTTTGTTTTGACTTAAGATGAGTATAGGGGGTTCAAGGAACACAAACATGATTATTAAGGTTGAAACCTTGGATTGTAATTGTTCTTTGCTTAAAATTATATATAAAAAAATTTACATAATGTACGTGTTTGAGCATACATCATTTGGTGGGTGAAATGATTTTTTTTCATTAAGTTGTGGATAATAATAACCTTATGTCACAAATAATAATTTATTAGAAGGAGGAGGACCATTAGGATGGAGTGCAATAGTGAAAGTGTAGTTCAGATTAAAAGGATATTAGAAATGAAGTTGAAAGATTATGATTTTGTGGGGGCCAAGAAATATGTGTTAATTGCACAATGCTTGTTTTTGAAATTAAAAAACATTAATCAAATTCTAGCGGTTATTAATGTTCATACCATGGTGGGAGAGTGAGTTGGAATAATGAAATGGACTTCTATGGAAACTTCAGATCTATATATAGATATATATATGTTTTGATTCAATTATTGTCTACACCAACATTGTTAATTTTAACATTACTTTTTTGTTGTTTGTAGGTGAACGAGTTACTTGATGGAAATTTAATACAATGATAATATTTTGTAAGTTTGATTTTATTTTTTAACATCATGATAATTTTTTTTTAATAGGGGTTGAAGTAAATTAGGGCTATAATTAATGTTATATCTAATATGCAAAAAAAATGGTCGATGATATATGATGCAAATAGGGTTGTCACATCGTTTATTTGTCGATTGAGATGTGACACTTTTATTTAAACACTAACATTGCCAAATGTCACACTATAATAGGTTTAATGTAAATCACTATGTTATTTGAAAATGAAGTCGAAATTTCAAATATCACAAAGGTCAAAGTGATATCAAGCAAAACTTGTGTATGATATTATACCTTTTGTTTTGTTTTGTTTTTTTTTAAAGATATCTAATTAAGTATTGAGCACAAGGCACCATATATGTTGAGCTATTGTGGTAGAGGGTTGTTGATAAGTTGGCATTAAACACAATTGAACCAACCATCACAAAATGCACTTCAATGGATTTTAAAAAAAAAAAACACAACATGATAATTATAATTGATTTTTGTCATGCACATAGAGGTCATGAGTAATAAACATGATTTATGTAGTCATTAGATTCACAAATTCATCCTACATAGTTAAAATGACATTATAATCAACTCCCCCAATAAAGTTTGAAAAAATTTGAAATATGGAATGTATATAGTGATAATGTTCTCCATACCAAATATTAGAGGAAAATGGGTTGAACGTTCACAAAAGTTTATGTAGAAGAACCATTGGGATGATCTCACATCAAATATTGCACCTGAAAAAACATTTAAAATGTTTCAATATAATAATTATGAATGTTATTATATGTGACTTTTCATAACACCCAAAATATGTGTCACCTATATTCACAAACCTCCATTGGTATCTCTTCACACCTTTGAAATGTGAATGACCATCCCATGTCCAAACTATCAAATGTGATATATATCATAAACGTCATTAATACTAATCAAGGAAAGTGGCGAATTTTTTTGAAATCAACTCATACACACCTAAATTAGTGTCATGTGATTAATTCAAATTTATTGCACATATCAAAATACTATGACGTTGTTGTGAATGAAATGTGTTCCTTTATGCTTACATGCATTTGGTATTCATACCATAACCTCTCCAATTCTTCCAACTACAATCCTTCATAAAAATTGTTAACCCAATTTTTCAAATGTGTACATACTAATCAGTTGTTGCCAACTAATAACCTATGAGACAATATAAATTGAAGATTTCATACAATTATTATTGGGTAATAAGATCTTAGGTGAACCAGTTTATTGAAATAAGTAGTAACAAGTGTTAAGGTAACTAGGGGGTTAAATATATTGAGAATTAACCTATATAGTAATTGGTTGTTGATAATAACAAGTTAGGTTAAACTTGTGACTAGTAGTTGTTATAATTAAAATTCAAAGTTTATCCACTAGTGATTGTTTAATTCAGGGGAAAGTTAAGGGCAATTGAAAATCACATCATTTGGTTAACCATATAACAACTTAAAATAACTTTTGATTAACATAACCTTATTGTGATTAAATTTTTAAAACTAACAATAAACCTTGCATACACACTTTTGAACTGATGTTAAAGTAGTTTTATTATCAATTTATTAATAGCAAAGAACAAACAAACGACCTAGTGAAAAACATGTTTGTTTTAAAAAAACCATTGTACAAACATTTTAAAGTTTTCTGAAATTTTTTAAAAGAGAATTGTGATGTAGTTTAATTATTATTTAAAAATTTTCAACTTATATGTGGGTGAATTGTGTTGTTATTTAAAAAATAATTAGATACATGTTTAAAATATTATACTTTATGTTATTTGGTGAATTGTTTTCGTCTTTTCAAATTCTATTTTTGTGAAGTTGTAAAATAATTTTATGTGCATTTATTTGTAACATATTGATTTAATTATAATAATCACAAACTAATACTTTGTGAATGAAATTAATTTTCATGTCAGTTGGGTCCCATTATATTTTTTTCATCAATGCTTAAATATGGGCTTTTACATCATTCAAGTTTATTACATTTGTGGTTGTGTTTGATGTCGCACTTCATAATGCGACATAATACCAAAAAAATGATGTTGGAAAAGATTTTTGCACTAATTTTTTCAATAATTAAAATAATTTTTCTTTTCCTTTTGTTGTCCAGTTTTCTTCAAATATCTTTTAATATAGATGAAAGCACATCACAATGGCCAAAGAATGTTGTCACAAATATAATTTTTTGAAAATATGCAATTTTCAACTTCCACCAAACCAATATTAATAGAATTTTTCATAAATTATACTCAAAATAAGGTAGTTCAGTTGCCAAATAATGCAATTGTCAAAGGAAACTACATTTTTGGATTAATATTAAATGATTAAAAATTATATTTGTGAGAAAATAAATATGTCTCAACATATATTGCAAAATGAAAATATAGTTTAAAAATTATTCAAATAATTGCAAAATTTGATGAAATACTTAGTGCTATATTGAATATAAATTGGTTATACTATTTCATTTACAATTGAAAAGTTTGATTAAGTGATTTCATGAAAATCATTTAGACAATTTTTTCATTCGAATGAATGTAAATGTGTTGAAAAAATCATTTTGTTGAAAAATTACTTTCATTTGAAAGATAATAAAAATTATGTTGGAGACCTTTATATCAAAATCAATTTTATATGTTTGTTAAAATGCTAGATAAAATTTAAAAAAATTCCCCTAAAGTAATACAAAATGTATTGAAAAATAATCTTGCTTGAAATGACCCACTCATACTGTGCTTTCACCCGTTAGATATTGGATCAAATTTTCTTGAAATAATAAGTTTTTGTTCTAATGGATTATAAAAATATAAAGTTGTCACTTCACTTTCAAGCCTTAAGTTTGGACTTTTTGTGTATTTATTGATAATTTAGAATGCAATTTTTTTTGTGACTATAATGTTAGTAAATGGAATGAATTGAGTAATTAATATCATTCTATATCTACCAAATTCATGCACAATACAATGTTGAAACACATGTCATGACTTGAAACCTCACAACACAATGCAAAAGCAAATGATGTGATCTAACATAGAAATATATGACACAATATGACTTAGAAACAAACAATGTAACACAATACAAAAACGAATGATGTAATGTTAAACCTCATGATCTAATGTAGAAACATGAGACATGATGTGAAACCTCACAATGTGATGTTAAAACACATGATAAACATTGTTCTTAATGGTGCAAAAACTTACCTTCTTTATAATAGTTTTGTTGCATGGTTGTGGTAGTAATGTCAACTTTTAAATTGTAGCAAGTTAGGATCAACAACAACAATGTAACAACATTTTCAACATTAGAAATTTAAAGGGCATGAAATGATCATGAGAATTTTTTCATAGTCGATAGTGATGAACTTCACAACGAATCCAACGTCAATGTTAAAAAGCATGTGGATGAAGCATGGACATGAAACGCTTAAAAAATGTATAAACTTGATTAAATTTCATTCCAATCCAAATTTGCATGATGAAAATATAATTAGAGGTCATAATGAATTCATATGTGTGTCACAATAAACTTTTTTTGATTTGTGTTCATTAACTAGTAACGTTCATTGTGATGGTGTGAATCTATCATGACCTTTTGAAACCCTAAATTTAGTTTATCATTAACCAAGGTTTCAATGGACACCAAATTTTTAAACTAATTTTAACATAGGTGTTCTTGTTTTATGATGTTATTTAAATGTTAGGAAACCCCTTTCTCCCCCCAAAAAAACCAAATAAAACAAAAGTAGACAAGTATGTATCATGTATTAATTATTTAATACAAACTTGTAAATAGGCAGGAATCCAAAAAGAAAACAATTCAAGAATAACCAATAAATGAACTTGGAAATGGGTAACCAAATTAATGTATAAGTCGTTAATACCACCATCTCCCCCAAAAAGAACCCCACAAAAGTAGGTACTCATTTTACACAAACATATAAATACCATATCAATTATGATGTTTGGCACAAAATTAAATTTTTTTTTTATTGATATTTGCTGAAGTTGTTGAAAATCAAGCTTTCAACTTGTGAAAAACTATTTATTGTCTCAATCATTGAGTTATTGTAAAAAAATACACAACAAAAGATGCACTTTGCATAGTTGGTTTCTTATAAGTTGAAATTTTGGAAAATTAAATTAAAAATTGTCAAACCTCATTTTTTCAAACATAAAGAAATATTTGGCAAAGAAGTGTTGATCACTGAGTGGTAGGTACAATAAACAGGTAGGTAGCCAAGAAAAACAATCCTGAAAACACCCAATAAGAAAAGAATAGAAAAATTAGTGTACACAATAAATGAACTTGGAAATAGCCAAATCAATAGATAAATCATAAAACCACCGTCTCCCCAAAAAAAAGAAAAAGAAAAAGAAAACCCAATAAGGGAGGTACTTATATTTAGCATTATACTAAAAGATGAAGCTATTGTGCTTGAGAGCTTCATTCAGATTGAGTGCATGGCAAGCACTTAGTTTTCAGGATTTTCAACAATTCTAAAAAGTAAATTAATTAGTGCCCAACCAGGCTAGGTATTACAGTATGTGTGAGAATTGGCTTGCTCAAGTGGATGAAGAGATACTATATTGCTAAGATATCGATAGAGACTTTGAAACATGACCTCAAATTCTTCCCTTTAAACAAGAATATTTATATACATAAACAGTTCATTTTTTGCATAATGGAATTATTATATTTTGTATAAACTCTTCTATCTCTTCCCAAATAGATCACCATTTCATCCACCTTGAGTTGCCTTCTTCTAGAACCTTCTTCATCAACCACAAGAAGGCTCTCAAGTGGTGGTAGATAATGAAGTCTGGTTTCTGGTAGGAAGAGCCATGTAGAAAGGAGGCATCCACAAAATGTGACAGCATGACAGTTGCTGCTACATTCATTATGTTTTATTCCTACTTTGCCACACCAATTCTTGAGTAAGAGTTCAAAATGTGGCATCATCTCCTGCTTACAACTCACCCTTAAAGAGTAAGAAACCTTTTTTTGTCCATTAAGAGGTGGCTAGCAAACAAAAAACAAAAGAGACTTATGGCAGAGAAAAAACCTGTTATGGAGAACACAGAACAAAAAGACTGCCCAGAGGAGAGACCATCAAAAGAAAAGTTTACTCACCTTCAGCTTGGCTTGCACACTAGCAGCTCCATCAAAATCTCCAATTTCCAGAACATAAATGTTGCAACTTCCTTGTACATCTGACTTTTATTTTGCTTGCTTGTAATGCTGTCACATGACAACAACACTGTCTTGGGTAAACACATCGCACATGGGACTACAACAATAAAACAAATTCTCTGAAAAGCCTATCTTATTCCAATTGCCGCTTTGCTTGCTTCTTGTTCCGCATTGCCACAAACAAAGCAAGATCCTGATCTAAAGACAGAAACCCCAAATCCCAATGGTATCTACAGAAAGAGAAAGAAGGAACAAGGATTTGCAGCCCAACAAAACCCATGCAAAATAGCAGTGCAAACCATTATTATCCAGCCTTCTACAAATCGGTTGAAAGAATTTCTCCCCACAAGAAAACAAACGGCACCAAAACGTCACCAACACGAGGCCGCGCGCTCCCCGCGCATACACACACACCTCCCCCTTCGACCATTGCAGAGAAGAACGACGGCATGTCACAGTTCACATAACAAAGCAAAAAGACAGTAGAAGGTCATCGACATGCACAAGAGGAGAAAATAGGTGGAGAGAGAGAGAGAGAAGAAGAAAGAAAACACATATCTGTCTTCATATCAAAAGCGCTCCACCTTCCCGTAGTTGGTGAACATGTTGCTCGATTTCCTTCTTGCGTGCATCGTACTCGAAGTTTGCAACAATTCACCGGCCTAATTCTTGCCATAGCCATTTCATCTTTTCTCTCTCTCTGTGTGTCGGACCCCACCAGTGTACCATGAAGGATGGATGATAAATGGTCAGGAAACAGTTTTCTGTTGGGTTTCCAAGGTGAACTGGAAGAAACAGTTTTCTGTTGGGTTTCCAAGGTGAACTGGAAGAAGCAGTTTTCTGTTGGGTTTCCAAGGTGAACTGGAAGAAGCAGTTTTCTGTTGGGTTTCCAAGGTGAACTGGAAGAAGCAGTTTTCT
>Ga0116227_10013627_pt1 | contig 12693 bp, 16 predicted proteins | sample S1TSphgellanicum_FD_89693 | JGI IMG/M metagenome (GOLD analysis project Ga0116227, IMG submission 89693) | Host-associated microbial communities from peat moss isolated from Minnesota, USA - S1T2_Fb - Sphagnum magellanicum MG | ecosystem: Host-associated > Plants > Peat moss > Unclassified... | reverse complement strand
CCATGTATATAGCACACAACTTTTGCTTTGCCTTGCTTATCCATTACAAGTAAGCTTGTAACTTTCCAATTCATGGAAAAAAAAAAAGAAAAAAAAAGAAAAAAAAAGAGATAATTTATAAAAAAAAAGATTATAAAAAAATTTCCATGTCTTTGTAGGACCCATTGTATATACCCTATTCCCAAGAAAACTAGAATTTCAACTGGTGCAAGAGTTGCATGTGTGCCCAATGCTTATTATAGGAAAGGGATGAGTTTCATTCATTCATTAGGAAACCAAAAAAAATGATTCAATTACAGGCACTTGCCTTTGCACCTTTAGTGTATTCCTAGGCCCATTGCCACTACTTGACCTTGAGGATAAATCCAGAATTGGAGTATAGCTATAAGTTGGGCCCATTGTAACCAACATGAATTCACACATAAATATTGATGTAAACCTAAACATACTCTATCATATATCTAAAACCTCTTTACTTCACTAGAAATTTAATTGTACCTTATGCATGAAAATACTTGGCAATACACATAGAAGAAACTTAGAGTTCAATTCTCAAGTACATGCATAATATCTTGTGCTACTTGTAGCCTTACAATCTACCTGGAAAGTCTAAAGTCCACTTTTAATACAATTGAATTACTTGAAAAGTGTAGAATCTACTTTCATTATAATTGAATTACTTGTGAATTACAACTAATTTACTTGTGAAGCAATTGTTACTTGAAGAAAAGACATGTTCTACTTGTACCCCTTACCATTGTACTTGGAAGGTTTACATGTACCCTTACCACTTTGCTTGTTCTACTTGCACCCTTACCACTTTACTTGGACAATTTACAATCAATACTTTCATTTGACCAATTCATGTTCTACTTGCAAGATAGTAAGAATAGTAGGCAAAATGCATGTCCTACTCCTACTTGTACACAAGTACTTAATACTTGCAATATCTACTTGACATTACATGACCAACTAGTCCTCCTTGTAAGAAAATAGGGTTAGTAAACAAAATGTTTGTCATACTTTTTACTTTTACTATTTTATTTTGAGGATTTATAACCTATATTTGAACTGTACAACTAGTTTTCTAACTTGTAAACCATTACAACTACTTGAAAATCATTTGATATCATTGTTAAGGGTAGGATGAGTATGTAATTTTGGATGAACAAGGCAGTTAGGATATGGATTGATCAGGGAACTTTGTTAATTTGAATTTTGAATTCATGTTGTTTTGATCATGATGATGTGACTTGGGATAGTTCAAAAGGTTAGAGTTTTGGAGAATAGGAGAGAAAGAAGATGAGACACGAAGTTTAAAAACGAGTAGCAGGAGTTATAGGTACTTGTAGTAGAAAACCATAGATTCTGTTTTGATATAGCACAAATTTTAAATGTTTGTTTTGAACAAAACATGGGATTATGTTGTAATTTGGATTCATGTTTTCAGTAATATAGAAAAGCATAGACTTCTACAATGAATCCTATGTTCATCTTTTGTGTGAATTTTCTGTAATATCAAATTATGATCAAATGAATTGTAATCTTGTTTCTAGAGTTTTATACAATGTCTTCTGAAGTGCAGATTTTGGTTATATGTAATAACCATGAATCAGATCTTGGTAGTTTTAAGTTTGTTGAAACTTAAAATAGAAATAATGAACATATGCATGTGAAATGCAATTTTGTTGTTATAGTAATATGAAATATTTTACAAGAATTTAAATTTCACTTATTCCATTTAGCGATCATCTTGTGGGGAATTATTTTTTCATGTTCTTTCTTTCAGTAATGGAAAGGTTTTCTACAAATTTTGTTATATATTGTAGATGAAAATGTTCAAACGAGTAGTGTTGTTTTTTTTTTTAATTCAAAATTTAAAAGGGTATGTCAGAAAATATTAGAGGTCTACACGGTTAACATTGTCAGGACTACAAAGCAATCTATAAACTTTGAAAATGAAGAATTATGAAACAAGATGAATTATATGGTGACCCGAAATTTATAGCAACAATTGGATTTGGAGGCAAATCGATAAGTTATTGAAAATCAAACAAAAGATAATTTTGAAAATGGAAAGGAATATGTAGGGCTTATAGAAACCCCATATCAGAATCTAATGTTGGACAAACGAGTTTTGAGAACTGAAGAGAGGCCTATAGGGCACATTTCATTTCTACCACAAGAAATGGTACGATGAGACGTATGGATTAGGGGTCTTCAAAAAAGGCACAATTCTAGATGACAATCTCCACACAAAAATATGTAGTCGACTACTCATTCGAATGAGCGGATGCAATATACTTTTCAACCACAATCTATGGTTTAGAGTCATAGAAATCAAAACAAAACAGGGACTTTTGTAGTACTTGATCAACTACAAGAAATATCAAGTCTAGAGTCAATGATTAGTTGAAAGAAGGATGTTATAAGAAGTATACAAAAGAATTTGTGTATCAGTTTGCATCTTTAGATTACTATGAACTAGTGGGACATTGGGAGGTGGATGAAAACACCAATGTTGATGTGTTTGAAGAGATTGAAGAAAATTACCCACATCATTTGAGTATGTAAAGGCATAGGTGAATGCATTGGATAAAGTACCGCAATCATAGTCACATCAAGGGAATCTAGAGTTGGATTAAACCAAGTACATAACCAAAACACAGGATCATGAATTTGTGGATTCAAAGATGATTAGGTTACTTTCAAAGGTTTGTGCATTATGTGCGGAAGAAGCACATGTAATCATGGATTATCCTTTTGTGCCTTTTCACATCAAAACAAGTATTGCTAAACATGTGGAATTACACAATGTGGGAGGAGCATTAATGGATCAACCACAGGAACAAGAATTAGGAATTCTTATAGTTCAGAGCAGATTTAGAGGCATGGAATTGGGAAGCCAATTGGGACCACAAAGTCGACAAATTCGTCCATCTATTCAAACCAGGACCAAATAACCAAAGGGGTATTCACATCCACATACTACACCATAATGGATACCAATGGGTAACTGTAAACTAGAACATTGTCGATCTCATGTCAACATAGCTTCACCAATAGTGTTAGAAGTGACAATTGTTGAAACTTGGAAACAACATGCTAAAGTAGGAGTTATTCAATCACTTGATGTAGGTATAACAACCACAAGAGTGGAAACAGTTGTTGCACCTAGCATAAATGTTATCAGAAAGGGAATACTAATTAGATCTACAACAAAATTGGGTAGCGAATCAGGTGGAGTCTCGACAGTAAGGAATTTGAGTCAAAGTTTAGCATTACCAATAGCTACTACTAAAGTTGTTGGCACACTTTAAATGGTGTTTACTAATCCGATAATGACTACTCATGTGAACAAGATTACAGATTGACCATTGATGAACTTAATGGCTATTGGAAGGTATAGAAATGCAAATGCTGCGAATCCAAGAGGAGGATACCAAGAACCATTTACCCTAACTACACTAATTATTGATCACAGAGATGGCCATTATGTTAGTTCAAATAGGGTAGCTTTTAAGTATCCTCATTTCAAAAAAGACACTAATCCAAATGTTCATGTTAGAGTGTTCAATTATGTAATAAAAGAAAATGTTAAAACTTTTAAAGAGTATATCATTAATGCATTTAGCTATATGCTAAGAGATTGGCATCGAACTGGTGCCATAATTACATGTCAGAATTTCCTGACTGTATTTTTTTGGAGTTTACACAAACATTTTACAAACGTCATCGGAAGACTTAAAATGATGAACAAATATACATGGAGCTAAAGAACATGAAATAGGAGGACACTTAGAGGGTGGAAGTTTACTATGAGTGAATTTAGAAGTTGGCTCATGGTTTATAAGCATTAACCACAAATAATTTTCTAAATACTATGTTTAGAACGGGTTTACAATTATACCTTAGAATTGCGATTGCATGGACAAAGCGATCAACACTACAATAGCAGAAGGAGGTGGTAATGGTTTATGAAGAAGGTATGACTACTATAGAACTAAGGAGTGCATTGTCAATACCACAAAGTACCAAACATGCAACACCAACAAAAACACAAAGTAATATAGGGAAGACTGACAAACATTGCACAAATTGTGGGATGACAAATCATAATGTGGAGACATGCAAAAAGAAGAAAAAGCAAACCACAATGGCAACCACAAAGGTAGCACAACCAAGTCAAAAATCATAAAAGACATCTTCATATGCATGTCACATCTGTGGTTTGCATGGACATAAAATGATAGATTGTCCAAAGTTGCTAATTAATGTTTGTGGGTGTGAATGTTCTATTTACAAAGTTATAAATTCCAATTTACATTGCCAAACCCATGATAAGATGTATTTTGGGGCCACCATGTTATGGGAAGATTATCTTTGTCCTAAGCTAGAGTTTCAAAATTGGCATAAATTAAAATGCCTAATGGGTGATTATCATCAATGTGGAATATATGCTTTACCTATTTGCCCCAAGGAATCTTTACATTCTAATGAGTGGCTAGTTTCATGGAGATGTTTCAAACAAGAGATCATTGGGCTAGGTAAAGATGGAAACCCTAAAAAGAGGGTTAAAAAATGCTTCATGGAGACATCAGCTTTCACATTCCTGAACTACTTATGACCAAACCTACAAAGGTTTGTGACCCACAATTTCATTACAAGGTGGGAAGATGTGCATTGTAGGTTGAGTATGGATAATTTGCTTTCAGATATGATAGTCTCATATAGATTTTGTAGATAATTATAGTTTTGAAATGCAAACTGAAATTCAATCCATGCATTGGCATTCATTTCAAATTACCATTTTGGTTCACATCACATTTTGTGTAGACCAAATTACTGGACAAGGGAATGATGATAAAAAAATCATCAAGGAAACACACTTTTATGTCTCAGATGATAAGGAACATGACACTATGTTCATGCAACATTGTTTTATGATGCATTGGGATTGGATGTCAGGATGCAGAATCAAACCAACACACCATTGGGTATGGAGTGATGGTTGTGCTAAGCAATTCAAAGGTTGCTGAGCAATGTACTTTGTTGCTTGATATCCTGGGTTTACTAATGGGTGTACTATGACATGGGACAAGGCATGGGAAAGGGGAGTGGGATGGAATAGGGGCTGTGGTGAAGCAAGCCTTAAGGAATGAGCAAATTCATAATCTAGAGAAGAGGCTATAGAATGTGGAAGATTACATACAATTTTTTACCACACAATGTCTTTTTGTGTACCTTCATCTTATGAAAGTTCTCGAGGAACAATATCTAGGTTTTTTTGGAATGTTAAACTTGAACATATTGATAGAAGTAATCTCTATGCTTATGATAGCATTCCTAGTTCTAGTAAATTCCATTCTATTCATGTTTTTTTTAATCTTTAACCCAACTAGGCTTGTAGTAAGGCCTCTTGCATGTTTTTGCACATCATGTTTTGAAAGGGACTATCAACATTGTTTAAATCAAAGCCATGTCCTTGAATGGAAGATTATCAAACTTTGCACTAAAGACACACAATTTGTATGTGCCAACATGGAGGAAGATGAAGAGGTGGGTTTGGAAGGCTCATAGGATGGATATGGGATGGTTGGCCTCCTACAAATTGGGGACAACTTTGTTGTTGTAGCAAAAGAAGGCAATGAGGAAGGGGTAGATTTCTACATTTTACAATGCCAACAAACAAAACATGTCGTGCAAGAACCATTCACATGTGCATGGGGATGCACGTTAACTATAAGTGTTTAACAAATTCACAAGTTGTTTTTCTTATTGCCAATTTAGTCCTAACATGCAAGTTCTTTATGCTACCTACCCATCATAAAATGAAAGGAGATGAACCCATTTATCAACTCTCAAAGGAGACACTTGAAGTTATCCAATCAAGCTTGGAGAATGCATAAGTTTATGTGTTTCAACTAGGACACGATGTGTGCAAATTTGAGTTTTCCATACTTAAATTGGAAGTTCATGGTTAGGCTAGAGGTGACAATCATAGTGTTGATTGTGTTTATTCTTTGTTGCACTTAATGCCAAGCAAGTTCAAGTTGATCATTAGTTTGGTTTAGTTTGGGTTTTGAGTGCAGCTATAGAGGTGCAAAGTGCAAACCTATTCTTGACATTATTTGGTTTGTAGGATATTTAATTTAGCCATATGTAATTGATTGCATATTGGCATATGTTTCATAAAATTTAGAGGAAAGATCAAGTTCCATTTTTTAGATTCTTACACTTGTGGATCTTAGAGATTAACAATATAAATATGGCTTTGGCTAGAAAAATGTTTCTTTGTATTTTAACTATTAGTGTTGACAAAAACACCTAAAGCACTTTGATGTGTTGTACTTACTTCATTTTGATCCATGGATTGGGAGGCAAACTTCATCATGTGTTTAGAAATTGAGCCATGGATAATGAAATTGCTTTTAATCATAACCATGGGTTAGATATAACCTAATCCATGTCAAATGGCTAAACTGTACATGGGTTAGATATAACCTGAGCCATGGATCAAATGGTTGAATTGTACATGGGTTAGATATAACCTGGGTCAAATATAACCTAAGCCATGGGTAAGATGGTTAAATTATGCATGGGTTAAATTGTACATGGGTCACATATAACCTAAACCATGGGTTAGATGGTTGAATTATACATGGGCCAGATATAACTTAAGCCATGTATTAAATGGTTGAATTGTACATGGGTTAAATATAACCTAAGCCATGGGTCAAATGGTTGAATTGTACATGGGTTAAATATAACCTAAGCCATGGATCAGACGACATAATTGTACATGGGTCAAATATAACTTAGGTTAAAACATTATATGTATTTTATAACCTGGGTCAAGTTTTTGTGTTTTCCAATCATTACATACTTAATCCAAACCTTATATAATGAAAATGTAAAAGCAAAAGCATCAAAGTTGTATTATGTACACAAAACCTTGCCATCACTTAATTTGTTCATTGATAATTTTATAACCAATTATTTGTTTAGGAACAATATGCTTGGATTGACATATGCCCCCTGTGTGATAGAAAGTTGAAACATGCACTTTGCACCTTTACTGTAATTTGATGTAAGACACATTGTTACCTAGTGACAATAAGTAAAGATAAATTTCAACTTGAAACTTGAGACCTTTGCATTTTCAACCTTTGAAACATGAACATTTTCAACAAAAAAGTATGAGTAGTATGTCATTTCCATTACATAGTATTTACATTTGAAGTACACGCCACATACATCCTTATACATTATGTGTATGTATATGCATTATAAAAATGCAAGCATGTACTTCAAAGTGTAGTATGTCATATCCATTTTATATAGTGATTTTGTATGTATGTACTTGAATGTACTATATAATTAGTTTGTCACCTCCATGATGTAGTATGTATACTTAATGTTTGTGATGCATATGACCATGTCACAACACACATTATGTTGTACACACCCCCTGTCCTTTCCCTTGACGCCGAGCCATTCTGTTTCTTCGACAGTCCAAACAAAGAGAGTCTCCCCTTCTCTTTTAGATGTGTCAGTCGATGGACTTCTAATGTCTTGGATTTCTTCACTGAAGTCATCATCATCCGTGGCATGCCCTACTGGGTTCCTGCTCAAAGCATTTGCATTCGTATGCCTCAAGCCTGGTCGATCGAGGATCTTGAAACTGAAGTCTTGTAACATATCGATCCATCTGCCTCTCCTGCCATGTGCGTCTAACAACGTCGCCAACCACTCAAGTGGCTTGTGGTCTGTTCGCAGAGTAAAATGGTTCCTGTGCAAATACTGCCTAAAATGCATGATCCCCCAAATCAATGCATAGCACTCCCCTTCCATGGGGTGAAATTTCCTTTGCGCCACCGTCAGCCCTTTGCTGGCATACACCACCACTTTCTCAAATCTACCTTCCTTTTGTGACAGGACGGCACCAACTCCTTTCGTTGACCAATCCACATCGAGGCAGAATGGCCTTTTGAAGTCCAGACGTACTAGTATGGGAGCATCAACAAATGCTCTCTTCAAAGAATCAAACGCCTGCTGACAGTCCTGATTCCACACAAACGCAACGTCTTTCTTCGTCAATTCAAACAGCGGACCAGCCAACCTCAAATATCTTCGTACATGCTTTCGGTAATACCCTGTCAGTCCCAGGAAAGACCTGACACTAGTGACCATCGTTGGTTCTGGAAAACGCAACACCGCATCAATTTTCTTAGGATCTGGCTTGGTACTTTCCCTACTGACCACATAGCCCAGGAACACGATACTCTCAGCAGTGAAACAACATTTGCCTGGGTTTAGCTTCAAGTTCACCTCCCTGAGCTTGGAGAGTACAGCTTCCAAGTGTCGCAGATGGTCTTCTCAATTTTCGCTATGGACATTGAGATCATCCACGAATACCTTCAGGAACTTATCTCCCAATTCCTTGAAGACTAACGACATTGTTCTGGTGAAAGTATTGGTCGCATTCTTAAGACCGAAAGGCATAACTGTCCAGTCATATAATCCAATCTTGGTAACCAATGCCGTCTTCTTCATATCTTCAGGAGCCATACGAATTTACCAGAATCCTGACTGCAAATCTAGTGCAGAAAACCAAGCTAATTTCCCCAACTGGGAAATCACATCGTCAACAAGAGGCATGGGGAACGAATCACACCGTGTCTACAAGTTGAGCGGTCGGTAGTCTCCACAGAATCGCCTACTCCCGTCCTTCTTCACTGGCAGGGTCACACGACAGGCGTATTCAGAATCACTTGGCTTCATCTTGCCCAACTCCACCAACACATCAATCTATCTTTTTACCTTTGCCTCCTCCCAGTATGACAATTGACCAAGAGCTACCTTGCAAGGTGGAAATCCTTGTGTGTCTATGGAGTGTTCTCCAACAGTACAACAGCCTAACTCCCCCTTGTTCCAAGCAAACACATCCTGATATCGCTCCAATACTCCCCAGAGTTGTTGTTCCTTCTTCTCATCCAGGTGCTGATCAATTCAAATCTTTTGGCAAATCTCTCCCCACCTCGAATTTGCCTTACGGTTGTTAGACAACGCCAACCGCTCCTTGGAGCTGTTGTGAGAGTCAACAAGGTCCATTTGCTGGACTTGTAGTAACATAGGCACTTATGCGCAAGTCGCGACTCCAGGGAAAGCTTGCTTTCCTTGCTCTGCATCAGAAACCCACCTGATCCAATCAACATAGTCATCAGCATCTGTGATTTCCTCGTTCATGAAATCATCAGCTTGCTCTTGCAACGTCAGCTGCAGCATTTGCTGAGGTCCCTCCAACAATACCAAATCCTCAAGTCTGGTGTTTCCGAACTCAGACTCGTCATCAATTGGCTCCACCAATTGAAGCCCGCCTACACGATCCTCATTGGTATTAGAGTCGGAATCTAATGCCAGTGCATCCATTCGTCTTGTTGCAATGTGCTCACACAAAGATGGCTTTTTGACAATCGTGTCCAAATTTCCATTGAGATGCGTGTTTCCCAGAGCATTAGCAACTTCCTGCATCAGAGTTTCCGAGTTCATCTTCTGTAACATGTTTACCACGGTCAATGGTAACACTTTTACCTTGGTACCTGGTGTGCCTCACTTGGATCAACCCTCACTCCACATCGACAATTGCTCCAATTTTGATCAAAAAATCAAGCCCAAGCAGCACGTCATAGTTGTCTGTGTCCACCACCATGAAGGTCATGGTGCACTGCACACCTCCGACCTTGACCGGTACCTCATCGATTCGACTAAGAACCTGCGTAACTACTCCTGATGCGGTCTTGTAAGTTTCAAATCCAGAAACCATGTGCATTAGTCGTAATTCTTGAACTACTACAGCTGCCATGACAAACATCGATGCTCCAGTGTCTACAAGTCCTTCCACCGAATAACTATTTACTTCCACTGATAAGTGGAGTGTCTTATTCCTATGTGTTTTGTTGATGTAGATTCATCGAAGTGTTGGAGTTACCAAAACCATGGACACCTGATTGTTCGTAGCTTCTACATCCTTTTTCTTTCTAGCCACTTTTATTAGATTCTCTAGGTGTTCCAATTCTCTCGGTATCATCAGCACTATTTCCATGGGTGTCATTGAAACTTTCCTTTTAATGAAATGGGACAGAATTTTTGTCGCAACCTTAGCCTTGGGCTCGCGACCAAGGCAAAGGGCTTGCAAAGGTGTGAGCCAAGAGGAAGGAAGCCCGAGAGTCAAGGCAAAGGCATTGCAAGGGTGCGGGCCAAGAGGAAACCGGGGAGTCACATCACATACTCCCGGGAGTGTTAGAAAGTGTGAGGGAGTATGAGGGAGTGAACCCTCACACTCCCAAGGCAACTCCCACTTTGGGAGATGGAGTCCCAGTGGACTCCCAAAACTTCAGAGAGCGATTGCAGGGGTCAAACCTCAATTTCTTGTGGCGTTCTTTATACCATTGAAAAGCTCTTGAAGCGTAGATGTCTAAAATGGGCTCGCATGGCTCATTTGGACATCTAAAACACAAGTTATGGCCAAAAGAAGGGCCGGGAGTCGAACTGTCAATTTGACTCCCGACCACAGAAAGTAAGGAATCGACCCGATTTACTTAGCTGTAGGGGGCGTGCCACATATCGTTGGAAAGGTCTCGACGAGAGCTACAACTTTGCTTCAGACCTCATCGCGATCTGAGGTCTGCTCGCAAAGTTATGGGGCTCCAAAGTTGCGGGAGTCCCATTTGGCGCGATTTCGGGACTCCCACTCGAGAGTCCCGAGAAAAATAGCCATTTGGATGTAGCCTCCGTGGAGAGCTGCAGAGTATACTATAAGGGGGAAGGTGGTGGCTTCCCCCAAGTCCAGGCCATGGTGAGTCTGGTGTGTCCGTGGCTCGTCCTAGCACCACGGGTGCTGCAACAATGCACTAACCACTTTGTGTGGGTTGTGTGCAGGCCTGTGTGAGTGAGTGAAACTTGTCAACTCGTCCTAGTCCCATCTCGGAACTCCAACACGCCGTTCTACCCCTCAAAGTGTTGTGAGCTAGGGAGCGTGGTCCGACTCCTCCTTCTTCCACTGCTTTTTACTTGGGCTCACATTTGAGCCCCTTTGAGAAGTTGTGAGTGCGTTAATTTTCGACCTGACAGAATTCTCCCGATTCATTCTTGTGCCCTCTCCGGTAGCTTCAGGCGATGGTTCAGTGCTTGCCGGTGCCACTTCGATAGGCATTCTTCTCATGGGTACTCGAGTGTATGAGAATATGTTCTCATTCCCACACAACTTGTTGAGTTGTTGCAGAGTTGCTTCTTTGTCATTCAGCAATACTTCCAAGAAGTTTGCTGCTCCAGAATGTGACTTCCCATCCTTGGTTTTCTTCCAACACATGTCCTCTGAATGTCCTAAACCTGAACAAAAGGAGCATTTTATCCCACAATTTTCTGTCTTATGAGACATGCCACATTTGGCGTATTTCGGTCATGGTTCATTTAATCTCAGACATGTGGTGGCTATATGGTCTCCTCCCTTACAGATCTGGCACCCTTTGAACATGGTGGAAGAGGATGATGCGACAGGATTCGGCACATTCCCCTTCAAGAAATTAATGAGTTTGTTGTTTAAAGTAGTAACCTGCTTTTCCATCATCATCTCTACAACTCCCTCTTCCTGCTCCTCTTTCAGGGGTTCGAATGGAGTCTCTCCAAGCTCACCTAGTATTCTTTCGAGCTCAATGGCAGCACTCACTAGTTCTTCAATATCAGTAAACGTCCTTACCACACATAACTTTTGAATTTCAGGCCTCAATCTGGCCAAAAACCTTCTCTTTTGTTCGGCGTTTTGTATCCTTCCCCTTTGAAACAGTCTATCAAGATGTTCAATATACTTTTGAACCCTCTCCTTGGGTTCTTGCTTGATGGCATCAAGCTTCATCCTGATGTCATCGGCATCCACATTTCCATACTTTTGTACGATCAGAGTCCGCAACTCAGGCCAATCGGCTGGTGCTGGTTGCATCTTCTTGAACCACTCCTTTGCTCTACCCCTCAGGTTCAACTTCGCAATCTTGAAGAGCTTGTCTGCATGCAAATCGCGCACCTTAACGGCCATGGTGAGCCTCTCTGACGCACTCCCAACTCCTTAAAGGACTCAAATGTGAGCCCAAGTAGCAAGCAGTGGAAAAGGAGGAGTCGGAGCACGCTCCCTAGCTCACAACATTTTGAGGGGTAGAATGGCGTGTTGGAGCTCCGGGGTGGGACTAGGAAGAGTTGACAAACTTTAGTCACTCACACAAGCTTGCACACAACCCACACAAAGTGGTTAGTGCAAAGTTGGAGCACCCTTGGTGCTAGGATGAACCACGGGCAACACGAACACATAAGACTCACCACGGCCCGGACTTGGGGGAAGCCACCACCTTCCCCCTTATAGTATACTCTGTGATTCTCCACGGAGCTCACATCCAAATGGCTATTTTTCCCGGGACTCCCGAGTGGGAGTCCCGAAATCGCGCCAAATGGGACTCCCGCAACTTTGGAGCCCCATAACTTTGCGAGCAGACCTCAGATCGCGATGAGGTCTAAAGCAAAGTTGTAGCTCTCGTCGAGACCTTTCCAACGATATGTGGCACGCCCCCTGCAGCTAAGTAAATCGGGTCGATTCCCGACTTTTTGTGGTCGGGAGTCAAATTGGCAGTTCGACTCCCGGCCCTT
>Ga0116227_10013625_pt1 | contig 12694 bp, 11 predicted proteins | sample S1TSphgellanicum_FD_89693 | JGI IMG/M metagenome (GOLD analysis project Ga0116227, IMG submission 89693) | Host-associated microbial communities from peat moss isolated from Minnesota, USA - S1T2_Fb - Sphagnum magellanicum MG | ecosystem: Host-associated > Plants > Peat moss > Unclassified... | reverse complement strand
ATGTAGTTGTCATACGCTGCAGTGTCCTTTGTAGTATCATAGTACAGAGATAATGGAATTAAGCCATTAACACTCGAGATACTTCTTTTTAAGGTTTTGAAACGTGTTATGTAGCCGAAAATCCGGCTTCATCAACATACGTCCACGCTCCGACATCCAATTGGTCATTTTATGGTTGGCGTGTTTGATCGGCGTATAGACACGGCCATCCATCAGCGCATTGTAATCAATTGAGGCCCTGCTTTGCTGCATCATATAAAACTCATTAATCAATTCTGCCTTTATCATGCTCGTTCAATTTAATCTGGTGTTTTAATCATCATTTAACTGATCAGCTTAGTTGATAAGTAACGGGTACTGACCTGACCTGCTATAACAAATTTACGTAAAAACAGTTTTAATTACACAATAAGTTGTTGACAATTAAATGTTTGTTAGCAATTAAACAATAAATAATTAATGGTTTTTTAAAAATAACCCCTTATTTTTAAAAAACCTGAATACGGGTTGTTTAATAAATACCAACACCAATAACGTATGATTTGGAAGAAATTTAGCGGCGAAGTGATTCACACGCCCATTTTAGAAGAAGTTGAGCAAGCCATTATCAGGGAAATTGATAAAGGCTATCGTCTCAAAATTTGCATTGGAACCGACTCTCAGGTTAAGGGTCATTTTACGGATTTCGCAACCGTCATCGTTTTATTGCGGGAACAGCATGGTGGATTTATGTACATCCACCAGGAAAAGACCAGCCAAAAGATGAGCATCAAAGAGCGAATGCTGGTCGAAGTGCAAAAATCAATCGAAACCGCCTACGCCATTTGCGACCTTTTGGATTTGTATCATGTAGACCTGGAAGTTCATGCCGACATCAATACCAACCCGATGTTCAAATCAAACAAGGCACTGAATGAAGCCATGGGCTATATTTTAAGTATGGGTTTTATTTTTAAAGCAAAACCAGAAGCATTCGCAAGCTCTACCTGCGCAGATAAAATGGTGCATTAGTTACCATTTTTTTGTTGAAATAACCGGCACAGCCTTAGATACGGGCGGTACAAGACTACTTTGCTGCATTGCCGCCTTAAAAACTACCGCAAAGGCATTCACATCCTTCGTCGCGGCCTTTACATACGCATCCCAGTCCCCAGCATTTAACTTACCCGGCTTGCGTTCTAAAGGCACACCAATGCTAGTTGAAGGCACAAAATTACCATAGCGGTCGCGCTCATAAGGAATGAAGCTAAAGTCTGTTAGCCAAAAGCGGTACTTACCCTCCCGTACTTCTGCATAAAAATGATATAAGACCTCGCCAGAAGGCCGACTCAAAACCAGGCCCGTTTTCCGAATTGCGAACTTACCGCCAGCCTGCTGAATGCTATCGCCAGCTTTAGATTTAATTTTTAAAGTTTTAGCCTTAACCTGCGCTTTAAGGAAAACATCCAACCGCTGTTTCAACGCGTCTATAGCCCCCCCCTTAGCCTCCACAACTTCGTAATAAATCAGCTTACCGTTTTCATCCAAAGACAAGGGTTTGTCCTGAGCAAAAACAGTCATGGTCATCAAGAGCAAAGCGGTAAAGAAAAAAATCTTCATAAATATAAGGTTCAAAAAAGCCACCAAACCAAATCGGCGTGGTGGCTTAAAGTTAAGGGAATTGAGACTAAAAAGCGTAAACCAGTGCCAGTGAAAATTGAGAGGCACTTTTAGTGGGCAATAAGCTACTTTTCACAAACATATCTGCAGATCCATTGTCAAAGCGAACCTCAGGAATAAAGGTTAAACCTCCCGACTTGATGTTAGCCGATAAAGTAACTGCGGTTACTGATTCACCCGGAACAACATTCAGGTTTGCAGCGCCGTTCATTTTATCTTTAGTACTGAAATATTCTCCTCTGATCCCTAAAGAGACGGCAGGGCTAAAGGCATTTTGCAGATATAAAGCCGCACCGCTGTAACCGCCACCGTCATTTCCTATGGTATAGTCGGCCGCATTCAAACCCACTTTCACTTTTTCAGTCACCTGATAAGAAGTCGTTAAATCCATAATGGTACCCACACCTACAGCACCAGCAGATTTACCAGAAAGCACGTTCAAATAAGCAGTCCAACCTTCTACCGGAGAAACAGTCAGTTGTGCACCTACATGCGATACGCCATTTACATCTGTATAAACATTCCAATCGTCGAATAATCCAACCATTAAACTCACTTTATCTGTAAAAGCATAGGTTCCTTTAATTCCCGCATTTTGAAAGGGACCCGCACTAAACAAATACGAGGTCGAGTAATTGAAATTCGCCACAGGCGAGATCACCTCGTAACCAATAAATGTACCCATAAAACCTGCAGTCATGGTAAACTTATCGGTAAAGGCATAGGAAGCATACAAGTTCTGGATGTGAAAAGATTCTCCGTTTTCAGACAATAAAGAACCGGCCTGACCACGCGGACCAAACGACAATTCTCCCACAAAGGAAGCTTTACCTGTAGTTTTCTTTAAAGCCAGGTCAATCATTCCAATGGAAATGGAATTCTGATCACTGGCAAAACTGGTTGCTATATTAGGTACTTTGGCAAAATCATACTTAAAATAGGTATCTACTGAACCAGATATTTCTAAAGGCGCTACTTTGGCTGCTTCCTGAGCGAAAGATGCGGAGGCCAGCGACATGGCTGCGATGGTTAATGCTGATTTTAGTTTCATAATTAGTTTCGTTGAGGTTGAAAATTTAGGTGGTTTAGGTTATTATAGTTCGTTCTCGATCTCCTCGCCGGTTGCCGCAAGAATCAAGGTCCCCTGAGAATATTTCTCATTGTGCTGACTCGCATCTAAGCCCTCTTCTTCTTCTTCAGAAGTTACACGGATTGGCTGCACCAGGTTGATCAATTTGAAAATGATAAATGACATCACAAAACTGAATACAATTACAATCACGGCGCCTTTAAGCTGCACCAGAAAGAAACCAGGGTTACCATACAGTAAACCATCTACACCAGCAGAATTCACCGTTTTGGTGGCAAAAACACCCGTCAGCAACATCCCTACGATACCGCCAACACCATGACAAGGGAATACATCCAGTGTATCATCCAAACTGGTTTTTTGTTTCCAGGATACGGCAAGGTTAGAAATTACTGCAGCAATCACTCCGATAAAAATACTGGAAGGGATACTTACAAAACCGGCTCCAGGTGTAATGGCTACCAAACCCACCACCGCACCGATACAAAAACCAAGTACTGATGGCTTTTTACCCCTGGAAACATCAAAGAACATCCAAGACAATCCAGCCGCACCCGCAGCAATATTGGTAGTTAAAAATGCAGATACCGCCAGACTATTTGCTGCCAATGCAGAACCTGCATTGAAACCAAACCAGCCAAACCACAACAATCCTGTACCAATCAATACATAAGGAATGTTTGCAGGTGGAACTTCGCGGTGTTCGATATGGGATTTTCTACGCTTCAATACCAAGGCCCCGGCCAATGCCGCCATACCAGCAGAAATGTGTACCACAGTACCTCCGGCGAAATCAAGCACACCCATTTTCAACAGGAAGCCATCAGGCGACCAGGTCCAGTGGGCCAGAGGAGCATACACAAACAACCCGAACAATACAATAAACAAGATATAAGAAGTGAAACGAATACGCTCAGCCACCGCACCAACTACCAGTCCCGGCGTAATGATCGCGAACATCAATTGAAACACAGCAAACAAAGACAATGGTATGGTACCCCAGGCCGGACCAGAATTTACCCCCTGGAAGAAGAAAAATGTTTTTGGGCTTCCAATAAAACCGCCAATGGTATCTCCAAATGCCAGACTAAATCCTACGACTACCCATAACACGGTAACAACACCAGCAGCTACCACGCTTTTAATCATGGTAGACAAAACATTTTTGCGATGAACCATACCTCCGTAAAAGAATGCGAGTCCGGGAGTCATCAAAAATACCAATGCTGTACAAATTAATACAAAGGCAACATCTGCTGCATTGTATTTTCCCTCATCAAAGTTAGGAAGTAAGGGAATAAACAGCGCCAAAATTGCAATTATCAATAAAACTGCAAACGGACCCCATTGTTTGAATAAAACTTTTGCCATAATTTTAAATTTTACTTGTTATAATTTTAATTTACATGATTTTATTTGATAAATCTAGTAATTAAATCCAATAAAAGTTATTTAAAGCAAAATAAAACACCAAAAAACACCAATATTCACCATATAAAAACATTAAAACTATGAAAATATATCAAAAACAAGTTCAATATTTTAATAATTTACCTGTTTTAACAAAAAAACATAGTTATTTTTTGTTAAAAAAATAAAAATCACACAAAAAAACAGAAATACATAAAAAACAATCAGTCAAACTGAAAAACAACAGCAAATTCATCAAGAAATATAAAAAAAACATTAAATAGGTATTTATGTTATACTTTTGTACCAGATCATACGCAACATGAAGCCTTATCAAGTTACTTTTACGCAAAAACTACCTATCACCTTATCGGAAGCCTGGGATTTCTTCTCTTCGCCCCTGAATTTGGCCAAAATAACTCCGGAAGACATGGCTTTTACGGTAACATCTAATTTCAGCGCATCAGAAAAGATGTACCCGGGCATGATCATCACCTATAAGGTTGCTCCGGTATTGGGCATCAAGTTGAATTGGATGACCGAAATCACCCAGATCATGGAAGGGAAATACTTTATCGACGAACAAAGATTTGGCCCCTATAAATTCTGGCATCACCAGCATCACTTTAAAGCAGTTGAAGGTGGTACCGAGATGCTGGACATCTTAACATACGGCCTTCCGATGGGCATATTTGGTCAAATCGCCAACCAGGTATATGTTGCCAATAAATTGCAGCAGATTTTCAGCTATAGAAAAAAGAAAGTAATCGAATTATTTGGTGCTTATTCCGCTATTGAAACATAAGCACTTCCCTGCACAACACCCCTGCGTTCAATCTCTTTATCGATATAAGTTTGAATGGCCGACTTATTTAAACCCCAATTGGGAGCAATCAGCAAATCCCAGTCGGAAATCCCAAATAAACGTTGGATCACAATGTCAGGCCTTAACAACGGAATCAATTTACACAGCAGATCTGTATACTCTTCCAAAGAGAACAATTTAAAGGGCTCTTTTTTGTATTTAACCCCCATAATTGACCCTTCTACAATATGCAGATGGTGGAACTTCACAAATTTGATTTGAGGAAAACGATTGATCTCGTGAATATAACCCAGCATCATTTCCTCAGTTTCCCATGGAAAACCAAAAATGGTATGCACACAAAGGTCAAGTTTGCTGTTTTCTAACAACTTCACAGCTTCCACAAATTCACCATGACTGCATCCTCTATTGATTTGATTTAAGGTTTCATCATAAATAGACTCCATTCCCATTTCCAGATCAACATCGTAGCGGTCGGCATAGCTTTCCAGTAAGGCCACTTTCTCTGCATCAATACAGTCGGGGCGCGTCCCTACAGAGAAACCAACCACATCCTCAGGATTGATGGAAAGCGCTTCGTCGTACATCATTTTCAGATAATGCACCGGCGCATAGGTATTCGTATTGGGTTGGAAATATACAATAAACTTATCTGCTTTATAAAAACCCTTACCCCTTTCCATGCCCTGCTGCAGTTGCTCACGGATGGTGGGCAGCTTCCTGGACAGCTCCGGAGTAAAAGAATCTACATTACAATAGGTACAACCACCATAGCCTTTACTGCCATCGCGGTTCGGACAGGTAAAGCCCCCATCAACAATCACTTTAAACACACGCTGCCCCTTATATTTTTGTTTCAGGTGCGTGCCGTAATTATTATATCCTTTAATACCTAAATCTAATAGAGTTCCCAATTGCTTTTATTTTTGGCAAAAGTACGGCTTTTTAATTTATTCTATTGTTTGCCTAATTTCATTCTTTATTTTTTGTACGCTTTGGCTGTTAAACCTATGATGAACATAACTTATCAGGCGAGAAGCGAAATTCCATCCTACTTTACAGCAAAAAAATCGATGTATTACACCAACAGTACAAACATGACTGAGCGAATTGACTTGAGCCCCATCCAGGACTGCTATAAATTCAGTGATCGTACAGGATAAATCCAGCTGAAGTACAGCGCCGCTTTCCCCCTGCTTTACCCCCGCTTTAGAGCCCTTATCCCCCTGCTATACCCTTAGGGTAAAGCAGGGGGATAAAAGCGGTTCAGCAGACCCATAGAAACACTGTACTTCAGCTGTATTTTTCCTGCACTTAAGGCGTCGACATCCAAAGTCTTACCAGTTGCTTTTCAGGCATTTATGTGTTATATTTGTTAAAGGACACAATAAAGTGAGCCTTTTTTACAACAAACATTAATCATATGGGTATTTTAATCGAAGGTCTAAATGGACCATTTAAAGGAAGAATAGGCGACATCGTCTGTTATGTAACTAAGTCAGGCAAAAATGTGACACAACGAGTTGGTGTAAACAACAAACCACCATCAGCATTACAGCTCAGAAACAGATTAGCCACTAAATTATCAGGCGAATTTTTCTGCCGCGTAAAGGATTTTATCGAAACTGGTTTTAGCACCGAAGCCGCATTGATGAAGGACAATGCCTACAACATGGCGGTAAAAAACAATAAAAACCAAATGGTAACAGGTGTCTACCCAAATCTGGAACTTAATTATTCCCAAATTCTACTCAGTAAAGGCTTGTTAAAGCCTGCCACAGATTGGAAGGTTATTCAAACCACAATGGGCTTACATTTTAGCTGGGAAACCAATCCTAAAATGCCCTGGCCGGAATCTATTGAACAGGCGATGGTACTGGCCTACTTTCCAGAAGAAAAACGTTCAGAATGTGTATTGTTTGGCAGCACAAGAAGTCTGGGTACCGCAGAACTGGAAATTTCGCCCAGTTTGCAGGGCAAATACATGGAAACCTACCTGTCTTTTATTGCAAGCGATAGGAAACAAGTGGCAAACAGCGTTTACACCGGCAGTTTCAACAAAAACCAGGCAAGTGATCATTTATTGTTAATTTCATAGACATGGGTATTTTAAAATCAGGAATTCTTGGTCCAATGACCAACAAAACCGGGCCCGTGACTGGCCGTATGTATAGGGGTACAAATGTGATTACTTCAGCATATCGAAAAGGTAACAAGCCACCTACTGCCTTACAAACTGACAACCAGGCTAAGTTTGGTATGCTGAATAGTTTTCTAAGCCATATTGAAAATCTGATCAGCATTGGCTTTAAACAATTTGCTAAAGGGAAAGATCCGCTGAATGTGGCTTATTCGTACAATTACGATCATGCTTTTCTAAGCGAAGCTGAGGGCTTTACATTGAATTATCCAAAACTGGTATACAGCAGGGGGTATATTTTGCCACCCGAATGCCCGACTATTTTGGCATTACCTACACAGCTAGAGTTCAACTGGTTACCGCAGCGCCAATCTAAATATTGCCAGTTTACTGACCTCGCAACTTTCATGGTATACAATCCAACGAAAGCACATGCTTTTAAGAAAATTGGGATAACTGACCGTTATGAGCAAGGTTATTTGCTGGACTTACCGAAGAATTACATCGGGGATACGGTTCATTGTTATATGAGCCTTGCTTCAAAAGATGGAAAGCTGCAGGGAAACAGTATGTATATTGGTCAAGTGCTTTGTGTGGGATAAACAGCATTGCCTACCATTGCTGTCGGCTTTCCTACTTTTTACACTTTGCTTTCTTGGATTCTCAGGGGCCATCGATCAACAAGGGATATTGCGGTAAACTTTAAAAAATACGCTTTGCAGTTGATCATGTAACAGTTTAGTTGCTTAACAGATCTGAAGTTTCAAGTTTTCTTAAAATTTGGATAACTACCTCTATATTTGTTAGCTCCGACCTTTATGAATCAACAATTAAAAAAATAAAATGAAGAAACTTTTTCAGTGGCTAGCACTTCCTGTCTTGTTCCTTTCCCTGACCCTGGCTTTTAAGAGCGCAGGCCCTGGCGATCCGGAATCTAAACAGCAATTGCTGACCATGATCAGAATGGCCATTACTCAGGCTCATACCAATACCATTGACATCAATGACGACTTTTCCAAACGCGTTTGGAAAAAATACATCAGCTTTTTAGACCCAAACAAGCAGGTTTTTCTACAATCAGATATTGATCAGCTTAAAAAGTACGAAAGCACAATTGATGACGAGATGAATGGGGCACCGATCACCTTTTACTCAGCCTGTGTTTCCATCTATACAAAACGTTTGGCAGAGGCTGAAGCGGGATACCTTAAGAACCTGCAAAAACCATTTGATTTTAGCAGAAGCGACAAAGTGTTGCTGGAACCTGATTCTATTAATTTTGCAAACAGTGCGGAGGCCTTAAACCAACGCTGGAAAGATGAGCTCAAATACCGCGTATTGGATCATTTATTGTCTTTACAAGCCCAACGTAACGCGAGTGCTGCTACGGATTCTATACACGGGAAAACAGATGCAGAACTGGAAAAAGAAGCACGCGAAAAAGTACAGAAACAAATGAACAGAACATTTTTGCGCTTAAAGTCGAACCTTAGCGATGACAAACAGTTCGCTTTATTCCTGAACAGCATTACAGAAATTGTTGATCCGCATACCACCTACATGCCGCCGGCCGATAAACGTGCTTTCGACGAGAGCATGAGCCGCAAATTTTACGGGATTGGCGCCGGGCTTAAAGAAGAAGACGGCTTGATCAAAGTAACCAGCCTGGAACCAGGAAGTCCGGCCTGGAAAAGCAAAATGATCGATTTGAACGACATCATCTCCAAAGTTGGGCAGGGATCAGCTCCCATGGAAGACATTACCGGGATGGCCTTAAGCGATGCGGTTAAATTGATCCGTGGCGATAAGAATACGGAAGTTCGCCTGCTGATGAAGAAAACAGATGGGACGGAAAAGGTTGTCATCATGATCCGTGATGAAATTGTACAGGAAGATGCCCTGGCCAGAAGTGCCCTGATTAACCACAACGGAAAGAAAATTGGGTATATCTATTTATCTGGCTTTTATGCCGACTTTAAAAATGCAAATGGGGCACATTGTGCGGCAGATGTAGCCAAGGAGTTGCTGAACCTGAAAAAAGAAAACATCGAAGGTTTAATCCTGGACCTGCGCAACAACGGCGGCGGCTCATTGCAAGAAGTTGTAAAAATGCTGGGCTTGTTCATAAAAAACGGTCCAATGGTTCAGGTGAAGGGCAGAACGGGGAATCCTCAGGTATTGCGCGACAATGATGAGGCACAGTTGTATACTGGGCCATTGGTTGTTATGGTCAATGCCTTAAGTGCTTCGGCATCTGAAATATTTGCAGCAGCGATTCAGGATTACAAACGCGGCATCATCATTGGAAGTACTTCAACGTATGGAAAAGGTACTGTTCAAACCACTTATCCTTTGGGGATCCCTGCAAGCGCAGTTGCTCCTGCTAAAGACTTTGGCGCAATTAAATTAACCATCCAAAAGTTTTACCGGGTAAATGGAGGATCCACACAGCTTAAAGGTGTGGTGCCAGACGTCATTTTGCCAGACCCCTATGATTTCATGAAGTTGCGCGAAAAAGACAAAGTTGAATCGCTGAAATGGGACCAGATTGCGGCAGTGGAATTCAATTATCCACCTGGGCTGGTGAAAGACCAGATTATACAGCGAGCTAAGGGCCGACTGCAAAAAGACACCACCTTTAGTAAAATGGCGAGCGATATTGACTGGTTTAGCCAGCACAATGAGCGCCGCTACGACCTGAGTATGTTGAGTTACAAACTTAGAAAGGACTCTTTGAAAATCAAATCAGATGAACTGAGAAACCTGCAGAAATTGCCCAAAGGAAAAGAACTGCAATTGAGTGGTTTAACGGCTTCAAACACCAATACTACGGCTACTCCGATTGAGGAAGCCAAAAACACCAAATTTAAAGAGTGGATTAAAAGTTTGAGTACGGATGTGTATTTGAAGGAAGCTACGCAGGTAAGCGCAGATATGATACCTAAATAAACATGTTGCAGTTAATCAAAAAGAGCCTGATCACCAGTAATGATGCAGGCTCTTTTTATATCCATAGGAACTTGTTAAATATATCTGTTGATTAAATTTTCCAACAGTTCCTGTTTGCCACTGATGGTAGCTGGTTCACCTTTTTCAACCGCATAATTGCGTAAATCTTCCAGACTCAGCTTACCTGCCTCAAATTCCTGGCCCTTACCACTGTCAAATGAAGCGTAACGCTCAGCACGGATTTTCTTATAGTCAGACTGCGTCAGGATTTTATCGGCAGTAACCAATGCACGTGCAAACAGATCCATACCGCCAATATGGGCATAGAACAAATCTTCGCGATCGGTAGAGTTTCTGCGGATTTTAGCATCAAAATTAATACCACCACCCTGTAAACCACCGGCTTCCAGAATGATCAACATCGACTCTGTGATTTCATTGATGTCGTTTGGAAACTGATCGGTATCCCAGCCATTCTGATAGTCGCCGCGATTTGCGTCTATAGATCCCAGCATGCCTGCATCAGCAGCAACCTGAAGTTCATGCTGGAAGGTATGTCCTGCCAAAGTAGCATGATTCACCTCCAGGTTTAATTTAAAGTCGTTGGCTAAATCGTAACGCTGTAAAAATCCAAGAACCGTAGCTGCATCGTAATCATACTGGTGTTTGGTAGGCTCACATGGTTTAGGCTCGATAAAGAAAGTACCTTTAAATCCATTTTTACGGGCATAGTCTTTAGCGGTATGTAAAAACTTAGCCAAATGCTCCTGTTCCCGTTTCATATTGGTATTGAGCAAGCTCATGTAACCTTCACGGCCACCCCAGAACACGTAGTTTTCGCCACCTAAGGCAATGGTCGCATCCAAAGCAGCTTTCACTTGTGCAGCGCCATGGGCAAGCACATGAAAATCAGGATTGGTTGAAGCACCATTCATATATTTGCGGTCAGAGAACAGATTTGCGGTCCCCCACAATAGCTTAATACCGGTTGCAGCTTGCTTAGCCTTAGCATAATCAACCATCACCTGCATGCGACGCTCGTTTTCAGCAACATCCTGACCATGTTCTACGACGTCAACATCATGAAAACAATAGTAAGGAAGGTTCATTTTGCTTAAGAATTCGAAAGCAGCATCCATTTTATCTTTCGCTCTTTCAATCGGATCGCTTTTTACATCCCATGGAAAAAGGTGTGTTGGCCCACCAAAAGGATCTGCTCCATTGCCGCAGAAAGAATGCCAGTAAGCACCTGCAAAGCGCAAGTGATCTTCCATGGTTTTACCAGCAATTACCCTTTTGGCATCGTACCATCTGAAAGCTAAAGGATTATCACTTTCCAATCCTTCATAAGCGATCTTTCCAATACCTTTAAAGTATTCATTTTCGAAGTTTAACGTTGACATATTGCTTTAATTTAATGTTGATTTTAGGATTCTTGTTGATTTAAATGTTGTTCCAGTAAGCCTTTCCATTCCTGATAAGCATTTTCCAGATGTTGATTTTCGGGGTTGATCACCTGCAATGGTTTTCTATTGGTAAATGCTTCGGCAGCTGATTTAAAAATACCAGCGCCGATACCTGCTCCCAATGCAGCACCATAACTACCATCATTGTCGTGCAGCTCAACCGGCACCTGTGTGATGTTGACAAAGGAGCTGCTAAATACTTCGCTCAGGAAAAGATTAGATTTACCAGCGCGTATAATTGCAGGCTTCATTCCGTTTTCTTTTAAAATATCCAGGCCATAACGGAATGAAAAGGCAATACCCTCCTGTACTGCTCTGAATAGGTGTGCATCACGGTGCAGATTTAAATCAATTCCATTTAAATGGGCACCGACAATTTTATTATTGAGCATCCGTTCCGCGCCATTACCAAAAGGCAATACGCGCAAACCCTCACTTCCCGGCGCTATACCCTGCGCAGCAACATTCATTTCAGGATAAGTCAAATTGGAGGCAAACCTGTTTTTAGTCCAGCGGTTCATGCTTCCGGTACCATTGATACACAATAGTACACCCAGACGCTGCTGATCCACGCTATGGTTTACATGTGCAAAAGTATTTACCCTGGATTGCGGATCACAAAGCAACTGATCGGTAACGCCATAAATCACGCCCGATGTTCCGGCAGTTGCAGCAACCTCACCAGGTTCGGTTACATTTAAAGACAGGGCGTTGTTAGGCTGATCTCCGGATTTATAAGCGACCGGAATGCCCGGTTTCAGTCCCAATTGTGCCGCAATTTCGTTCGTAACCAGGCCATGCGTAGAGAAAACTGGTTTTAACTCAGGAATCAATTGCTCGTCAAAGCCAAAATAATCCATAACTGCAGTAGAAATCTGGTTTAGCTTGAAATCCCAGAAAATTCCTTCTGATAAAGCCGATATGCTGGTACTGGAACTGCCCGTCAATTTCAAGGCAATGTAATCTCCTGGCAACATAGCCTGGTGTACCTTGGCGTAAATTTCCGGCTCATGCTCTTTGACCCAAGCCAGCTTTGCTGCCGTAAAATTACCTGGTGAGTTGAGCAAATGCTCCAGTGCATAGGCTCGACCAATCTTTTCAAAGGCTTTGTTGCCAATTTCAACTGCCCTGCTATCGCACCAGATGATGCTGTT
>Ga0116227_10013624_pt1 | contig 12696 bp, 12 predicted proteins | sample S1TSphgellanicum_FD_89693 | JGI IMG/M metagenome (GOLD analysis project Ga0116227, IMG submission 89693) | Host-associated microbial communities from peat moss isolated from Minnesota, USA - S1T2_Fb - Sphagnum magellanicum MG | ecosystem: Host-associated > Plants > Peat moss > Unclassified... | reverse complement strand
TTTTTTAATTAATTATTCGTCTTGTCACTGTGGAAGCCAACCCAACCCTAGGCCCTAGGCTAGGGTAATGCCCTCACAAAGAGTTTTGCACAAGGTGTGCAGTCAGTTTGCAGGGAGGGGGGTGCACTCATGGTCATGGGTCATCCTTGAGCAGAGTCCACAAAAGCTGCTCACTCTAGTGTGATGTGTGCTCACTCTTCTTTGCAGTACCTATTTTGGTCTGTACAAACATTTAAAACCCACCACTTCCTGACACAGAGAAATGGGAGACACATGCACCAGAAGAACATGGGCTCTATTTGGCTTGGAATGAACCTTGAGATCAATTCCATGGGAGTGAGTGAAGGTAAATGAATTTTCTTAGTGCATTTGGAAGGTGCGTAATAAATGTAATTAGATCCCTCTCAAAAAAGAGGAGGGATTTATGCCGTCCCCTTTAACAGTGGGAGTGATCTTACACCTACTTAAAGGTGTAAGATCCTTCTCATTTAAGGAATAGGCATAAGGACCCTCCCCCTCCTCCGCCTTGGAGACCTACCTATATTTAGGTTCATGATTACCTTTGCCTCTCCCTTTATGGTGAGTAAAGCCCACAGGTGTGAGACAATCCAAAATGTGGGGCCGAATACATGCGGCTTTTTGCCTTGTCCTAGGCCCTTACTTCAGGAATGCCCTCGCCTAATGATCCACCCAGGAAGTGCCTAGATCTTGATGTGGATAATTAATTATTTTTATTTAAAAAACTGGTGAAAAAACCCTTTAAATCACAAATTTTCATGCTTTTTTCACTGTCTGTAAAACAAATTCACCAAATCGCAAGAATTCACCTCAAAAAAACCCATTGATTAACGAGCATCATCTCTTCTTAAGGCAGTATCACTATATATCAAGTCTTCACCTATGTTAGCAGATCCACCCATCTACCCACACCCAATATGTGAGATGCTTTGAGAAGGGTTTTTTTTTTTTAAAGAATAAAATTGTAATACAGTAAAATTCCAGAAACTTCCCCATAAATTTTAATTTATTAAAATTCAATTTACACTAGAAAAAAAATCATTTTTTTCTCAATGTTTTGGGTCAAAAATCAACAAGATTTTTCCCCAAGAAAAAAACACTGGCTATGAGTGTCGATCACATACAAAACAGTGTGCAAATCATTTCCACTGCTTAACCTGTAGGGATGAAGTCCCCAACAATGTAGAGTAAGAATGCCACCATATGATCCAATCATTATGACCAGCCAACAAAATCCAATGATATTTCTTGTTGGAGCCTTTTTGAGGACGTTGCATGATGTGTATATTTACAAGTCCAAACTCAATTTCACACTATTTAAAGCTTGAACATCATCCAAGTTACTGTTTACAGATCATTATATTGCTGTCCATTGACATACATTCTCGAAATACACCAAGTTCCTCAGCTTCCTCAAGTAGCAAAATTTCGATCCCAGTGGGCTGTTGTTGATTATGAGCTATATGGTTTTCATAATTGGCAAGTTTAGTAAAGGCAGCAAAGTTTATGCAATCAATCTTTTTTACAAACACACAAAGCAGTGAAAATTATTGTGAAGTCTTTTGCAGAGAGTCCTAATTAGATTCGCTATTCATAATTTCAGCGTGCTAAAGCTGCCAAGAAAGATTTAACAAAACACAACACACATCCTTCAACATCACAACACAAATCTGAACACAATAAAATCCCACCCAACACTAGTGGACACTGAAAAAAATCTCATCCCAATCTGAACACTCAATCAAAAAGGCCTCAACTTTTTTGCAGGTTTTATGCATTTATGTAAAGTGTCTGAACTCTGAACAGACAAACAGATCAGGTCAGTGAAACCCCACAATTGTTTTGCAAGTTCTGAAACCATATGCCCTGAGTGTTGCTAGCACTCCTGTATAGAAGAATACCATGCAGGTTGGCTTTCACATTAGTACCATTGATGTTAAATAATTGTTCTCAGATAGCCAGCCATGCCCTGCAGCAATCCTAGTTGGGGGGGAGGGCGGGGCGAGGTCCACAGTCCACACAAGCACAATGACAGAGTAGGACAGAGGTGTAATAAGTGAGCTATATTTTCTGTAGACAAATAGAGTAGTCATCTCTGTGAAGTCATCCTGTCTTTTGGGTATGCCTAGTTTACCCCCTATATGCATTATTCAGTCAAAAAGGGCTTTCTCTAGGGGATTTCAAATAGATGTGGGTGATAGAAATCTAACAAATACTTTTCAATTTCTTTTTTGGGTTGGAGTTGCACAGGGGGTTTTTCAGAGCTTTCATATGGTTTTGCTGATCACTAACTTTCATATGGATTTGAGTGAGGCTTTGATCAAACAAGTGTATGCATCCGGGCTGTGATTGGTGATCTTGGCCGCTCGCACTTACAATTGCACCCAAGTAAGGTGAGTATATTGATGAAACCTTCATATATATTTATATATACTAATATTGGTCCTTGTATCAAAGAACCGGCTTGCTTGGTAGGGACCTGGGGCAATAGTTGCTTCATATCATGGTCATATAAATTTCAATTCTAGGTATGGTCTACTGTTGCTCGGTTCTTACTTTTCAAGAGAACCTCCAGTTCGATTCTAGACCCAATTCTTCACATTTCAAGACCCCCCACATTCCTTGTCCTTTAAAATAAATTCTTAGGCAAGTCTAGTTCCATACTTGATCCAGTTCTACTTGCCAAGGAGCCATGCCAATGAGCAAGGACATGTTGGATAACATGCTAGGCAGTGGCAACATGTCAACATAAAGCAATCGGAGAAAATTTGTAGTGTATGTGGAGGGCACCTTATAAGCATGAATTTCCCTCCTAGAAATTGAGGGGGATATTATGCCTACTCCTCAAGGGTGGGAGGGAAATTATGCCTCCTTATAGGTGTAAGGACCCTCCCCCTATTGAAGAGTAGGCATAAGAACCCTCCCATTCATACACCTCATGATCTACATAGGTTTGGTTCATGATAAATTTTGCCTCGCGCTTTAAGATAGGTAAAGCCCATGGGTGGGGCACATTCCCACAATGCAAGGCCAGATTCAACTATCACCTCATCCTAGGCCCCTTATTTTGAGAATGCCCCCACCCGACTTTACCCAACACAAAGGACCAAGGTTTGGTAAGACCAAGCAAGTTGGCTAATATAGGTTAACAAGCCAATGTAGGGTCAGAAAAGTCAAGACATGTCTACAAGGGAATAGGTTGACAAGTTAAGCTTGAATTAATTGAAGCTTTTATGGACTTGAGGGTTGAAGTGAAGCTTGGAAAGTTGTTGTAGATTTGCCCACAATTAAGAATTTTTTTGAAAAACTCCTCAGTGAAAGGAGTGGCTAATGCTTACAAAGTCATCACAACCAAGGCAAAGGACTTTGAGGAGGCAATGCCAGTTGTTGAAGTAAGAGTTGGAAGGTTGGGAGTGAAAGATTTATTACTGGGTGCAACATCATCTTAATTGAAAAAGAAGCTCAAAGGTTCAGGAGACCTCAACTAGCTCATTTCTTTCATGGTACATATTGTTAACTAGCATAAGGTGTACCCCGCTAAATTAATTCAAAACTTGAAAATAGACACTGTGGGATATTTATAAAAAATCTTCACAACTATTTTGAATATGGAGGATGGACAAGAATCATACTCTGTGTTATTGGGAAGATTGTGGTTCAAACAAGCAAAAGTTCACCACGATCAGGTAATAATACCCTTACTATCGGTTCTAAGGATTTAGTTGTTACCCTTAGTACTATCAAAAACTCAAATTGATTTCATCACAACAACCTAAACACCTTGATGATGGATACAATTAGAAAAAAGGTTTGTCAAACAAGGATAAAGAAAAGTAGCTATGCTTGAGCTATGGCCAATTGGAAAAGTAGTTCCAAAGGAACCTATGTTTCTACCATATGTGTTTTGTGGCATGGTACAAACTAATGAGGGCATAGACTACCCAATGCATTTCTATTGGCATGAATTTGGAATGGTATTGGTTTTTAATGAAGTTGTTGACATCACAATCAAGAACAAGGATGTTATTTGGGTGAATAGATGAGCATGAGCATGACCAAATGAGCATGAATAGATAGGAATATTTTTTAATATCCAAGAGAATATTCCTTAACAGGCTCACTTGATGTAGATCAAATATTCTTTAACACATCCCAAAGTGTCGTCACATCAAGAAAATATTTGAACATTCCCTAACACATAAGCCACATCACAATGTACAAGTGAACTACTTGCATAATAAAAAAAAAAATTCTAGGCTTTAGAATGAGCTTGAATGAAAGGGGAACAACACAACAAATAAGACTTCATTCTTATAACAAAAGCCTTGAATAACATTAAACATATATGTGTCAACAAAGTTGTTCTAAAAACATGCTTCAATATGTATTTAAGAAATAAATCTAAATGACATAGAGTGATCATTACAAAAGATTGACAAATGTCATCACATGCAAAATCTTACTTTGAACAAAATGTAACATGACTAAAATCAAAAAAATCTAATGGTGAACACTTGTTATGATAAAATCTATTCCAACCTCAATTTAAAAACTTGCACATATTACATTGTTGGAGAATTATTTAGACTAACAACAAGATTTTGTAATTTAATGAGTGTAGGGGACCTTGTAAAGGAGGTGAATTATGACCACTACAACACCATTCAAAAGAATTGTCATCTTTAATACATGAGATCCCATTAAAAAATCAAATCATTAAATGAACTTCTTAGAAGTGCCATTATTTGAACGTTTTCTATCCACAATAAATCCATTAAGATCAATAAATACACTATAATGTTGTGGGGAAAATTTGAAAATTGAACACATTTGATTCAAACATTCAATAAATCCATCATAAAACAAAGCTAGTAAAAAAAAAGATATTATTTGAACACCTTTATTATTCGAGAACCAAATGGAGTAATAATGGGATAGTTCATTTAGTTTATCTAACTTCAATAATTGTGAAACAGTTGAAAGAGGTAAAAATGTGTTAGATAGCAATGTTGATCCTTTTTTACGAATGTCTTGGATATGTAAGGATAAAATATCTTTCAATTGATCAAACTCCAATAATTTTGAAATGGTTAATGATGATAAAATGTTTTGAACAAAAGTGCACAATGTAACAATCTATATCATGTACTTAGTTCATTCTAGACTTTTGAAAGGTCCAAAATTAACAAATGACCACTTGGAGATTGGAAATTTGGAAAATAACCTTGATTTAGGGGCCACCATATGATGCAACAATAGATATTAATAATGTTTTGTTTCAAATTCAATAGAAAACCTAATCCTCACCACCAAGTTAAAAAGTCCAAAATTAATTAAATACATGTTATATGATATATTAAATCCTTTTATTATTAGCTCCATAGGGGTAAACAAAGCTATCACAACCCCCAATAAAATAGAAAAACTTCCACCACCTCATTAGTGAATCTAGGTTAATACTTTTTGCATGTATAAAAAGAGTTTTGCATCAACAATGCACAACCTATATATTTTACAATTTTAGCTCTTTGAAATAGGCATCACGAGAGCACTACAACCATGTCCAAAGGTAGTGAACAATGTTTTTGTAGAACTCTAGTAGACCTACCCTTGTATCCACCTATAAATCCAAATGAGTTGGCAAGGGTAGATGCAAAATACAAACTAAAATTTGGACAGTAAGCTTTAAACAATAGGTTGTAAAACTACAAAATATATGCAAATATCATTCATATGTTTATTACAAATTTTTTAAATAGCTTGCAATAGGCTCCTGTAGATAATCCATGGCTGAAATGGCTAACCAATTAAAAATATAAAACACATTTCTAAGAGTAATCAAATTATCTTATGAGGATCGAAAACAAAATAACCTATGGTCTTGAAGTCACGATGTGTAAGAAATGGCCAAAAAACCATGTGGATTTAAAATATGACACATATGAAACACTTGTTTTAGTCCATAGCAAAGAGCAAAATGCATTGGTGTCAAATGTGAGAGGACCTGGGGAGGTGCAAAAGGAGTCCAATCTAACATATTCAAAAGGGCCTTCAAAATAGTTTGTAAACAAAAAGGAAAGTGCATCAAATGACATCCACAATTCTTATAACAATATCAATGACAAAATGTCATTAACCAAAAAAAATAGCTTCCTTGAATACATTCATAGAAAAGACCATTGATGACAATGATGACACAAAATAATGCAAGTTTCATCACATAATTATATAAGATTGAAAATTTTAAAAGGCACGGAAAATGTAGGAAGTCCATTATTTTGTTTTTTACTTGAAGAGAATGACTAATCTAAATGAGTAAAGTTTTTCTTCATGAAGACAAAAAGAAGGGTAGTTGCATTTCTAACATCAATTTGTTGAAAAGGAGATCAATGTATTAGTTGGGATTACATAGAAATAGATCATGTCACCCAATGACAAGGAATACAATATTAGAAAATTTGGGAAGCTCAAACACAAGGATGGGAGTATCAATTATGGAAAAGACTATACAGAAACAAAACATGGCAAGTTCTTCAATTCACCACAAAGGCTTAATCTAGGCTTTAAATGAATGTGAAAAAAACCACAATTCCAAGTTTCTCATTTAGGATGTGTCATGGAACATTCATGCAAAATAGCTTGATTGCATTATTTTGTGTGGGACTCATTGTTTTGAAATGTGAAAAATAAAGATTTGAAATATGCATGGTAGATTGATCCTTGGATCTTTCATTGAAAGGGAAGGTTGTATAAAGAGGCCTAATGAATAGAAGTTGAAAGAATAGGATTGTGAATGTAAGACTTGAGCTTGTAGGCAAGAGCAAAAAACTTATTGCATTATGAAGATTTAGATGTCAAAATGAACCAAATTAAAATGTTTTGATTAAATGATATTTAAAGGCCTTGAATGTATTCTATGATGATAGAACATTGAAATGTAAAAATTCCTTCATATGGAATCTAGGATTTGCAAAATAAAATTTGAAAAATGTAAAATGGTTTATTAATTAAATTTGCCCACACAAGTGTTGGAATTGCCCAACACAAGAATATAAGTGGCAAGGGCATATATTCAAGAAGGAAATTAATTTTTAGGACCCTAAACACTTTAATCATATTTAATGAAAATGGATAGATATTTATACTTTATTCAAACCTAAAATTTTGATCTTTAATTCCTTAGTTTTAAATTTGTACCTTATTTGAAATATGTACAAAATATAGAAAAGCGAACTAAATTTTAATCTCTAAATTGTACCTAAATTTATAAACTTTCATAACCTTTAATATGTATTTCAATTTGATTAAAATGTAGACATCTGTGAATTATTAAAACCTTATAATTTCCACAAAATTTTGCAATCTATAAAATAAATTTTTAATAAATAATTTATAAATTAAGTTACAAAATTATATCGAAGATTTTTTAATATAGAATAAGGCACATTATCTTTCATTTGTACCAAAATCTAAGCCTAAAAATTAAATGTGTAAATGTGTAAATCTATTCCATTAATCCGATCCAAAAAATTGACATCAATTTGTACCTTTAAACATTTAGATCTATAAATTAATATTCTGGAGTCTAAATTTTTGAGTGTGAGTTTGGGTCCTCTTTTGGCATAAATTGAAGTTCAAGTTTGTAAGACATTTTTGGAAATTCGAGCTTGAATTCCAGTCCAAGAGAGGTTTTGAGCTCACATTTGGGTTTTTTTAAGAGACCATTGTCAAATTATTTTTGGCACTGAAAATAGTTCAACTACTCTAAAAAATTTGGATTCAAGTTCAAATTTGAGCTTTTTGTTTGAGCTCAGATATGAGGTCTAATTCAAATTTTTGTTTCCATTTCAAAAAGCCTAAGGCTAAATTTGATTTGAAGCTCAAGTTCAAGCTTCAAACCAAATGCAAATTTAGTTTTTTTTTTCCTTGTGGATTGAAAGCAAGCAAGAGAGAAAGAAAAAAGGAAGGAAGGAGTTGGGAAGCTTACCTTGGAGCTGGAACTTTCCTCTTGGATGGTCTCTAACACCTTTGAGGTCTCCCTGCCTTTTGCTTCTTCTTACACAAACAAGTTCACAATGAAAATGAATTATACTCACAAATACTACATATATACTCCCAAGCCCTTAAGGCTGCTAATTGAAAATGAAGTAAAACGTTAATTTTTTGTTTATCATATTGAGTGCAAAAAGCTTGTTTTGTTCTATGTTGGCCTTATCATCCTCAAATTCTTGGCCATAATCCTCTTTAATTACTTCCTAATATGCAAAAAAGATGCATAGGGTGTTATTATAAAAAATTATTCATGAAAATTATAGTTCTTCCAATATTGAAATATCAAGATCCAATCTTCTTTTGCAAAAATTAAATCATCTATACCTCCTCATTTGCCTCCCTCTCTTTAAAGTGATCTTTAGAAAAATCAATCTACCTTCCCTCCTTAGATTCTTTGACTTCCTTCATATATCAATTCAATAATGATTCATTAGCACATAACACAATTGCATTTTTGTTTCTCAACAACATTTCATAGTCAAAAAGTTCTATCATTTGTTGTTTCCAAATCCTCAAAAGGCATCTCTGAATCCTTAAAGAGCATCTTTGAATCCTTTTTGGTGCTAGTGTGGTTGTCTACTATAATGTTTTATAGGTGTCCAATTGTGTTTTTGCCTTTTTATTTTCTATGGAGCTTGTTTTGTTGTTCCATTTAACTTTTGCATTTGGGAAATGAAGCTTATTTTTAAGGTATTTATATTTTCGTGTCTACAATGTAAAAGATGTTATGGTGGCACTTGTGGGCATTTCGCAACATCTAGCTCTATGGTTACCTAAAAGGAATTCAAACAACATGTTTCATCTTTGTGTCAAAGGTGTTGATTGGCTTTTATATCTTTTAGAGTTTGCCTACCAAAATATAATGCCTTATTCATAAATGATTAAGTTAAAAGTACATCAACCTTTGTTTAACCTTCATGCATTAACAATCATAATGGATTTGAATGTTCCACATAATTTTGTACATTTCAAATGTAATTTTAATATCTTTTAGATATAATCAAATTTTATTGTAGGCAAGATTTTTTCCAATTGTTCATGGTGTCCACCATTAGATCTTTTGTCAATTTTGAAATTGCCATTAATCCTATGAGTTGGAAATAGATTTAATGTTACATTTCTTAATTGGCACATGTGTTTTTTATTGCCATCTTATTCAATTTCCATCCTTAATCCCACTTTACACAAGGGGTCAAGGCCAATGTTCAATTCAAATCAAACATTCCTATTGGTGCAAAAGTTGAAATAATCCCCGAGGGCTTTACACTAGGAGTCAAGGCTAAAACAGAAAAAATCATTTTAATCTATTGCAATTTCCAAAATGGCACTTTGGTCAAGTTGGACATTGGGGCCAAAAAACCATATGGGGGGTTCTTTTAACCAAAATTCTTCGTAAAAAAAGTTGTGGTTTCTTGTAGTGATAGATTTGCATCAACAATTTAATCAAGTCAAATCATAAGGGATGTTTAACATTCATCATATGACATAATCTCTTAGTGGATAATATGATGTATGGTCTTGCCTAGGAAACTTTGTGCATATCTAGACATGATACTTTCATATATTAAAATAGTCTTCCAACATAATATGATAATCAAAATATGAATAATTGTACATGTTTTTAGCATTTTTAACATACACATTCATCAAGTTGGAACTTGGCCATGCTAAATTACCATTTTGTAATTACCATCCTTCATTTTAGTTTACAAGGATTAGAACCTTGGTTGTTGGGTTACTTCCACCATCAATGAATTGTTAGTAAATGTGTAAACTTGCTTTCACAAAATCAACTATGGAAAGTACTTTTGTCACCTTTTGTCCACCTCATTTTCTTTATAAATTCCAAAGTTCATTTTGGAAGTTACATTACTCTTTCCTTCATTATTGTACTTTAACCCAAAAGGATTGTTCTTGACCAACACAATTTTATAAACCCACTAACAACCCATTAATGTTAGAAAAAAATATTTTGAAATTCATTAATTGCTTACAATTAGATGTTATATTTCCAGCAACTATTCGTTCCATAAAACATTGGTCTGTGTCTAAAGTTTTGTTAAAATTCGACATTGACCCTTTGTACTATGGCCTTTTTTTACACTTTGCTTGACATTAGTCCTTATTTTGTTTTCTAGATAATAAATATTTACCAATTGGCCCAACGATTGGATTTATTTTCCCATGGCACTTTTCCCATCAAGATTTTTAAAAATCTAAAATCTGAAATAAATCAATAGCTTCATTTTTTTAGGGTAGTGAATAAATCATCTTTCAATCAATACTCAACAATTCTTTTGAAGGTTATTTTACAATTGGAGATTTAGCTTTGACTCTTGTTTGCTTATTAATGTTTCCCCCCAAATTCAATTTTGCAAACCCCAATCTTCATAATAATTTGCATTATACTTCAAAGTTTATTGCATTTCTAGCTTGTGTAATTCATATGTTTTCCCCATAACTTGTTTGAATTCCAACAAAAACGTGGATTACTTGGCCACTTTTTGTGCTAAAAGACAACCTAAACTAACCATCTTAGTATATGAATATGATATAATTACCATCTTTAAGCAATGTTTGTGTGCTATGTTTGGGTTCCAACAATTTTTTTGCATATCTCCAAGGATGTAACATATGATGCAAACAAGAAGGTTTCAAGTTTGATGTACCAAATGCCAACCATTATAGCACAAGGAAAGCAATGGGTGGTGAACTTTTGATGATACAGGGTCGTTGGCGACAATGTGCTTACTCATTCGCAAGATACCATATTGATGCCAAGAACTGTTGCATCTATGGTCAAAGCAAAGATTGTGGATGGGTATAAGAAACAAGAAACTAAAGGTATTGGTACCCACCTTCAACTCTTAGACATTCTTCCATTGTTTGTGTTCATTGATTTGTTTAATTTGTTGTCAAGAGATGAAATGCCAACCTAGCTATAAAGTATCATGACATCATGTCAAGGCCATGGTTTGGCTATTCTTTTGCAACTAGCATTCTCTTAACCGACATTGCACCTCTCCATGTTGCTCACGAATGTTCAATTGGTAGTTGATTGCCTCCACACAAATGTCATTGACACAACATATTTTTAACAAATTATGGAATTTGGACTATGAGGAGATTGTTATTCAAAATGTCTTTTTCCTTGTGATGACATTCAATGGAGACATTTTGTTCAAGCTACCTCTCATGTCCAAAAGCAATTATTACTCATCACAATGCAAGGCATGGACATAAATTATGATGGCCATGTTTGGTCCAAGGTGATCATAACTAATATCAAAAATAGTTTTGGCTTGAGCTTCAAGAAGGCTTGTTGCTTGGGTCATTTGCATTATGTAAGATGATTGTGATTTTTTTGTTCGTTCGAATGTTTGCAACAAGATTTCTTGGAATGGAAAATTAGACCCACATTTTGGTCAAAAGGTAGATGGTGATGGGTCGTCATGTTTCCTCCTTCATATGCAAATTCAACAATTTCCATTTTGCATCAACAATTGCAAAGGTTAAATTTATTACATTGTCCAAAGACTTTAATCCATTTCAAGAGCAACAACCTTGGTGTGCATCTCCATCTTGTTGCAAATGGTAAATGTAAAAAGGTTGTGGAAGAAATTAAAATGTTGATTGAGAAGGAGGTCAATCAAACACCTGATGTGAAAACATTGGCAATTGCCTTTAACACAAAAAAATCTCTCTTGGTTAAGCATTTGTTCAATGATAGTAGTGAAGGTAGTTTCAATTTTTTAAAAGGTGAACAACTATAATGCATCCATGACAAGTTTGTTGAATTGAGCTTTCTAAATATTCGTAACCTTGTTACATCGTTCAAACATCATTTGAAGGGAGGCTACATTAACAACATCCTTGAATTGAAATCCATGAATGACTACCATTACATCTATGAATGTTGATTTCTAAGGAATTTTTTTGGTTAGAAGGTTTTCATTTTCAAAATGCCGATTGACGAGGTTGGGAACAAAATAGGCCTAGTTGCATGTAAATGTAGCTTGGGGAGATTTGGAGAATTCTTGAATCATGTTTAACCATATCAAGCATTTCACCCACAATACAACAATGGCTTGCCATGTACATGATTTGATTTATTACAAAATCATGAACATTAATGTTTGGGATATGTAATTTGAAGACATTGAAATGCAACAAATCATGTGGACAAAGTTCAATGACACAATGGTCAAACACATGTATCCTAAACCAAACTTGAAGGGAGTCATGGTGAATAACATGCAAGCAAATTGGAATGCTATCAAAATCATTTATGGTTTTAGGGATGCAAATGTTAAGTTGGTTAACAAAGAGTGTACATGTTAGTTCCATTAGATTCAATCACTTGAAAAGCATACCAAATAACTAATCAAACTTGAGCTACAAGATCAACATAAGACATTCTACTACTAGTATAAAAATGCCAAGTCTTTAGAAGAGGCACACATTTGATTAATGCAATGGACCTTAAGAAATTTATACATGAGCCATGAACCCCCCCCCATTGTCTCACATCAAAATGCCAAAAGTTAACCTAATTGTTAAATTATTGAAATAAAATTTGAGATGATAATAATGTATAACTAAACAAAAACCAACAACAATAAAACA
>Ga0116227_10013623_pt1 | contig 12698 bp, 10 predicted proteins | sample S1TSphgellanicum_FD_89693 | JGI IMG/M metagenome (GOLD analysis project Ga0116227, IMG submission 89693) | Host-associated microbial communities from peat moss isolated from Minnesota, USA - S1T2_Fb - Sphagnum magellanicum MG | ecosystem: Host-associated > Plants > Peat moss > Unclassified... | reverse complement strand
TTGCCCCGCTTGGCGCGCTCGTGCTGATCGATCTCGACAATTTCAAACAGATCAACGACCGATTCGGCCATGCTGCCGGCGATGCCTGCCTGCGGACGGCCGGGGAACGGCTCGCATCGGCGTTTGCCGATGCGCCGCTCGTCGCGCGCATTGGCGGGGACGAATTTGCCGCGCTGACGGGCACGCGCCTTACTCGGCGCGCGCTCCAAGCTCGGGTCTCCCGAATTTTGATCGACCTCGCCCGGCCGATCGTGTGGCGCGGTCACCGTCTGGTCCTTGGCGCTTCGGCGGGCATAGCGCAGGTGGACACCCCCTGTTGTTACAGTGCCGAGGCGTTGTTCCTGATCGCGGACAAGGCGCTCTATTCCGCAAAAACGGCAGGCCGCGGCGTGGTGGTCATGGGTGATGCGCCGGGACGAACTTTCCGGCCGGCTTCCAACCGCTGATCCCCGCATCCGGGAATACGGCGGTTCGGGCGTCGGGCATCAATCCGACGGACGCCTTGGCAACGTCAGGACAAAACGCGCGCCGGGGCCCGCCGCAACGACCAGATCGCCGCCCATCGCTCGCGCCAGCCGGCGCGAAATATAGAGCCCAAGCCCGCTGCCGCCATCGCCGGTGCGGCCCAGACGTTCGAACTTTTCGAACACCCGCGCAGCCTGGTCTTCGCTCAGCCCCTCGCCCTCATCGCACACCGCGACCCATGCGAATGCATCGGTGACCGCCGTCTCGATGGTGACTGTCGAATGCGCCGGGCTGTAACGGATGGCATTGGTCAGCAGGTTGAGCAGGATTTGCAGCACCCGGCGAAATTCACCGACTGCCGGGACATCTGTCGCATCGGGCGGGATCACCAGCGCAATGCCGCGTTCCTGTGCGCGCATGGCCAGGATGCCGGCGGCGCGGCGCGCGCAATCGGCCAGATCGATACGGTCGGGCGCGGGCGCGAAATCGGGCGCTTCGACCGCGTCGAGATCGGCCAAATCTTCGACCAACGCCAGCAGATGGCGGCCAGCCTCGGCAATATCGGCGGCATAGCCGGCATATTCGTCGGCGATCGGCCCGGCCAGACGCGTGCGGATGGTTTCGGCATTGGCGATGATCCGGTTGATCGGCTGGCGCAAGGCCGGCGCAAGATCGCGCCCGATCAGGCGGTTGCCAGGCGTGATCGCCGGCTCCGGCGCGGCTGCCGCCGGCGGCTCGGCCAAGGTATCGGCCATGACCAGCAGGTCAAACCCGGCGTCGCCAAGCGGCAACAACCGCGCGCGCCAGATCCGCTCCGAACCGGCAATGCGAAACGTGACATCATCGAGCAGCCGCCAGTGCAGCGGTTGGCGATGCGCGACATTGATCAGATCGACCGCCGCGCTCCATGCCCGACCATCGCTTTGCCAGCGGTCGGCCAGCGCCGCCAGCGCGGGCGCATCGGCGGCGATGTCGCCATCATCGCCGCGCAGATCGACCGCCAGAACGCGCTGATCGGCATCGAGCACGGCATGCAGCGCGGCAATCTGGTACAGCACCGCGTCGACTGGCCCGGCATCAACCGCGTGATCGCCGATCAGCCGCCAATGGCTGAGCGCAATGCGCGTGCCGCTGCCATCGGGCGCGACATGCGCCAGAAAGGCAATCGCCTTGCCCTCATCGACCGCGCCAAGCATGCGCAGTTGCGCCACGCCCGATACGCGCGTCTGGCGCACCAGCGTCAGCAGACACGGCACCGCGAGCGTCCCTTGCAGATCGCCGCCGCACCGCAATTGCAACCCGGCGAGCGCCGGATCGGCCTCGATCAGGCGATCCGCCCCGTCGCAAAGACCATGCACTGCGCCGTCGCGGCTCATGCCGGGTGCCCCGACAACAGCCGTTCCGCCGCGTGTGCATCGGCGGCGAGCATGACCAGCCCAGCTTCGGCATCGGGCCGGATCGCGAGCAATTGGCCCGCAGCCTCGTCCCGGTTCAGCCCGGCGGCACGCAGCAGCAGCGCCAGGCGAATCGCGTCATCTTCGGCGCTCGCCAGCACGACCGCTTCGCGCGAAAAGCCCGATGCCAGCGCCAGCGCGCTGAAAAACAACGGCACGCCGGCATCATCGATGCGCAGCGCCAGCGCCATGTCATCACCCAATCCCGCCAGCACGCGGCGCAACAGCGCCAGCCGCCCGCGCGCTTCGTCGTGTGGCGCAGGCAAAGGTTGCAAATCGGCGGCGCCGTGGTCGGCGCGCGCCGCATCGCGGATCGCATGGGCCAGATGCTGCAGATCAGCCGGCAGTTCGCCCAGCGGCAGCCGCATGCGGCGCAAGGCTTTGCCCAGCCGGGTCTGTGCCGCCAGCAAGGCGGTTGTCAGCGCCGCGACATCGTCGCCCACGGCCGCAGCATCGAGCCGGCGCCGCACCAGCGGCGGCAGAACCGGATCAATCGCGCGCCGCGCCGACAATGCCGCCGCCAACTGCGTTTCGACCGCCAGCGCATGCAAATGCAACAAAATGGCGCGATTGGCGGCAAGCAGGTCACGCACCGGATCGGCCAGCGCAGTATCGGCGCCGACCAGTTGCGCGGCCAGATCGCACGCCATCGCCCGCACCCGGATGACCGTCCGGTCATCGAGCAGCCGGCTTGGCCCGAGTGCCACCTGGCGTTCGAGCACCGCGCCACATGCCGCCAGCCGATGATCCGCAGCGGCCAGCGCCCTGCCCCGGTCGTCCGCGTCGTCGGTGAAAGCCGCCTGTACCATGTGACAACCCTAGTCGGGCCTGGTTAAATCGGGGTTAGCCGGCGAAGTCTTTGTGATTGCCCATACGAGCAGCGCCACCACGGCGGCGCGCAGGCAAATATCGAATGGCAACAATGCGCTGCACACCGCAAATCCGAGCCCGGCCAGCAACCGGTCGCGCAGCCACCAGGTCACCCGGCCGGTGCGCACCACGCGCGGCAGAAAATGCAGCAGCAGCATCAGCACCAGCGGCGCAAACCACGCGAAAGCAAACGACAACGTGGCCGTTTGCGGAATCTCGCTGCGCCACGCCGCCAGTGTGACAAAGGCGGCATCGATCGCCAGCTCGAACCACGCGCCGGTCGGCGCCTGCTTTCCGGTTTCAAGCAGCGATTCCCGCTCGATCCGGGCCATCATCTGCGCCACCCGCGCCAGCGTCCAGGCCAGTGCCAACAGCACAAACCCCGGCGTGCGCCAGCCGAACCAGCCCGATCCGACCGCCAGCAACAGCGCGACCACCCCGCCCAGCGCGACGACCCACGGCCGCGTGCCGGCGTGGAGCAGCGCCGGTCCGGCCTGATGCACGGTCCGTGCGGCGATCCAGTCGCCCGGGCTGCGCACATGGCCGGTGGCGGTGTGCAAACGCAGCCACACCGGCTCAAACGCGTGCGCCTGATCCTCGCTGCGCACCAGAGTCCAGCGTCCGTCGTTCAGCACCGCCTGCGGCAAGAGATGCAGCGGCATACGGCCCTGCACAGCCAGCCGCAACAACGCGGCATGGGTGTTCCATTCCGGCGGCAGATCGCCCAGCCCGGCAACCAGTCGCCCGGGCAACCGCATCGCGCCGGCATAAGCATGGTTGATATCGATCCGTTCGAACCCGGCGGCCATGCCCGCCTCGACCGGCAGTGCCAGCACCCCGACCGCCTCATCAAGCTGGGCCAGCGCCACCGCCGGCAGCACCAGCAGTCCATCACCCAGCACGAACAGTTCATCGTCGGCGGTGACCAGCGGCAACAGCGCATGGGCAGAGGTGATCACATGGAATCGTGCCCCCCCCGCCTCGGCCGCGTGTTGCAAGGCGATGACTTCGCCGGTCAACGCCTCTGTCACTACGACAATGCGGGTACACCCCAGCGCCAGCGCCAGGCCGAGTTGATGACGGGCCAGCGATCGGCCGCCGATCGTCAGATAACCGCGCAAGCCCTGCGGCTCGCCCGAAACGGCATCGGTTATGGACAGCAATCCGACCCGCAAGGACCCCAATCTCCTGTTTGCCGCCATCGCGCTGCGCGACAACAGATAGACCGCGTGTGGCAACGGCCATGCGCAACGCACGATCGGCGCCGATAGTTCATCCGGTGTGGTAGGCGTCGCCCCCGCTACCGCCAAGCGACGTTGATGCCACAGCGCCGCGCAGCTTGCACATTTGCAAACCTAATACATTCGCGCGAAAGGTAAAGTCACGCCGACGGATCGATTTCCTCGAGCAGTTTGCGAATGCGCCGCACGATCGCCGGGTCACCGGGTACGCCGGCAATCGCGTCGTCGGCCAAGGCAATCAGTTCCATGCCGTGAAATGTCGCAGCCAGTCCTTTGAGCCGCTCTGCCGCCTGTCGCCAGTTGGCATCGCAACGCGCCCGTTGCAACAAGTCGAGCGCGGTGAGCGCGCTGTCGAGGAACGCCCGGCGCAATTCGCGCAGCAATTGCGGATCGTCACCCAATGCAGAGACGAGATGCGCGTCGATCGCTTCACCAAGATAAGCCATGATCGCGCGGATACCCCGGGACGGGTTAAGGCAGGGTTACACAGCGGCCACAAACCATGTTAGAACGGGTGCATGAACGGGGGAACACGCATCATCGCGCTCGATGGCGGGGCTGTCGACGACGGCCAGGATCATGGGCACGGCCAGGGGGACGAACGCCTGTTGTCCGCAGAAAACCATGCCCCGGACGAGGCCGCTACGGCTTGCATCAATCCGGTGCCGGAACCGCAACGGCCATTGCGCTGGATTGTACCGGCCATTGCCGCCACGCTGATCATCGGCTGGACCGTGCTGCTGGGATTTGCGCGCGCCGATGCATTTCACACCGCACCGAGCGCCGAAACCATCGTCGGTCTGGCCACGACTTGGGCGCTGCCGGTCATGCTGGTGCTGATGGGCGTGCTGATCGCGCGCACCACCTTGCGCGATGCCAGCCGCCATGCCGCCGTGATCCACGCCCTGTCGCGCGAATCCGGGCAGTTGGAGGCGCGGTTGCGGGCGATGAACACCGAATTGTCGCTGGCGCGCGATTTCATGGCCGCGCAGAGCCGCGATCTCGAGTCCTTGGGCCGGATCGCGGTCGATCGCCTGTCGGGATCGGCCGAACGGTTGAAGGACCTGATCGCCGGGCAAGGCAAGGACATGGACCATATCGGCACCGTCGCGGCCAAGGCGCTGGAAAACATTTCGACGCTGCGCACGCACCTGCCGGTCATCAGCAATTCGGCCAAGGATGCCGCGAATGCCATCGCACAGGCCGGACGCACCGCCGACGCCCAGCTCGATGATCTGATCACCGGGTTCAACCGGCTCAACGAATTCGGCAGCGCCAGCGCGCGCAAAGTCGAAGACGTACGCACGGCGGTCGATGCCGCGCTCGATGCCTTGGCCGGCGCCACCGAACGCATCGGCCTGGCCGGCGAAGTGCGCCTGCGCGCGGTGATCGACGAACTTGATGCCCAGCGCACGCGGATCGACCGCGACGAAGTGGTCGCATTGGCCGCGATCCGCGCCCGTGCCGACGCGCTGGCCGTCGAACTGGCCGCGCAACGCGACGTCATCAGCCGCGCCGAAGAGGACAGCCTGGCCGCGTTGGCGACGCGGATCGCTGCGCTCGACGGCGATGTGCGCAAAGTCGCCGCCGCACTTGCCCGTGCGATCGAGGAAGTCGGTCGCGATCATGATCACCTGGTGGCCGCCTCGCGCGACCGCCTGCGCCGGTTCGAGGAAAGCGCCGGCTCGCTCGGCCGGGCGCTGGTTGATGAAGCCGGGTCGGTCGACGATGCGCTGGCCGCGCGCCGCCACGCGCTCGAAGCCGCACTGACGGCGACCGCCGACGGGTTTGCCGCGCGCCTGGAAACGCTCGACACCGCGATTGGGCAGCGCCGCGCGGCGATGGCTGCAGCCGCCGCCGATGCCGCCGATGCAATCGAAACGCGTCTGGCGCGGATCGACACTGCGATCGACACCCAGCGTCAGCGGCAGATCAACGCCATCGAAAAGCTGGCGGCTACCTGCGACGTGCTGGCGGAACGTGTCGCATCGTTCGCCACGACCATCGACACCACCGCGCTCACCGGATCGCGCACGGCGAATGCGGTCGATGCCGCGCTGACCACGCTGACCAAACGGCTGACCGCCGCACGCGACGCGCTGGGCGGGACGGACGGGATGATTGTCGATCTGACCGATGCGGCAGTGCGCCTGCTCGAACTGATCGAAGCGGCCAGCGACCACACCCGCACCCAGATTCCCGAGGCGCTGCGCAGCGCCATTGCCGGGATGGACCGGGTGGAAAACCGCATCGTGGCCTTGCGCGACGGCTTGCGCGAAGCGGGCGATGCGGGCACCGCGCTGACCGGTGCGATCGATGCCGCCGATACCCGACTGGGCGTGGTGCGCGGTGAAATCACCAAGAGCAGCGAGGTGGTGCTGGCACGCACCGCCGAACAGGAAAAGCGACTGGGCACGGTGCGCGAGATTCTGCGCGCGGCCCAGGCCGACAGCGACACGTTGGCCGGATCGATCGAACGGCGCCTGGCGGGCGCGATTGCCGAACTCGAGGCCGCCGCGCACAAGGCCGGGGCCGAACTGGGCGACAGCACCGCCGCCGAAATCAGCGCGATGGCCGCCCGGTTTGGCGATGAAACCAGCGCCGCGCTGGCGCGTGTCGTGCAAGGGCGCGGGGCGCAGATGATCGCCCGGCTGGAACAGGCGATGGACAGCGCGTCAAGTTCTGCGCGCGAAACCGCGCTGCAGATGCGCGATCAACTGGCCAAGATCGACGAACTGGCGGGCAATCTGGAAAGCCGGATCAACCACATCCGCGAACGCGCCGAAGAACACGTCGACAGCGATTTCGCCCGGCGCACCGCGCTGATCACCGAAAGCCTGAATTCGACCGCGATCGACATCACCCGCATCCTGTCGGCCGAAGTGTCGGAAAGCGCGTGGGCATCGTATTTGCGTGGCGAACGCGGCATTTTCACCCGCCGCGCGGTATCGCTGCTGGACGCCGCCGACGTGCGCGTGGTGCAACAGCATTACGAAACTGACGAGGAATTCCGCATCCACGTCAACCGCTACATCCACGATTTCGAAGGCATGCTGCGCCAGTTGCTGTCCACCCGCGACGGCAACGCGCTGGGCGTCACGCTGCTGTCGTCGGATATGGGCAAGTTGTACGTCGCGCTGGCGCAGGGGATCGAACGGCTGCGGACGTGACGGCGATTTGGGGGTTTTAAAGCGGCCTGCGATAAATCTGTAACACCGTGATTGCTCTGGAAAGCCCCGTGGGGAGGCGCGGCGCGCAGCGATTGCGGTTGCCCCTTGCAAGCGACGCAACGCTGCCACGGCGCTTTCCAGAGCAACCCCTTCAGGGCGGGCCGCTTTTGGCCCATTGCAGCGTCGCCATGGCTTGAGCCAGAGGCCAGCGCAGCTAAATATTCCCGATATTCCTGCGCCCTCGCTCCTAACAAGGAACGCTTTGCGTTCCGCAAAACTAGGGGCACCGGGCCAAAATCGGCTCCGTCACGGTGTTACAGATTTATCGCAGGCCGCTTTAGGTATCCCGCGCGCATTGCATCGTGAATGCTTCCCGGACAGAGTGACGCATATGAATGTCAGAAGCCATCAGACATCGGCGCACTGCACAGGTAGTCAATCATCCATCGACCCGCCGGCCCCAATCTCCGATCGGCGAGGCAGGCTCCGCTCATGACCAACTTGGCCGTTCCAACCTCGAAATCGGCCGGATGGATGACTTTCAACCGGCCTCTGGCGAGGTCTTCCCTGACAAGATGGGCCGGCATGTTCCCCCAGCCGAGGCCCGCCAACAGCATGGATTGCTTGGCCCCCAGATCGGCCAGGCGCCATGTCCGTCCTGACAGCACACCATAATCGCGTCCGGCGGTTACCGCCGAACGGTCAGTCAATACCAACTGAACATGCCGGTGCAGTTCATGGGTTTCGATGGTCCCCTCGATCATGGCCAGCGGATGATCGGGCGAAGCCACCGGGACCAGATCGATTGTCATCAGCGGAAAGCGCTTTAGCGGCGGGATGTCGCTGAAGAACAGCGGCACCAGGCCGATCATTGCGGTGCCTTCGAGTACGAGCTCCACTGCAGCGCCCAGCGGTTGCACATAAACGCGCGGCGGAACGGTCGGAAACCTCTGAGTGAATGCGCGTAGCGCCTCTACCAGCGCGGACATTGGAAACATCGAGTCAAGCACGATGGTAAGTTCGGCCTCAAGCCCGCTGGCAAGGCTGCGTGCGGTATCGCGAAAGGCGTTTGCCTCTTCAGCGATGCGGCGCGCTCGTATCAGCAACGCGCGACCAGCCTCGGTCAATTCGGGGCGATAAGCAGAACGGTCAAACAGCGGCAGGTCGAACTGAGCCTCAAGCTTTTGAATACCATAGGTCACAGCCGACTGCGCGCGATTCAGTCTTCTCGCCGCCTGCGAAAAGCTGCCCTCGTCAATGATAGCGAGGAATATCTGGATTTGATCGAGCGTCAGCGAATCCATGTTCGGATTTATAGATGAAGATGAACTAATCTTCATCACTTTGTTCATCGGCGCAATCGCCTATTTCACGGACATCGAAGGGCTGCGGACTGAAGCGCCGCAGCAGCACGAGGAAGTCCCATGTCGTTCGCAACACGCATCGTCCAGGCCATTCGCCACCCCCTGCGCGGGAACAGTGTCGTCGCCGTTGCGCAACCTGCCATCCCCGAAAGGAAGCCCATCATGCCAAATCTGCTCGCCGTTCATGCCAGCCCACGCTTTGAAGGGTCGATCTCGCGCACTCTGACCACCTCGTTCGTCGACCATTGGCAAACCAGCCATGTCGGCGGCACCGTCGTCGTCCGCGACCTGATCGCCACGCCCCCGCCGTTCGTCGATCTGGCCTGGATGGGCGGCGCCTATACGCCGCCCGAAACGCATTCACCCGAAGTTGCCGCGACGATCAAAGTGTCCAACGACCTCGTCGCCGAATTGCAAGCGGCCGATCACATCGTCATCGGCACACCGATGTTCAACTTCTCGATTCCGGCCGTTCTCAAGGCGTGGATCGATCAGATCGTCCGTGTGGGAGTGACCGTGTCTACCGACAATGTCGGCCTGCTGACCGGCAAGAAGGCAACCATCATCCTCGCCACCGGAGGCGATTTCAGTCCTGGCTCGCCGATCGAAGCTTACAATCAGGCCAGCGGTTATTTGCGGCAACTGTTCGCCTGGATCGGCATCACCGATGTCTCGATAATTCTCGCCGACCGCGCACGCGCTGGTGGCAATGGCGAGACTGCCGTCGAGCATTTCGGCAGCGCAGTAGCCGCTGCTGCGGCCTGATCCACCCATGCTGCAAAGGCCCCAAGCCATGACAGACGCACCAATCTTGGGCGAGCGCGAAGTTGCCCGAATCATCAATCCGCCGATTGAGCCGGGCAACTTCGCGGGACACACCGCGCGTCGTCTGATCGACGGTCAGGACACGCGTTTCAGCGACCCGTTTGTCGTGATGGCAGAAGACTGGATGCCGCGCGGCGCCTTTCCGATCCACCCCCATCGCGGCATCGAGACTGTGACACTTGTCCTCGAAGGCGCGGTTGAACATGCCGACAGTGCGGGCAACCGTGGCCTGATCGAGGCCGGGGATGCGCAATGGATGACAGCCGGTCGCGGCGTCATGCACGAGGAAAACGCGCTGCCGGATACGATCGCGCACACCGTGCAGCTATGGATAAACCTGAGCGCCAGGGATAAGATGGTCGTGCCGCGCTATCAAAGCCTGCGCAGTGCAGATTTGCCAGTCCGGCGCGAGCCGGGGGTCGTGATCAAGCTGCTTTCCGGCGCCTCTGGCAGCATTGCTGCTGACACATTGAACCATGTGCCGGTTACTGCGATCGATGCGAGGATAAATGCCGGCGCATCGTTCGAACAAGGGTTGGCGCCGGGTGACAACGCGTTTGTTTTGGTGCTCGAAGGCGAGGCGTTCATCGGTCGCAATAAGACCACTGTGCCAGCAGGCGCGCTGGCATGGCTGACACGGGGCGATGACCTGGCCGCATCGAACGTGCGGATTGGTGCCGCAACTTCGGCAACGCGACTCCTGCTATTCGCCGCAAAACCACTGCGAGAGCCGATCGCTTTTGGTGGCCCTTTTGTGATGAACACCGCTGCCGAAATTCAACAGGCCTTTGCCGATTATCGCTCGGGCCGATTTTGATCCCGTATTCATCAACCTGTTAAATCTGAAAGGGCATTTGTCATGCGCACCCCTTCTCTAGCATCCCTTGCGCTCTTGCTGGCTGCCTGTTCCGGCATCGTGTCGGCAGCGAGCCCTGGGCCTGCCAATCCGAACCCTGCGGCTGTCACCGCCGGCAGTTATACGGTCGAACCCAGCCACACGCGCGTGCAATTCAGCGTGTCTCATATGGGCTTTACCGACTGGTACGGAGATATGACCGGTGCCAGCGGGACGCTGGTTCTCAATACGCCGAATATCGCCGCGAGTGCTGTCGACATCAGCCTTCCGGCTGCTTCGGTGTCGACGACGAATGCCAAACTTGATGACGAACTGCGCAGCGCGCAGTGGTTCGATGCGGCGCGCTACCCAACCGTTCGTTTCGTCTCGACGCAGGTCGTTCAAACCGGCCCGGCGACGGCCATGATAACCGGCAACCTGACCTTTCACGGCGTCACCAAACCCGTGACCCTGCAGGCACGCTTCAATGGTGCCGGGGTCAATCCGCTCGACAAGAACTATACCGTCGGTTTCAGCGCCACAACGACGATCCAGCGGTCCGATTTCGGCGTCAGCACTTACGTGCCCCTTATCGGCGACACCACCGAACTGCGCATCAGCGCCGCCTTTGTGCGCCCCACCCACTGATCGACACAATCACAGGAAACTATCATGACTTATGCCATTGTTGGAACCGGCACCGTCGGTTCAGCTCTCGCCGGCTTCTTCGCTGCTGCCAAAATCCCCGTCCTGCTAGCCAATTCCCGGGGCAGAGCGGCTGTTGCGCCGCTTGCGGAACAACTCGGCGCAAGCGTTTCGGCCTCCACGCTGGATGAGGCACTGGACGCCGACACCATTTTCTTTGCCGTGGGCGCGCTCGCCTTCAAGGACGTTGGCGCCCTGCGTCCGGATTGGTCGGGCAAGATTGTTATCGATGTGACCAACGGGTTCCTGCTTCCCGCCGAAGTCCAACAGGCTGAATTCAACGGCAGGCTGACATCGGAAGTCAATGCGGAGCGCGTGCCGGGCGCCAAACTGGTCAAAGCATTCAACCAGTTGCCCTTTAAGGTCCTGGCAGGCCCGTTGCCCGACGCCATCGGTCGACGCGTGGTGTTCGTGTCGAGCGATCATGAGGATGCCAGCGCAAATGTTGCGGCATTGGTCGAGACTTTGGGATTTGCGTCGATCGAAGTCGGCAAGATCGCCGAAGGAGGACGTCTGATTCAGGCTCGCGCGCCGCTGGTGTTCCAGAATCTCGTCAAATACCCGATGGGTTGAGCGCACATTGTTTGCGACTGCCGTGGGCAATGGGCCTTCGCGATCAATGAAAATCGCGTGATTTCGGAATGATCCGTGCGTTACGCGGATGCCCGCGCGACGCCGGTATCGGGCGGTTTACCTCATCCGCCCGCGCCAGAACCGGCTCAAACACCTGATCCGACAGGCGGGACAGATCGTCGCTGGCGTCGGTCAGGTGGGCGGCGATGACGTGGATCACTTCGTCGTCGTATTCGACGCGGCCGCGCACTTCCATCAGGCGCGCGCCCATCACCACTCTGCGCTGTTTTTCCTTGAGGTCGGGCCAGATCACCAGATTGATCACGCCGGTTTCATCTTCCAGCGTGATGAAACACACCCCTTTGGCGCTGCCCGGTTGCTGGCGCACCAGCACCACGCCTGCGACATGGATCATCGCGCGGGTCTTGCGCGTTTTCAGGTCGCAGGCGCGCACAAATCCGCGTTCGGCCAGGCGGGCGCGCAGAAACGCCATCGGATGCGCCTTTAGCGACAGGCGCAGCGTCTGGTAATCGGCCACCACTTCCTCGCCCATCGGCATCACCGGCAGCCGCGTGCGCACCGCCTCCACCCCTTCGTCGCGCGCCTGCATCGCGGCAAACAGCGGCAGGTCGGGCGCGGCGATCAGGCTGCGCGCCTGCCACAGCGCGTCCCTTCGCGACAACGCGAGCGACCCGAACGCATCGGCCGCCGCCAGGCGCTCGATCACCGCCGGGGACAAGCCGGCGCGAGTGCGCAAGGCGCCCAGATCGCCATAAGGCCCCTCATGCTGGCGCGCGGCGATCAGGGCGGCGGCATGGGTTTCGGACAGGCCGTCGATCTGGCGCAGCCCCAGCCGCAGTGCAGCGCCCTCGCACCCACCATGGGCAGCCATGATCGCCCCTCCCCGTGCGGGGCGGGGTTGGGGAGGGGCGTACTGCGGCCGCATTGTCGTGCATTTTTCGACGCTTGGTGCACCCCCTCCCAACCCTCCCCCTTCAGGGGGAGGGCTTGTTGGGTTTTGCGGCTCCAGCGTGCAATCCCATTCGCTGTGGTTGACATCGGGCGGCAGCACGGTGACGCCGTGGTCGCGCGCATCGCGCACGATCTGGGCCGGGGCATAAAACCCCATCGGCTGCGAATTGAGCAAGCCGCAGGCAAATGCCGCCGGATAATGGCATTTCAGCCAGCTCGACACA